>Ga0097621_100000244_pt1 | contig 36521 bp, 47 predicted proteins | sample KBSMisM72_FD_73165 | JGI IMG/M metagenome (GOLD analysis project Ga0097621, IMG submission 73165) | Miscanthus rhizosphere microbial communities from Kellogg Biological Station, Michigan, USA - KBS Miscanthus M7-2 (version 2) (version 2) | ecosystem: Host-associated > Plants > Roots >... | reverse complement strand
CTTCGCGATGACCGCGTTCGAGCAAGAGGTCAAGGTCGCCGGGTTCACGTTCACCCCGGCCAGTCCCGGAGGATTCCGATGACCGCCGTCGAAGACGTCGTGAACGCCGAGCTCGTCGTCGTCGACCACAACCTCTTCCGGGCCGCCACGCCCGCCGAGGTCATCGTCGCCGCCGAAGCCATGGCCCGCCCCCTCGGAGACCTCATCCGCGGACAGAACATGGTCACCCGGATCGGCAAGGGCGAGCACACGAACATCGAGGGCTGGCAGACCGCCGGCGCCATGCTCGGCATCTCGGCGCACACCGTCTGGTCACGGCCCGTCCCCGACCTCCCCGACGACGTCCGCGGCTGGGAAGCCCGCGCCGAAGCGCGCACCCGGACCGGTGAGATCGTCGGCGCCGCCGAAGGCATGGTCGACAACTCCGAGCGCAACTGGCGCGGCGCAACCGACCAGGCCATGCGGTCCATGGCGCAAACCCGCGCGCAGTCCAAGGCCCTCGCGTCGGTGCTGCGGTTCGTGATGACGTTGACCGGCGTGAAGGGCACCCCCTTGGAGGAGGTCGAAGGACGTCCCGAAAGGGACGCCGGTGCCGGCTCGGGCGGGCCCTCCGCCTTGCCCGCCTGGGCGGCACCGGTCGCAAACGACACCGTCTCAGCCGTCGCCGCCCAATTGGTCGCCCTGCTGAACGCGCTCGGCGTCGACGAGGACGCCGACCGCGAAGTCATGCGGTTGGGGCAGGCGATCTTCGATTCGTGCGGGGACAGCATGCCGGTCGCGGTCGCGAACACCATCGGCCTGCTCGCCGCGTATGCCGTCCCGGCCACGGACGCACCCGTAGAGGACGCTGTAGAGGCCGCTGACGCATCACCGGGGCAAACCACACTGGATGACACCGAACCGGCCGGCGAGCCCGGAGAAGGGACGACAGCATGAGCTTCTCGGACGCATGGCGAGCCGCAGGTGAGGCCGAGGACAAGTTCGAGCCCCCCGTCGGCACGTACCAAACCAAGATCGTCGACGGCGGCGCGTTCACCTCACGCGCCGGCGACGACTACGCCAAAGTCAACCTCCAGATCATCGGCGGCGAGTTCGCGGGCCGTCGCATCGAACATTTCATGGGCTTCTCGCACGAGGTCGGGGCGCGCATCAACCGTGAGGCCCTCGAGCTGTACGGCATCCGCGGCGAGACCGTCGACACCGTCGAAGATCTCGACGACGCGATCGCCGCGCTCGCCAAGCAGGGCGTCACGGCCGAAGTCTCGGTCACGTACCGCAACGGCTACATGTCGGTGAAGGTGCTCGGCTCGAGGCATCCTGAGCAGTCCGAGCTCACCCCGGAATCGAACGGGGAGGCGCAGCGGCCGGCGGCGTCGTTCGCGGACGCCGCCAAACGCGACGACGACTCCGAGACCCCCTTCTGAGATGACTGATCCCCCTGGTGGCCGTGAGACAGAGATCGAAGCGGTCGCGAAGTGCCTGTTCCATTGGGACTACCCGAACATGGATGACCGCGACATCGGGACCGGCTACGCGGAGCGAGCACGGCTGATCCTCGCTGCTCTCGACGCTGTCCGTTCCTCCGGCTCTGCCGCCCCGCCCAAGAGCCATCACGTCATCAACGACATCAACTGGGAGTCCGGCTCTGCCGCCCGGAACCAGGAAGACGAAGTGAACCGTCTAGCGAACGACCTGGCCGGAGACTGGCGCGAGCGAGCAGAGCGCGCCGAGGCCGACGTGACGATGTGGAAGACCAGGCTCGTCGACGAAACGGCGCGGTTGCGCGAGCTACTAGTCGCCGCTCGTTCCCCGCAGAGCGAGGACCAGGAGATGTACGTGTGCGACTGGAACGCAAAGCCGCACCGATTCTGCGGCGGGCCAAACAAGCGAGAGGCGTCCGCTCGTTCCCCGCAGAGCGAGGACCAGGAATGAAGCCCCGGCTGCTCGATTTGTTCTGTGGTGCCGGCGGGGCGGGCAAGGGCTACGCGGACGCAGGGCTCGAGGTCGTCGGTGTCGACATTGAACCTCAGCCGAACTATCCGTTCGAGTTCGTGTGCGGCGACGCACTTGAGTTCTTGCAGGGGATCGGATGGGTCGACGACCACTTCGATGCCATCCACGCCTCGCCGCCCTGTCAGGCGTACAGCGACTTACGGCATCGTACCGCCGGCGAGTACCCCGACCTCATCGCCGAAACCCGGCGACTGCTCCGGGCGACCGGCTTGCCGTACGTGATCGAGAACGTGGAAGGCGCCCCGCTCGAGGACGCAGTCACGCTGTGCGGCTCCATGTTCGGGCTCGGCGCCAACGGCAGGCAGCTCCGTAGGCACCGCCTGTTCGAGTGCTCGTTTCTGGTGATGCGTCCACCGTGTCAGCACCGCGGCCAGCCGGTCGGCGTGTACGGCACGGGCGGCGGCGGTCAGATGACCCGCGGCTACAAGGGCACCCCGGAGGAGTACCGGGAGGCGATGGGGATTGGCTGGGCGGCCCGCGCCGAGATCGCTCAGGCCATTCCGCCCGCGTACACGGAGCACATCGGCCAGTTTCTCCTTAGTGCCATCGAACGAAAGGCTGTGGCATGACTCCTGATTCTGCCGGTGGCCGTGAGGCCGAGATCGAAGCGGTCACAGGGTGGGTCTGTTCGTGCGGGTGGTACTCGACGCGCGACGACCGGGAGGCCGCTAGGCGGCACATCGTTCAGTCCCCCGGCGGCATCCACGATGTTGTGCGTGAGGCTGAGGACGTCCCTTCGGGCGAGGCTCTCGATGACTGATCCCGCCGGTGGCCGTGAGGCCGAGATCGAAGCGGTCGCGCAGCGGCTAATCGAGAGCTACTCGTATTTCGAGCCGTCCGACAACGATATGGCGTGGCGAGTCGCACGTACGGCGAGGGCCGCTCTCGACGAGTTCCGTTCCTCCGGCTCTGCCGGCCGGAACCTGCGAGACGCGCTGCAAGCTATCGCGGGACCCTCGGACAGCGGACCGTGGATCTTCGCCTACCGCGAAGCGGGCGGCGGATACGAGGGGCTGCAAGCCATCGCACGTACCGCCCTCCAGGTGTGCTCGCAGAAGCGGCGCTCGTGCGGATGGCCCGAATGCGGCGGCGACCCCTGCGACGGCTGCCCGTACCTATGGCGCGACTGGAAGGCACGTGCTGAACGTGCCGAGGCCGCCGATTCCCCGCAGAGCGAGGACCACGACTAGTGCCGACGCGCCAAACGCATGCGGACCCCGCAATGTGCGAAACGCACGCAGTTGAAGGCATCCGAACACCCTGAGAAGCTAGGGCCTTCCCCGCGCCCGCCGACCCCCTGAAGGCGGGTCCCCCGCCTTGAGGGAGGCCCCATATGACCGGATCGTTCGCTGCCGCCATCGCACGGCCCGAACCCCCCGCCCCCACTATCGCCGACGATGCCGTCGTCGACCCGCGGACCGGCGAGATCATCGACGTCCAAACGATCGACCACCCCGATTTGGTCGCCGCGTTCCTCGCGCTGAAGGACTACGAGCAGCACGTCAAGATGTGGCGGACCGCGGTCGAAGACGAGCTCGTCGCACGCCACGGTGACCGCCGCGGCGCCCAAGTGATCGGCGACTGGGAAGTCGACGTTGACCGCGGCAGCAAACGGGTGTGGGACGAAACCGAAGTCGAACTTGTCCTCACAGACCTCGTCGAACGCGACCTACTCGACGTGAAAGCCACGTCCGGCCTCGTGGACTTCGTGCCCAAGGTCGACGGGGCCGGACTCGCCCGCCTCTTGGCCCGGCTGCAAGGGGACGCGCTGGCGGAGCTGTCGCGGTGCTTCACCTGGGAATCCCGAGGCAGGGCGAGGGCGAAAGTCACGCCGGTCGTCGCGCTCGAGCCGTAGCCGTGCGTCGCCGCTCACCCGGCGCCGGGAACAACCGCGAGCTCAAGGTGATGGCCGTCCTCACCGACGAGGGCTGGCTGTGCGCGTCACGACGGCACATCGGCGGCGCCGGCGACATCCTCGCGATACGCCAGGCACGTCCGTATTCAGTGCGGCACGGAGTGCCTGTCGACCTGATCGCTCTATTGGTCGAAGTCAAATCCACGGCCCGGTCGGCATGGGTCAGCTTCGGCCCCGCCGACCGTCAAGACCTGATTGATACGGCTATCAGATACGGCGCCGAGCCGTTCTTGTTTTGGTGGCCGCCCCGCGGGGATTTGCAGCGGATTCCCGCATCGGAGTTCCCAAAGACTCAACTACGAATGGAGGTTCTCACCGATGACTGACGCAACACGACACCCGGACGCACTCCGACTCTCCGACACCTGGGGCAGACAGGACAAGTTCGAGATCGCCTGCCCGACCTGCGGCGACAGCTACGTGCATCCGCTGTTCACGGAGATCCGCAACGAAACAACCGACTCCTACACGTCGCCCGCCGGCGAACGCGGAAGCTGGATCGAGATCCCGATGGCCTGCGAACACTGCGACTTCGACAGCGAACGCCTCCATCCGGGGTTCTCCGTCGTCATCGCGTTTCACAAGGGACAGACGTTCTTGTCGGTGCTCAAGGGCTAGGTCATGGAGGAAGTTCCCCAAGCCATCGCAGAGCTACGGGGCCGGCCCCAATGGGTCGTCTGGCGCGAAGAGCAACGCGAAAACAACAAGACGACCAAAGTCCCCTACCGGCCGGACAGACCCACCCGCAAAGCCAAAAGCACGAGCCCTGACACATGGGGGCCACACGACCGCGCCGCCGCCGTGGTCGCAAGTGGACAAGCCAACGGCACCGGCTACGTCTTCGCCCCCGACGACGGCCTCGCCGGCGTCGACCTCGACGGCTGCCTGAACCTGGACACCGGCGAAATCCATCCCGGTGCCCTCGCAATCGTCCGACGCCTCGACTCCTACACCGAGATCTCACCATCGGGTCACGGCCTGCACGTCTTTGTCCGCGGACACGTCAAAGGCAAACGCAACCGGACCAAGAAGACGCCATGGGGCGGCGACTTCGAGGTCTACGACCACGCCCGATTCTTCACTGTCACCGGTCGGCACTTCACCGGCACACCGAACACAATCAAGGAACGGCCCGCCGAGCTCGACGCGATCGTCGCCGAGATCCTGCCCGAAGCGGCGCCCGCCGCGAAGCCCTCGCCCAACGGCAACGGCAAGGTCATCGAAAGCGACGCCGACCTGCTCGAGAAGATGTTCGCGGCCAAGAACGGGGCGCGCGTCGAAGCGCTGTACCGCGGCGACACCAGCGGGCACGGCGACGACGACTCGGCCGCCGACCTCTCGCTGTGCAACTCGCTGGCATTCTGGACCGGACGCGACACGGCGCGCATGGACCGCATCTTCCGCAGCTCGGGGCTCATGCGCGACAAATGGGACTCCGAACGTCCGGGCGGCACCTACGGCTCGCAGACCATCGACAAGGCGGTCGAAGGCTGCCGAGAGGCTTACGGAGAGCGGCTGTCGCTGACACGCATCTTCACTGAGCGTGACGCGCCGCGCCGGCAGGCATGTGCAGACCTCGCCGATCTGTTCGGACTGAGAGATCAGGACGACACGTTCGACCGTGGCGTCCGAACGACCCACGACTCCCGCGGCGTGGTTGACCTCTACTCCAAACAAGGCCGGCACTTGCATCTCGCGCCGCTCAATGCCTACACGACGGCACCGAAGATGACCGTCGAAGTTGGGCTGCAGCTCAAGACCAGGGCGTACCTCGACAGCGGTGCAATGTCGACGGTGTTCGCGCTCATCGGCGCGATCTGCGAACTCCAGGAGGACGTCACGTTCGAGGAACGCGCCGCCGACCTCGGCCGAACGTACATCCAGGAAGCGCCGGTCGGTGACGTCGCCATGAACGACCAGGCCGAGAAGTGGGCGGCGTTCCAGGCGCTGAAGACCAAGGACCCGACGGTGACCGCTCGGGCGAACGGCACCTCGATCGCCGCCGAAAGCCTGATGTTGTGCGACACGGCGAACGGCCTGCGTTACATCCGCATCGGATGGTTCGCGGCCTATGTGAAGGCGTCCGGCGAGACGCCCGAAACGGTCAAGCGGATGCCGGCACTCGGATGGGACAAGGCCGGCGACGGCACGAGAGGGCGCGTGAAAGCGACCGCCCCGTCGGGTGACCTGTCGCTGCAATGGGACTTCTTCACGGTCGCGAAAGGATGGGAATGGAGCTAGGTCACCGCAAGTCACCCCTCCAAGCGGGTGCGCGCACGTACGGGCGCGCGGGCGCGCCCCCGCCCCCGCACTGTGGAAGAGTCGCATGCGTTGGAGCGGTGACTTGCGGTGACTTTGCCTCAGAAAACCGCAATTTCCGGGGTTCTCACAATGACTGAATCGTCCGAGGGCCCCGACATTGGGCTCACCCAAGCCGTCCAAGCCCTCCGCCACCTCCGCCGCCACCTCAACGCCCAACAGATCTCCGCGGTCTTCGACGTCGAACCCCGGCCCATGCGGATCACCGTCCACTCAGACGACACCCTCGAACTCACGCACGTCGACGAGGACCGTGAACCATGATGGGAACCCCCGCCCCGAGACGATGGATCGTCGACGACCACGGCGACATCCGCCACTACCGCCAATGCACCACCTGCCACGCATGGCTCGAACAAACCCTCGAGCACTACCGCCCCCGCCAACGCCACGGCGACCACGTTCTGCGCTACCACGCCTCATGCCGCACCTGCGCCGCCGCCTACCAGCGCGCCCGCTACCACCGCGACGACGGCTGGCGCGAAAACCGGCTGGTCGCCGAACGCATGAACCGCCGCATCCGACGACTGGCCGCCGGCCTGCCCGTCCGCGACCAATCAAACGGCGTCGACAGCTACGAACCCAAACGTCGACGGACCGGCGGATTCCTGGACTCCCGGCCGTTCGCCGAAGCCCTCGAAGAATGGCGGGCACAGCAGACCGCCGCCAACGGCCGGTACGTGCCGCCTCGCGGCCTCGAAGGCCGCGAGCCCGACCCGTACGCCGGATACGACCAGCTCGCCGAACTCGCCGGCATCTCGGCCCGGGCGATCTACCGCTATCGGACCGGTGAGAGCCCCAGGATCGCGTTGCACATCGCCGACCGACTCGCGATCGAGCTCGGCCGGTCGTTGCCGGAGATGACCGGCGAATGACCGGGCGTTGTAAGTCGAATCCCGGATGGGGCTGGCAGCACAGCGGCACACCGAAGGGCAAGTACAACGAAGGCCGCGTCTGCACCACATGCCGGGGCACGGGCCAGTTCAGCCGACGCACATCACCCAACTCATCGAGCCATGGCCTGACGGAATATGCCGAATGCTCATGCTGTAATGGAACCGGCGTCCATCCGGCCGACGAATGAAACGCGGAGAGCTGTTCATCGCGCTCGTCGCGATCGTCGGCGTCGGCCTGGTCCTCGCCGCCGCCACGATCGCGCTCATCGTCCACGGCTAGTCGCCGCCCCTGTCGAATGGTTGACCGTGACGACATCGAAGCCAAAGCCCGCGAAACCGTCACCGGCATCGACCTGCTGCACGAGCTCGGAATCATCTGACGTTCGCCGCCCCTGCCGAATGCGGGCACCCTCGGCCCTCGGGGCCGGTTTCGGCTCGTATCCTCCGCTCGGCCGTTCGGGGTCTGGTCCCGCAACGGCCAAAGAGCCCCGGCCGGTGCATGGCCGGGGCTCTCGTATGTCCGGGACGCACCGGCACCCTGTTACGGGCGCCGTGCGAGGCGTCTACGGCGCGTTCATGGGTGCCCCGGTATGGGAAGGCACCCATGGCGCGCGCCGAGCTTAGAACCGCTTATTTCGCGTTGAAGGCGTCGAGCAGCGGTTCGACTCCGTCCGGGTCGAAAGCGTGCGGCGTGCAACCGGCCAGGCGCGCAAGCTCCGCGGCGCTCACCGGTCGCACCTCGATCATGGTGCCATCCGGGAGCGGACCGATCGTGCCGCCATCGGCGGGGATGTCCCAAGCCTGCGTGAACGCTGCGAGCTGTTCGCTCTCAAAGGTGGCGCCTGCGACCACGATCGGATAGATCGCGTCGCGCATGTCCGCGAGCGAAGAGACAGCGGTGCGGGTCGTGGCCGCCTCCTCGGCGACGGTGGTCGTGAGACCGGCACCGTCAATGGTCGGGTGCGTGGTGATGATGAACGGCATGGTTGCTCCAGTCTGGTTGGACTCATCAGCACGGCAATAGCCGTGGACGCGCTCCAAGGAGCGCGTTTCGTCCTAACGGGTCTCGACGTCGCGCGCCTCCCAATGCGCACGCTCGGACGGCTCGGCCGCCGCGCGCTTCACGGCATCCGCCAGATCCGCGGCGAATTCCTCCTTGCAATCCGCCATCAACGCCAACGTGTCGCGCTCGAACGGACGGAAGCGCTGCTCGAGCCATTCGGCGAGCTCCTCCTCGTACATCTCATCCGACGGCTGGGGCGACGGCTGCGCCCATCCGCTTGAGCGCCCTTCCGAGTAGACGGCCGTGAAGCCGTACTCGCGGCCGATGTCCTGTACGAGATCCCAAAAGTCTTCGGCGCGCTGGTTGTAGAGCGCTTGCACATCCTCATCACCGAGGGTGCCGCGCTCGAGAGTGAACAGATCGTTGTCCTTCACGTTCACGGCATAGCCGTGATGGGTGGGCTGCATTGACATCGTGTGCTCCAGTCTGGTTAGAGGACTCATCAGCGCTGCTCTCAGCAGCGGACCGCACCAGGGTGCGGTTTCGTCCTAACGGCGCCGAGCCAACCGGGCCCGACGGAACCGATCAGCCTCCGATCCGGGCCACAGCTCCACACCCGACCCGGTCGTGATCGGCGCCGGGAACCCCGGCAACCGGACGATCACGGCCGCGCGCTGCTTGCTCACACCCCACCGTGCCCCAAGGTCGCCGATCGTGTGCAACCCGCCCGCCTGACGGATGACGGGCCGAACGTCCATGGCGGGCATCAGACCATCTCCGTCTCAAGCGCCGAGCGGCGCTCCTCGAGCGCCGCCACGACCAAGTTGTAGACCTCGGTCGCCTCCATGTACTGCCCCATGCCGACCAACGCGACAATCGTCTGGTCGCCACCGAACTCTTCGGCCGCCTCATCGCAATACGCGGGACGGTTCAGGTTCGATGCGAGCCACGCCAGTCGTGCGCCGGTGTACACGTCCACGGCGCCGTCAGCGAACTCGCCGGCAGAGTCGTACGCCTCATCCTCGGTCGGCAAGTCGCAATCGCCGATGTGATCGATCGCGCGCTCGATGATCCGGTAACGCCAATCGTCGGGCAGCAGGTCGCCGTGCGCCTCGCGCACGAGCTCGCCGATCCACTTCGGTGCGCTGTCGCGCAAGACCACGATCGTGTCATCACCGCGGGAACGGCGCTCGAAAAAGCTGCTCGCCTCACCGGCAAGCTGCGCAAGTGTCGGAACTTCGGTCATCGTTGCTCCAGTCTGGTTGGTGTCTGTCTCATCAGCACAGGGCGACAATCCTGTGGACGCGCCAAGAGGCGCGTTTCGACTAGCTCAGGTCGGTTTCGGCGAGCTCAATCCCCAGCGAGACCATCTCGTTGCCCCAATCGTCTGCCCCATCCCGCAGAATCGACCAGCCGGCCCGAGCGTCATCCTCCGATGACTCAAGCGCGTGCAACAGAAACGAGCCGAACGTATCGACCACGCTGGACTCCGGTGCATCGAGCCAAGTGAACGGGCCAACCTCGGGCCGACGGAAACCCTCGCCGCGGGCAATGATCTCCAGCCCGACACTCAGGCTCATGGTCGCGGTCTCCCCATCCGGGGAGAAGATCCGCAGGGCGCCGTCAAAGCCGTTCCTGAAGGGCGACGGAATGACGATGATTCGATCCGGTGTGCTGTTCATGGTTGCTCCAGTCTGGTTAGAGGGTCTGCTCAGGTAGTCGGCAGACAACAACACACACTGTAGGGCATGCATGCAGAAAATGCAAGAGACCGGCGCACAAACGCTCCAAGCCGTATCGGCGTAGACTTCGCCTAACCGTGCCCGCCGTGCATGTCTGCCCCGAGCCGTTCTGTCCCGAGCTCGCGCCATGCCCCACCCACGGCCGGCCATCATCGGGCTGGTGGGCACCACGAGACGCAGCAGCGCACGCACGCTGGGCGCGCCGAATCAAGAAACGAGACCGTCACCGCTGCCAACGATGCGGCGCCACGGACCAGCTCTGCGCTCACCACCTACGCCCGGGCTTCGAGCTCGACGCAGGCGTCACCCTCTGCCGCACCTGCCATCGCAGCGTGGACAAGCATGCGCGCTAGCGAATCCCCATATCCCCACCCCACCCTGCCATCGGCGCACACACAGCAGCGCACGAGCATGGGGGTGCGCCCGAATGTCATACCCCATACCCCCACCCCAAGCCCAAGCCCATGCCCCCACCCGGACACCGGGACGGGGGGGAGTAGGCGTGGAACCCGCGTCCCACCATGTGAGACGGCACGGCCTGCGTCGCGGTATTTATGAAATCGAGTCTTGACTAGTGCCTCCGGGGCCGGTTCCGAAGCCGAAGCATCTCCGTCGTAATCCGAACCCGCTTCGCGCCGGCGAATGGATTGACCTCGAGCCGCTCGACAAACCGGTTTTGGGGCCGTACAACCGAAAGACGATGACTGTCCGCGAAGCGATGTGGAATGCGTGGCGGCGGTCACCGGAGACCGGCCAGTACGGGGACGCGGACATTCAGGCGATCTACGAACTGGCGATCCGGTGGGCGGATCTCACGTTCGCCGATCAGGACCGTCGAATGCACGCGCTCGGGTTGACGCCGAAGGCGAAGCGGGATCTTCGGTGGCGGACCCCGAACGAAGTGAAGACAATCCGTAAGCAGGAAGCGCAGGCACAGGTCCGCAAGCTGCACATCGCGAAAGAGGGAAAGCCATGACCGGGATCCAGTTCGCTGCCACGTATCTCGATCCGCCGTCGGGGATCCTGTGGGCCGCTCGGGTGCCGATGCGCGACCAGGCGGGGGGTTGGCCGTCGAAGGTTCGCTATCACCGCGGGGCGGCGGCGGACGCGCTGCGATCGGCGCGGCGGTGCCGGATCATGGGGATGTCGGATGCGCAGGCGATCGCGGCGACGCCGGCGTGGATGATTCGCCGGTTGACGCAGTGTTCGCTCGCGAAGGATGCGACCGGGGCTTTGATCGCGCCGAACATCCTCACGGACTTTCAGGGCATGACGGGGATCGAGCTGGTTCCGCAGTGACGAGCATGGCCGCGTTCTGGCCGATGTGCTCGAGCGTGGGCAACGCGAAGAACCGTCGGTGGTGCGCCGGGGCCGGCTATCTGCTGTACGACCGGGCGACGGTGGAAGGCCAGCCGTACGCGGCGACGTCGACCGCGATCTTGACGGTGAAGCCGTACGCCCAGGGCCTTGCGGCGGCTGGGTTGACGGCGGCGTTTCAGGCGATCGACGCGCCCTGATGCCGTGGCGCGGCCCGGATGAGTGGCAGCCATGGCCCACCCTCGGATACGTCGTCGCGCAGTGGATCGCCGACTACTGCGTCGTCCCGGACCGCGAGCTGCGCGGCAAGGCGTTCATGCCCACCGACGAGCAGCTCCTGTTCATCCTGAACTTCTACCGGCTGACCGAAGACGGCAAGTGGTTCTACCCCAGGGGCGCCCAGATCGTCCGTCCGCACAAGTGGGGCAAAGGCCCATTGGGCGCGGCTCTGGTGTGCGCGGAGGCTGCCGGACCGGTTCGCCCCGACGGTTGGGACGCGGGAGGTGAACCAGTGGGCAGGCCGTGGGCGACACCGCACATCCAGGTGACGGCCTGCTCGAGACCCGGAGGAGCAGACGGACAACACGTGGCGGGCGTTGCAGCCGATGATCGAGCTTGGCGAGCTGGGGGAGCGGTTCATCCCCGACACCGGCAAGACCCGAATCAACTTGCCGGGCGGAGGGCTCATCGAACCCGTCACCGCCAGCGCCCGGAGCAGGCTGGGTCAGCGGGTGACGTTCATCGTGCAGGACCAGACCGAGTCCTGGAACCGCAGTAACCACGGCCTGTCCCTCGCTGATAATCAGCGCCGCGGCCTCGCGGGGATGGGCGGCCGGTTCCTTGAGACCGCGAACGCCCCCGACCCCGTCGAAGGCAGCGTCGCCTCCCGGACGCCCCGCGAGCCGGGCGTCTTCATCGATGACGTGGACGGTGGGCCCGGCAGCGTTCGCAACAAGGCTGAGCGACGGAAGGTGCTGCGCAAGGTCTATGGGGACAGTTCCACTACTCGCGGTGGCTGGGTGGACCTCGACCGCATTGACGCCGAGATCGAAGCATTGATCGTTCACGATGCCGCCCAGGCCGAACGCTGGTTCCTGAACCGCAAGATCGCGACCGAAGGGGCGGCCCTCAACTTCGAGCGAGTGAAGGGCCTCACGCGGTCGTGGCGGCCCCCGGCCGGCGCGTACATCACCCTCGGCGTTGACGGCGCCCGGCACTGGGATGCCATCGCCGTCGTCGCCACAGATGTGGAGACCGGTTACCAGTGGCCGGTCATCATCGTCGAACGTCCGGAGCACGCACCGGAGGAGTACGAGCACGACCTCGACCGTGTCGACGGCGCCGTCTCGGATCTGATCGAAGGCGACCGGTACGTCGTGTGGCGGGCGTACGCGGACGACCAGTACATCGCGCATCTGATCGAGAAGTGGCAGAACAAGTTCGGCCAGAAGCGGTTCGTGACGTGGCACACGAACCGGCAGCGTCCGATCGCGTGGGCGGTCCGCCGCTTCGAGGAAGCCATCGACGCCGGCGACATTCACTTCGACCCGAACCGCACGTTCCTCGAGCACCTGAAGAACGCAAGAAAGCGGATGCTGACCGTCCTCGATGACCAGCAGCGCGAGATGCACACCCTCACCAAGACCAGTACCCGGTCGCCGATGAAGATCGACGCGGCCATGGCCGCCGTGTTGAGCTGGGAAGCGCGGGGTGACGCGATCGCGTCGGGGCTGACCGGGGGCCGCAAACCGGAGCCCGAGAAGCAGGAGAAGCCCCGGAAGGGCTATGAGGCGGACTACGCCCCGTCGATAGCCGTCCTGTCCGGGGCTTACGATTCACGCGGCGACATGGAATAACCCAAAACCCGAAGGGGGCCTGATGGCCGAGAAGGACAGCAAGGACACCGCCAAGCAGTCGTCTTCGACGGCGGTGGCCGAACGGCCCGCCGTCACGGAGGGCGCCACCCCCGAGGGCACAACGGAGGACCCGAACACGGGTCTTCAGGTCCCGGAGGGCAACGCCCCCGGCCCCGAGCCGCTGACGAACCCGACGGTCGCGGTCGCCGACACCCGCGAGTTCATCCCGAAGGCGGACCGCGGCACGTACGTCGGTGACGTGCAGGCCCGCGACGACCAGGTCGAGGTGCCGGACGACTTTCATCTTCTCGCCGACGCGGAGCTCGGCGAGAGCGTCGAGGTCGACGGTGAGCCCGTCGAGTTCTTCCAGGTCGTCGGGTCGACCGGCGCGCTTGCGCTGCGGCTGAACGGCGCGACGCACATCTTCAACCCCGAGCAGACGAAGGCACTGGCCCGCGAGGTGCGGGCCGTCTCGACGAACGTGGTGACCTGAATTGCCGACCGTTCTCGAGACAACCGTCACCGGGTTCGCGTCGTGCTGGGACCCGAAGTGTCCCGGCTACGAGCAGGAGGTCGTCGACGTCGTCCGTCGCGAAGTGCTGTACATGCGTGAGGAGTACGGCGGTGACATTCCCGGCATCGACCGGTCCACCATCGCCGCACTCGACCAGTCCGTCGAGCCGTGCGGCACCTGCGGGGGCCCGAGGATCGCGAGCCTGACCGAACGCCCCGAGTACGCCCCGATCTCGGGGCAGGACCCATTGGCGCTGCTGGACATCAATCAGCAGAAGCGGGTGCGTGAGGTGCAGACCGACGCGCTGAAGCGCGACGTGGAGATCGCGAACCTTCGCGCGGACCTCGCCGAGATGAAAGCGCTGCTCGCCAGAAGCCGCCCGGAGCCCGAGCCGCAGGACGCCGAGGTCGTCGAGCCGGTGAAACGCGGGCCGGGCCGGCCACGGAAGGACGACACCGGTCGGTGACCGAACTCGCGGTCATCTGCGCCCTGCAGTGCGCCGTCATCCTGATGGTGCTGTGGCTGTGGCAGAAGGACCGCGAGCACGTCGCCAAAGAACGCGTCGGCCTGCTCGACCGGATTCAGGCGCCGGAGTACACGGCGGTCCGTATGCACAACCAGGGGGCGGAGGATGAGCCGTTGCCGCGGGCGGTGATGCCGGAGGACGACGCCGACTTCTGGCAGTCGCGTGAGGACCTCGCCGACCGGTTGGCCGCCGAAGAAGTGAACGGCAATGGCTGAGACCACTGTGTCTCCGCACGCATTCAAACGCCGCGGCTGGCGTTTCTGGATCTGCACGCACTGCTTTGCCCCACGCAAGCTGCATCCTCGCCGAGCATGGATGAAGGCTCGCCCGCTCAAGCAGAACTACTACCTTGCGCCCGACGCCCCGCATTTCCGGGAGGGGTGGTAGGCCGTGGCTGACCAGCGGACCGGGTCCTACGCGGACACGCAGCCGCAAGGCACTGTCCTCGCCATCCCGCCACCCCCGAGCATCCACCGCGCCCTCTCACGGGGGCGCAACGAGATGAAACGCGACGCCTCCAAGCGCCGGCTGTGCATGCGCTTCGAGAAGGGCGACACGTTCACCTACCTTGACACCCGCGGCCGGCTGCTCGAGAAGGACACCGCCCTCGGACCCGGACGGTCCGGCCGCCCACCCCACCGCTCCAGGAATCGCTACAACTTCATTCGTCCCATCGTCGAAGACAAGGTGTCGGCGGCGACGCAGAGGGTGCCGGCGTTCGAGATCGACCCGGCCACCACCGACCCCGAGGACGCCGGGGCCGCGAAGATGAGCGAGAAGGTCGCCATCTACGGCTACGACGCATGGCGTTACCGGCAGGCCATCGTCGACGTCGTCAAGACCGCGATCGCCCATGGTGGCGCCGGATACGTGCTGCCGTACTTCGAGCCGAACGTCGGCCCGTACACCGAGGTCGACGGCGAGTACATCGGCCAGGGCGACGTCCGGCTGAAGACGTTCAACGGCAACGAGGTGTACTGGGAGCCCGGCGTCAAATACCACGCCTCGCCGTGGTGGGCGACCGAACAAGCCCAGCCGGTCGACCATGTGAAGAACATGCCCGGCTACGCCGGCGGCGAACTCGTCCCCGACGCATCCGCCTCCGACATCCCGAACGACGTCAAACCGGATCAGCAGCTCGTGATGGTCACCGACTTCTACGAGCGGCCATGCCCGAAGTGGCCCCGGGGCCGGTGGCTCACCGTCGCGAACGGCCGGGTGATCGTCGACAACCGCAAGATCGATCCCACCTCGGAGTACCCGTGGCAGGACTACCCGTTACGGGACGCGGACGGCTCGGTCCTCGATGAGCCCGTCTTGCACCGCCTCGTGTACACCCATGACCCGGACGCCGACAACGACCTCGGTTTGACATGGCAGCTCATCGACTTTCAGCGGTCGGCGCAGGACTGCATCAACAAGATGGTCGAGTACAAAAACCGGGGCTTGAACTTGCAGATGCTCGCCCCGGTCCGGTCACTGATTGACCGGCCGGATGATGTGCCCGGCACCGTCAAGTATTACCGGCTCGGGCCGAACGGCGAGAAGCCACAGTGGGAGCCCGCCCCGGACGGACAGATCCTCAACGCGCTCTTGCAGATCTTCCGGCTCATCATGGAACAGATGAACGCGGTCTCGGCCTACCAGGACATTCAGGCGGACCCGAACGTGGCGGCCAAAACCGTCGGCATGGCATTGGAGAACGCCCGTGCACGGTGGCAATCCTTCCTCGGTGACCTCGCCGAGCTGCACAGCCGTCTCATGCGGCATTGCCTGCTCCTGGTCGCCCGGTACTACACCGAACCGCGCACCCTGGAGATCCGTGGTCGCATGGGCTGGGAGGCGATCCCGGACTTCAAGGGCGCCAACCTGTTGCACCAGACCAACGTCAGGGTGTTCCCCGGCAGCCTGGAGTACCTGAGCCGGGCGCAGATCACCGCGAAGGTTCAGTTTTACGCGACGATGGGCTGGATCAGTCCGCAGCAGGCGATGACCGCGATCGAGGGCGGGCAGGCCGAGAAGCTGACCGAGGGCTACGACCTCGACGTCGCGAAGATCAACCGGATCATCAACAAGATCCGCGACGGCACGATCATGGAGATGCCGACCCGCATCGAGATGGTCGACTCGATGCCGGACCCGGTGACCGGTCAGACACAGAAGATCCCCACCGAAGTCCCGGCGTGGATGCCGAGCGAGTACGACGCGGTCCCCGTTTGGATTGAAACGCTCGGCAACTGGATGAAGACCGAGGACTTCGAGAACAACCCCAAGGAAGTGCAAGAGGTCGCCCGGCTGATGTGGCAGGGCTTGCAGCAACTCAAGGACGACCAGGCCAACCGTGAGGCCGCGCGCATGCAGGCGCAGGCGTCAAGCCTCGGGATGGGCAACGCTGCGCGTCCGCAGACGCCGCAGCTCCCGTCGCTGCCGAACGCGAGCGGGCCCGGTCCCGGTCCGTCACCGGCCGGGTCGCCGCAGTCCGTGGGTGCCCCGGCGCCGGCGCAGCCCAACGAGGGCGGCCAACCATGAACTTCACAGCGTCGGACACCCGCCCCGGCGGACCCGATGAAACCAGCGGACACACCCGCAAGGGCCCCGCAAACACGAGGACATCGCAATGAGCGATCAGCAGCCCCCCCACAACGGGGACACGGCTGCGGTTGCCGGCCCCGAAGGGGCGCCCGGCACCGCCCAGGAACAGGCCGAGATCGACTGGGAGAAGCGATACCAGGATCTCCAGCCGGAGTACACCCGCGCGACGCAACGAGCCTCCGAGCTCGAACAGCGCCAGCAGTGGTACGACCTGCTGGTCACCACCGACGACGCGGACACTCGACGGCAGGCCGCCGAAGCCCTGGGCTTCGAGCTCCCCGACGAAGAAGAAGGGGAGATCGAGCAGCCCTACCAGGACCCGTACGAGGAACTCCGCGGCGAAGTCTCAAGCCTGCGGGAACGCTACGAGCAGGACCAGTCCACGCAGCGGGAAACAGAGGAAGCCCAGATCGTTGAGGGCTTCGTCTTCGACCGACTCAAGGAACTGGACCCGGACCTCCCCGAAGGGGTCCGCCAAATGCTTGTCGCGCACGCCATCCACGCGCTCGACCCGATCGCGCTGCCACCCGGCAGCGTCGTCTCCGCCCTGCCGGACATCGACACCGCGTACGCGCAGTGGCAGTCCGAACAGGACGGACTCATGAAGGGCTGGGCGAAAACGAAGCGTGCCCCGTACGTGGCTCCCGGAGGGCAAACAGCCACCGAGGCGCCCTTGCCTCTCGACGCCACCTCCGAACAGCGAGTCCGCTACGCCATGCAGAAACTGGCCGAAGCACAGGAACCGCAGTAGGGGCGTTGAGGGGAGGGGGCCGACACCCATAAGGAACCCCACATGAGTCAGTCAGCGGTGACGCTCGGCGCCATCACCAAGGACATCTGGACCGATCAGCGCCTCCTCGCCCAGTTCGACACGCAGAACGCCATGCTGTCCCGCGTCGAACGCACGAGCGGCGTGATGATCGGAAACCAGGCGCAGGTCCCCATCAAGGCCGGCCGCGCCGGCTCCTTCACCTCGGTTGGCCCGGCCGGCGGTGCGCTGAACCCGGCGACCGCGCAGCCCGTCAACCAAGCCATCTACAACCTGCCGTACTCGTGGTTTCAGATCGAGCTCGAAACGTCGGCGATCGCGCAGGCCGGGTCCAACCAGCAGTCGGTCGTGTCCGCCAAGGACCTCGAGATCGAAGGGGCCCTGGAGAACACCCGCCATCAGATCAGCCGGATGGTGGCAACGAACGGTGACGGTGTCGTCGCCGCGCTTGCGTCCGGTGCGGCGGGCACCACGCTCACGCTCACCGCCGCCGCCGCCGAGGGCGCCACGTACGGGTACTCGGCGCTCGCTCGCGGCTGGCTGCCGTCCGGCACTCTCACCGGCCAGTACGTCGACATCGGCACCATCGCCGACACCGACGCCCTGTCCACCGACAGCACGCAGGTCACCGGTGTCAACTACGCCAACCCGGCGGCCCCCACCATCACCGTGTCCGCGACCACCACCGGTGCCGCGACGGCGGGCCAGCATTTCGTGTTCATTCGCAACCCCAACAGCGGCGCGACCGCCAACCCCGAAGTCAACGGGCTGCGGCAGATCGTCGGGACGGGGGCGTTCGGTGGCCTCAACCCCGCCAACGCCGGGCAGGAATGGTGGAAGGGCGCACTCGTCGACACCACCACCACCACGTTCAGCCTCGACCTCGCGCTCGGCCTACAGTCCGCGGCATTGCAGGCCGCCGGCCAGGACGCCAAGCAGGTCGTGTGGACGAGCATCAAGCAGCGCTCACGGTTCTACGCCCTGCTGCAGTCCCAGGTCCAGTTCAGCGGGGACGGCGACCTTGCCGCCGGTTCGGTGAACCCGCGGTGGAACGGCCAGCAGGTCGAGGCGTTCAATGACATCCTCGACACCGATTGGTTCGCCCTGAACCTCAACGATCTCATCAAGGTGACGGGGTCGTGGGACACCCCGAAGTGGGCGAGTGACATCGAAGGGGCCGGAGGGTCCCTGCGGTGGCGTCAGGGCTACACGTCCTTCATGGACGCCGTCGTGTTCCCCGTCCAGCTCGGTGCCCGCAGGCGCTCGTCGATGGCGGCGGCACTGGCACTCAAGTAGCCGTTCGGCGCCGCGGGCTCCGGTTCGCTCCCTCGCCCGCGGCGCCCACCGGCCATACCCACATGACCACCCTGTATCTCCCACCCCGTGTCGCGATCCAGCGCCAGCGCGAACATCACGCGGGCATCATGGCGCGCGCCACCATCAACGACCCGCGCGCCCGCGAGCTCACGACGGTGCTGCAACAGATCGACGACGGCTTGTTCGTGGTGCGGGCGCACCCGATGTTCGAGGCGCACGCCGGCATGATCCCCGGCTGCTACCACGTCCTCGTCATGCGCCCCGGCGTCCCCACCAACGCGATTCCGTTGCACGCCAACGGGGCGTACGTGGAGCCCACCATCGAGCGGGTCACCGAAGTGCTGCTGGCGGGCAACATGGGGGACCGCCGGGTCCGTGAGAGCGTCGCGGCAAGGGACGCCGCCGTCGACACCGCGGCCGAACGGGAGCTGGCCAGGCAGAAGGTGGAGCGTCGCGAGGAGCTGAAGGACCGCGTGAACGCCGCCACACGGGCGCAGATCAGCATGGACGACACGTTGCCGTGGACGCAGAACAGCCAGGGACGCAGGCCGAAGCTGGTGATGCCGTGAACCTCTCCGACGCCCGCACCGAACTCGGCGACAGGCTGCCATGGTGGCCGCGCTTCGAGGCGAAGTTCACGGCAGGCGACGACTGCTGGCTTTGGCAGGCGGGCACATGGGGCGGTGGCTACGGACGGTTCTTCTTGGACGGCAAGGACAGCCAGGCACATCGTGTCGCCTACGAGGCACTCGTCGGCACCATTCCCGAGGGCCTTGACCTTGACCACCTGTGCCGCAACCGTGCGTGCATCAACCCCGACCACCTCGAGCCCGTCACGCGCCAAGAGAATCTCCTCCGCGGCGAGACGCTGTGCGCAGTAGAGGTTCTTCGCACGCATTGCCCGCGCGGACACGAGTACACCGAGGAGAACACCTATCGCCAGCCGAAGAACGACGGCCACATGCGGTCTTGCAAGCAGTGTCGCCGCGACGCGAACAAGCGCTGGGTGGAAGCACACAGGGAGGTGATGCCGGCATGAATCTTTCTGACGCGCGAGCCGAAGTTGGAGAACGCGGCTTTTGACTACCTGTCCGCGTCGCGGATGAACGCGATGCTGAACCGGGCATTGGTGGACTTCACGGACTACTGGCCGTGGCCGTGGCTGCGCAAACAAGTCACTGGCCCCGCCCCGCTCGAGATCTCCGACCTCCGGCTGGTCTTGCATGTCTCCGACCCGCAAGGCAAGGAGATGTGGGGCATGAGCGATTACGAGGACGTCGACTACGACTTCGCCGGCACCCCGCTGAACTGGTGGGTCGACGACACGTCCGGCACCGCCACCCTCAAGGTGTGGCCGGTCGGTGATGTTGACCTGACCGTCCGGTACGTCGCCGAAGCGAGCATCCTCACGCAGTCCGATGACGAGCCGCCGATCCCGGAACGCTACCGCCACATTTGGGTGGACCTCGCTGTCCTCCGCGGCTACCTCGACTCCGACAACTTCTCGGCCGCGCAGGCACTCAAGCAGGACATCGACCAGTCCCTCATCAGCCTGGTCGAGCGGTACGAGACCCGGAACCGCATGAACTCGCAGAACATGCTCATCCGCCTGCCCAGCGAGGACGAGTAGATGGTCCAAGCCTATGTGAACGGTTACAACCCGGTGGCGTTCACCGACTTCTCGGGCGGCTTGAACCTCTTGGATAAGGCCGATGCGGTCGGCGACAAAGAAGCCATCGACCTGTTGAACGTCACGTTCACCGAACGCGGCGCCATCCGTCAACGCGACGGCTACCAAGACCTCACACCCCAAGACCTCCCCAACCGCGTCGACTCACTCGCCCCGTTCTACACCGCCGGCGGCCTCAAACAGCTCGTCGCCGGATGCGGGCAACGCCTCGACGTCCTCGACACCAACGGCGCCCTGGTCGGCAGCATGACGGGGCTTGCCAAGGGGCCGTACACGTTCGCTCGGTTCGCGGACCCCGGCCACGAGTACATGTACGCCGCCAACGGCGCCGACACCCTCAGACGGTGGGACGGTGCCGCCTGGTTCATCCCGACGTGTCAGGTCGACCAGAACTCGGGGCAGGCGATGCCTCGCGCCGGGGCGGTCACCGTGACGGCCATGCACGCCGGCTCCACATCGGGGAACAACGCTGCGAACCGGCTGGTCGCGACGGCGTTCGGGACACAGCCGAACGCCGGGCCCGGCGGCAAAGAGACGACACCGTCCTCGGTGTACCTGTCGATGCCCGGCAAGCCCGAAGTGTGGGAGACATCAGGGCTCGCGCAGTCCCCCATCCCCGTCGACGGCAGCCCCTTGGTGTACGGCCGCAACTTCTTTCTCGTCACCCCCGGTGACGGCGAACGAATCATGACTGCCGTCACATGGCGCGAGCTCGTCTTCATTTTTAAAGAGACGAAGTTCTTCGTGATTTGGGGCGAGTCCACCGCCGCGGACGGCACCCCCACCTTCCAGGTCCGTGAGGTCGTCAACAACGTCGGCCTAGCATCCCCCCTCGGTGTCGCGGTCGGGCGTGACGGCGTGTACTTCATCAACCGCCGCGGCGTCTACAAGACCACCGGCTCCGACCCCGTCCTCCTCAGCGACAAGATCTCCCCGTTGTGGACGGGGGACCCGGACGTGTACTACCAGGGTCAGCCCATCAACATCTCGCGGCTCGAGTGGGCTCGCATGGCCTGGTTCAGCGAGCAGTTGTTCGTCGCCATCCCGACCGGCACGTCGGCCTGGAATGACCGGATGCTCGTCTACGACAGCGGTCATCAGTGGTGGACCGTGTACGACATCGCCGCCAGCGCCATCTCGCCGTTCCGCCGGGCCGGGCAAAGCGAAGTGCATCACGGCTACGCCACCGGCCCCCAACGAATCGGGCATCGCGGCTACGGCACCACCGACGACCGCGGTCAGCCGATCGTGTCGCGGTGGCGGTCGGGGTGGGCGGACTACAGCCAGCCCGTTCAGAAGACGTTCCGGGAAACGAAGGTGTGGGGCTCCGGGTCCGCGGGTGTCGCGTTCTCGGTGGACTTCAACCGCGGGACCGGGCCGACGAACAGCCTGATCTACGGGACCGCCGGGGACTGGCCCGTCGGTCCCGCCGGCAACACCTACGCCGGCGCCAACGGCAAATACGCGAACTACCAAGTCCTCAAGGACTCAGTCGCCAACTATGGGGAGCTGCGCTTGTGACCCAGTACACCCCCAACCGTCACCTGCCGTACCCGGAGCTGGGGGACACCGCCGATGTCCCGCGCGACGTCAAAGCACTCGCGACTGCCTTGGATTCGGCGACGGGTGGCGCGGGCGGGTCCGGCCTGGTGTTGTCGCAGCGGGCGGTCCGGGACACCGGTCAGCTCAATCAGGTCCGGGCCGGCCGGGTCCTGACGGCGGCGGACTTCACGGCCCTCGGCCTCAGTGCCCCGGCCGGCCTGTGGAACCTGGGGGACCTCACGGACGCATCCGGCAACGGGCGGGTACTTAGCAACAAGGGTGGCGTGCCGTTCGTGCCGGGCATCATGGGCGCACCGATCGAGGCGGCCGGGTTCGCGGGGTCGACGGGGCAGGCGCTGTATATCGCGGATACGGGGGCGGCGGATCCGTTCCGGATCAGGACGGGGTCGTTCGGGTGCTGGTTCCGGACGGCCAAGCGCGGGACCGCGCAGGCCCTCATCAGCAAATGGAAAACCTCTGTAAGCGCCAGCTTTCTGTTCTACGTGCAAGCGTCGAACTCCATTCAACTCGCTGTCAGCCTCGACGGGACGACCAGCAGTATCGGGGCCATCAACGCCGTCAGCGACGTATGCGACGATCGCTGGCACTTCGCCGTCGCCACCGCCGACGCCACCGCGCTACGGCTCTACATCGACGGCGCGCTCGAAGCGAAAACGGCGTTCGGCACGCTGTACGCGACATCAACAGCAGCATTGAACATCGGAGCCAGTGACGCCGACGCATCAACCGCCGCCAACAGCGCCCACTACGGCCGGGTGGATGAGGCGTTCGTCACCGCCGACGTCCTCACCGACGACCAGGTCCGGGGCCTCTACTCGGCCCGCATCGTCCACGGCCTCGTCGACTCCGTGGGCGCCCCCATCGCTCCGACCAATGTGACGGTGAACGTCAGGCGCAAACGCCGCGGCCAAGCATTGGCCGTGAGTGATTTTCCGGCGCAGCCCGCCCGGCTTTACAACTTCACGGGGGGGTCACTCAACAACCAGGGCGTGGACGCAAACGGGGCGGCGGGCACCACGGCGTCGCTCGCGGCCAACGGATCGGCCCCGAGTGTCTCCGGCGCCGACGGTTCCGCCAGCGGCGCCTTCAGCTTCACGGCCGCGTCCTCGCAAACAATGTCGGCCACCGACACCGGCCTGCCGAACCTGCTTACGGCACGGTCCTACGGCTGCTGGTTCAAGACCAGCGCGACCGGCGCCCCGAACAACTGGGGGATCATTAGCTGGGGCACCACCGCCGCGATCTTTTTGAGCGCCACCCCGGTCAACGGGAACATCATCTGTCGCAGCGGGGCAGATGACATCAACGGCCCCGTCGTCAACGACGGCCAATGGCACTTCGCTGTCGCCGTTGAGGACAACACCGCGCCGGACGCGAAACGCAAGCTGTACCTCGATGGGCGGCTCGTCGGCGGGTCCGTCGTCCTGAACAGCATCACCCTCGGCGGTGCCAACCGCTTTCGAGTTGGTGGGTTCCCGGACGGCACTCTCCCGTTCACCGGCCAGATCGACGGGGCGTTCGTCTCAGCGCTCGCCCTCACCGCCGAACAAGTCCGGGCCCTGTACGACGCCGGCACCGCGGTCCTTCAGCCATCCCCGAAGGACGCGGCCGACCACGTCGAAGCCCTCGCCTCCGGCGGGGTGCTCACGACGTTCGACAGCTTGGAAACCGCCGACCAGATCGACGTGGGGGTGAGCTGATGCGACGCCGACGGTCACCGGAGATCATCGCGGGGCGCGTGAACGCGGACGGCAGCATTGCCGCTGGGGACGGATTCACGGTCGCCAAGGGATCGACAGGCAACTGGACCGTGACACTCACGCCAGGGATGCGGCTTGTCGGCGCGACCGCCACCTCCCTCGTCTTCGGCAACAATGCCAACGTTGGATCCTTCAGCGAACGAGGGTTCGTCGTCGGCATGGGAACCAATGCTGGGGCTGCCGCAGACCAACCCTGGTCCTTCATCGCCGCAGGGGTCCAGCAATGACCGACGAGCACACCCCCACCCAACAAGAACAAGACCTCTACGACGCCCTCAACAACGGCGACCACGAAACCATCGAGGACATGCGCGTCGACGCCTACGAAGCCGACCAAACTCCGCCGCAGAGTCGTGACACCGAAGGCGAAGCCCCCGAAGACTGGCTGCCACCCGCCGAGCAATACGACGTCGACTACGCCAACGCCCATGCTCACTACCAGGCCGACCATGAGATGCCCGAACAGGAACGCGAAGAAGCAACACGGGAACGAGCACAGGCCGAGAACGAGTACGCCGAACGCGCGATGATGGAAGCCGAAGCAAGTGGCGACTGAAACCTGGAACGACTGGATCGACCGCAACCAAGGCAAATGGCCCGGCGGCGGCCAAATCTCGGACGTGCTCGTCCGCCGGGCTGTTCGCGGCACCGTGTTCTCCACCCAGTTTCAGAACCATCCGGCCGCCCCCACCTGGGCAATCCACCGCGTCGCCCGCCACCTGCGTGAGACGAGAGGACCATCCGTCAGATGAGCCCCTTTTCGTATGTCAGCGGCAACCCCGACAATCTCGTCGGCGGGTCCGCCGCGAACATGGTCGACGTCCAAGGCCCGTTCTACGACCTCAAAACCCATCTCAACGGCCACATCACCGTGACCGGGCAGGTCGCGATCGCCGGCACCATCGTCGCCGGCACCGGGTTCACCGTCTCGCGCACCGCCGTCGGCGTCTACTCCGTGTCGCTCACCGGGGCCGCCCTCACCGGGGCGACGGTCAGCCTGGACGGCGCGACCCCGATGGTCGCGATGGTCGGGGCGTTCAGTGTCAGTGCGTTCGAGGTCCGCACGTTCAACATGGCCGGTGCCCCCACCGACAGTCCGTTCAGCTTCGTTGCGTCGGGGCAGACGACGTGACCGCACCCCCCCTTGAGCTCGGCGGCATCCACGACCCGGACGTTCGCCGGGCGTTCGAGCAGATCCGGTTGCGCTGGCCCACCGGGGGCACAAGCACCGGCAACGGCGGGAGTGGCACCGGCCCGGCGGGCCCGCCCGGGCCGCAGGGCCCGCAGGGCATTCCCGGCCCGGCCGGCCCAACAGGGCCTGCGGGACCGCAGGGCTCCACCGGCGCGGCGTCGACGGTCCCCGGTCCGCAGGGTCCCGCGGGCGCGACGGGCAGCACGGGCCCGACCGGGCCTGCGGGCGCGGACAGCACGGTCCCCGGCCCGCAGGGACCGAAGGGCGACAAGGGTGACACCGGGTCCACGGGGGCTCCCGGTCCGGCCAACTCGCTTGCGGTCGGGACGGTTACGACCGGTGCGCCCGGCAGCGCGGCCGGCGCCACCATCACCGGCACCCCGCCGAACCAGACGCTCAGTCTCGCGATCCCCCGCGGCGACGTCGGAGCCACCGGCTCACAGGGACCACAGGGCACCACGGGCGCCACCGGGTCGCAGGGTCCCACCGGAGCAACCGGTTCTCAGGGACCGAAGGGCGATCCCGGCATCCAAGGCGTCCAAGGCGTCCAAGGACCCGCCGGACCGTCCGGCGCCTCCACGTTCCTCTCCGGCCCCGGCGCCCCCACCGCCGGCACGGGTGTCGACGGGTCGATCTACCTCGACACCGCCAGCCTCCGCCTGTGGGGGCCGAAAGCGTCGGGGGCATGGCCGGGAACCGCATTGGGACGGCTCGAGCCGCTCGCCCCGACGTACGACCAGGTGAAGGCGGGCTAGTGGCGCTCATCAAGAAACCCGCCACGTACCAGGGCCGCGTCGGCAACCAGTTCGTCGGGCGGAAGATGTGGGACCCCCGCGGGTTCTGGACGGTCCCCGACTACGGCAAGCCGGGACAGACCCTTCACATTCGCCCCGACGGCACGAAGACCTTGGTCAAGACCGGGTCCGGTGGCGGGGCCGCCGCGGCCCCCGGAGCCTCCGGTGCCGCTGCGCCGGGGGCCGCCCCGTCACCGTACAACTACTCAAACCTGCCCCCGGACCCGGTGTACGACGCCGACGAGGCCGCTGCCCGCCGGACCCGTGACACCACCATCACCGACCTCGGGGCCGAACGGTCACGCACCAACCTCGACTACGGCTTCACCGAAGGCGTCGGTGGCACCCTCGCCTACGACCCCACCAACCCGTTCTCAAAAGCGTCGGTCCTCAAGAAGAACTACGACATCGACCGCCGCTCCAAAGCGCAGAGCATGGCGGCCGGCGGGAACCTGTACTCGGGGGCCTTTCAGAACGCGCAGGACGCCGTGAACCGTGGCGAGCTGCAAGGCTCCACCGCCCTGACGTCGTCGCTCGGACGGTGGCTGGCGGGCAACACCGTCGACGTGGCGAACGCCCGAACCGCGTACGACACGTCTGTCGCGACTGCCGCGGGCAACCGGGTCGCACGGTTCGACACCAACCCGTTGTACAACCCGCCCGGCGCGAGCCCCGACGAAGTCACCGCTGCTGTCAAAGCCGGTATCGCTGCAGCGCCCGTTGCCGCAGCGCCTCACCCGACGAAGGCGACGGCGTCGGCGAACGCGCAGAAGAAGGTCGTGAACGGCAAGACCTTCTACAAACGAGTCTCCGACGGAAAGTGGATTCCCCTCTGATGGCGACCTCCCCGAGCCCCATGATCCGCAACTTCGTCTCGCAGCCCTTCACGCAGCTCAAGGGCAAACGAGCCGGGCAGACGTACCGCGTCAAACGCGGCCTGAAGTCCGGGGCGGCGGTCCGGGTGTACGACCCGACCGGTTCGGGGCCCCGGCAGACCGCGGTCATCGCGAAGACCAAGCCGGCCGTGGCGCCCGCTCGGGGGGAGACCGCGAAGTACGCGGGCCCCCTGGTGACCAGGCATTCGGCGAAGCGCGGCGGCGACGTGTGGCAGTACCGCAGGGGCGCGTCCGGCAAGCTCATTCCCTACAAGCCCGCGTGAGGTAGAGATGGCGTCCAAGATGGTCCGGCAGTTCGTCGCGAAGAACTCCCCGTCGGACGCCCGGTCCGGCAACCCCAGGATGGGCAAGTACAAGGGCAAGGGCGGCTATGCCATCCCGTACAGCGACGAGTCGAGCCGCAGCCCGTACAAGCCCGGTCCGCGCGGCCGGCGCAGCTTTACTCCCAGGGACCCGTGGCGGTACGAGAAGCCGGACAAGCCCCGACCGGCCGGCCGAAGGCAGTGGACCTGAGTGCCGTTCAAGTCCCAAAAGCAACGCGCGTACATGTACTCCCGGCATCCCGAGATCGCGGAACGCTGGCGCAAGGAATCCGGGCCGCAGCGCGGGCTCCCCGAACGCTCGAGTCGCGGCGGCCGACGCGAGCGACTGATCCGCGAGTTCATGGCCAAGCACAAGGGAAAGCACCGTGGCTAAAAAGTCGGGCTCCACCAAGAAGCCCACGAAGCCGGCCAAGCCGCCCACGCGGGCGCGCATCAACGCTCGAGCCGCCACCGACATGGACTTTCGTCGCCGCGCTCTGCTCAACCCCGGCCTGCGGTCCAAGCTCGACGACAAGTATCTGACCCCCGCGCTGGCCACCCGGCGGACCGCGATCACCGAGTACAACAAGCCGATCACCGAAGGGTCGACCGTCAAGACCGGGGACGTCACGAAGGCTGCGACGTCCGCCACCGACGTCGAATACGGCCCGCTGCGCCAGCAATACGCCGAATCACTCGGGCGAGCTCAGAACGTCCAGAGAGATACCGGCTCGTTTTATGACCAGTATCTACAGGAGCTGCGTCAGCACCAGTCAAACGTGCAGTCCTACCAGGCCGGTGCCCAACAGGCATTGGCGCAGACTGCGGCCGGCGTCACCGGATTGGCCGGGGCGCAGGGCGCCCAGCTCCAGCAAGCAGCGAATCAGCAGGCCGCCGGCCAGGGCGTCGCCCAAGCAGGCAACCTTGCGCCCATGGCGTCCGAAGCGGCGGCGGCGCAGCAGCAACTCATGGCGTCCTATGGCGCCCAGCAGGCCGGGCGAGGTGAGGCGGCGAACGAGTACGCCTCCGGCCGGGTCGCGGTCGGTGCCGGCCAGAAACTGTCGGCGCAAGCACAGGCAGCGGGGAAGGTCACGGACGTCGACAAGAAGATCGAAGCATTGAAGCGCGAGGAGGGGTCGTACAAGCAGAAGTACATCGAGACCCGCCGTGCGGACGAAGCCAAGAACGTAATCACGCAGGCGATCGCCCAAGGCAAGAACGTCGCCGATCTCGCGAAGGCGAACATCACGGCTGCGGCGAACACGCCGGCCGCGAAAGCCGCGGTCGCGGGTGCGACGACGGCCGCGAACACGGGCGCGAAGTACGGCTACAACCCGCATCAATGGGCGCTGCTCGGACCGAAGGGCCGCCAGGCCGTCATCTCGAAGTTCAACAAGAAGAGCGGCGGGGGCGGCAAGGGCGCCGGCGACCACTACGGCTACACCGACGAGCAGTGGGACAAGATGTCCGCCGAAGCGAAGCGCAAGGCGTACAAGGACTGGCAGGACGCCGGTCGTGCCGGCGGCAAGCCCAAGCCCGGCGAGCCCGGTGCCGGGCCGGACTGGAAGCCCTCCGCGGCCATGAGCCGCGGCCTCACACAGCTCACCCGCCTCAAGGGCTTCGCCCAGCGCGCCAAGAACGGACAGAAGTTCATTCCGACCGGCAAGGACACCGCCGATCCCGGCGGCAGGCTCGACCGGCACGGCGCCGCCCAAAAGCTGCTGCAGAACGCCGAGTTCGACGACCCGATCCTCGTCACCGCCGCCCTCGACGCCGCCTACGACGGCCGTGTCTCCAAGACCACGGTCCGCAAACTCATCGCTGCCGGCTACAAGCCGTCCCAAGTTCTGTCCGCCCTCGGTGTTCCCAGCGGCGCGACGCCGCGGGCCGGTAGCACCGGGGCGTCCGGCTACAACAAGGGCAATCGGCCGGGCTGATGGCGCTCGGGCAAGCAGGCAACCGCGACTTCGCGCCCAAACGGCGTGTCAAGCCGATCGCGAAACGACGGTCGACGCCGCAGCCGCGCAAACCCCCCTCGCCTGTTCGGGTCGTGGAGGCCGTTGCCCGATCTCAGCGTCCCGCTCCGGCGCCGAAAGCGACGCCTACTCAGTTGCGCTCCGGCCGGGCGCAGCAGGCCGCGTACGTGTCGCAGGGCCGGGCCGTCAAACAGGTCGCGCATGAGCAGCGTGTCGCCCGCCACGAGGCCGAGCACGTCGCCCGCGTCCGCGCTCACCGCGAAAAGAAGACGGCGCAGACCGGGTACGTCAGCCAGGGCAAGGCGGTCGAGAAGGCTGCGCGTACGGCGAACCAGCGGACCGCCGCGTTCCCGTATCTCACGCAGGCCGCGGACGTCGCCGCCAAAGCGCACGCCCTCGACACCGCGCAGGCCCTCCGCGAGAAGCACCCGAAGGCCGACATCAAGACGATTGGCGACCAGCTCTACGCCAAGAGCAGGCGGCCGATCCTCAAGGACTACTGGTCGCCGATCACCGCGAAGGGACAGCCGGACATCAAGAAGGCTCGGGAGGTCTCCGAAGCCCGCGCTGCCGTCACCGCCGCCCCCGCCCTCAAGGTCCTCGACCAGACCACCCGGCTGCAGCACGGCATCGCCGCCGGCACCAAAGCCGCGATCGAAGGCAAAGACGTCGGCCATGCCGCCAAACGCGGTGTCCAGCTCAAGGATCGCACGAACTTCGGCGACGTCCTCAAGTCCGCCGGCGTGAAGAACAAGGCGGTTCAAGGGGCGGTCGGGTTCGCATTGGACGTTGCTGCCGACCCCACCACCTACGTCACGTTCGGCGCCGGGTCGGTCGCGCGGAAGGCCGCCGCGAAAGCCGCGGCGGACACGGCGAAGAAGGCGGCGACCGCCGGGCTCAGCGAAGCCGGGACCGCGACCGTCACCAAGCAGGCGGCCAAGCGTGCCGTTGCGACGGCCCCGGCGGGCAAGGGCGTCACCGTCAAGTTCGCCGGCAAAGAAGTCCCCGGTGTTCGGCGCGGCACCGCCGCTGTCGCCCGCGGCGTCCGGGCCCCCGTCCGCAAGGCCGCACCGACCCTGTCGAAGACCGTCCCGGCCAAAGTGCGCCGCACGGTCCGGGAGTTCGCGCCCCGTACCCGGCAGGCCGGGGTCAGCGAAGAAACGCATGCGGCCGCCCGGCAGGCGGCCCGCAAAGCGACCGCGACGGTCAAGACCGCCGAGTCCCGGCTCACTCGGTTCACGCAGGACCTCAAGCGCCGGTTGCCCGACGAGGACTTCGCCAAGGTCGCGGACGCCGTCGACCGCAACGACTTCCGTGGCCTCACCCCCGAGCTCGCCGCGCACGCGCACCGGCTGCGCTCGGAGTTCAAGGGCGCCCGCCGCGTCAGCAAACGCGCCGGCCGTGCCGCCGAAACCGAACCCGACAACTTTCTGCGCGGCGGTGACCTCCGCAAACTCGACACGTCGATCACAGCGGAGAAGGCGGCGACCAAGGAATCCGTCAAGGTTGCCCGGCGCGCCGAGACGAAGGCCGCGAACAAGACGGCGGTGCAAGCCGGGCAGCGTCTCGAGCGCACCCAAGCCGAACTGCGCGCCGAGCTCGCCAAGCCCGTCACCGAACGCCAAGGCGTCCCCGCCCTCGCCGTCAAGGTCGCCGAGCTGCGCCGCCGCGTCCAGGCCCCGACCCCCGGCCCTGCCGTCCGCGAAGCCGGGGCCCGCGAAACCAAGGCCGCTGCCAAGCACACGGACGCCGCCGCCGAAACCCAACGCCAGCAAGCCCGTCGGCAAGCCGCCAAGAACATTCCGCAGCGCGGCCGCGGGCGGGGCGTCTCGCTCGGTGAGACGCACGCCCAGTACCTCGCCCGGCTGCGCGCGTACGCGCACGACCACGACCTGCCACTCGTCGCGCAGCGCGCCGAGACCCTCCTCGACAAGAAGCCCACCGACGTCGCAGCCGGGTACTTCCCCCGCGACTTCGAGCCTCGCATCCTGCAGAAGCTCGGACTCACCGACGAGCAGGCCGCCGCCGGAGCCGGACGCGGGGGACGCGGCGGACAGGCCCGCACCATCAGCCCCACCACCGCCGGGTTCACGCGCACCGATCCGCGGGCACTGCGGACCGTCAACCCCGAACGGGTCGCCGCCGGCGCCGAACCGTTCAGCACCAACGTCCCATTGATCGCCGCCAACCACTTGCGCGAAGCCGCCCGTGCCACCAGCCAAGGCGAGTTCGCGAAAAACATGGCGAAACTCGGACGGCCCATCAAGGACGTCAGCGAACTGCAGCCCGGCGAGCACGTCTTCAAGCTCGGCTACAAGAGCGGCAAGTTCGGCCTGCACCCGGTCCGCGGCGTTCCCGGCAAAGCCACGAAGGGCGGCCAGTACGTCGCCCTGGACCGTCAGATGCTCGAGGACCTACAGAAAGCGGTTGAGCGCACCGGGGAGCGCACCGCCGCCGGCGCCGCGCTGGACAAGGTCACCGGCGGGTGGAAGCGCGTGGCATTGGCCACGTTCGGCTACCACGTCCGCAACCTCATCGGGGACACCTGGACCGCGTACACGCTGCCCGGTGCCGGCGGGTCGCTGCCGAAAACGCTGTCGGCCGGCAAGGCTGTTCGCCGGGCGTCTGAACAGGCGCGCACCCTCACCCCGGCGAAGACCGACGCGACCATCAAGGTCGCGGGCAGGCAGCAGCCGATCGACGAGTTCCTCAAGGGCGCCCGCGAGAACGGTGTCCTCGACACCGGCTACCTCGGCGGCGAGCTCAAGCAGCTCACCGGCGAGACAGGGAAGGCCGGGAAGGTGAAGGGCCCCGGCCGTACCCGCGGTGGACGGGCCGCCAAGCGCGGCGGACGGGCCGTCGGACGGTGGATGACCAACCGCGAGAACCTGATGCGCGTCGCCTCCTACAAGCACGCCCTTGACCGCGGCATGAGCCCCGGTGACGCCGCCGACGTCGCCAACCGCTTCCACATCGACTACGGCGACCTCTCCCAAACCGAACGAGTGTTCCTGCGGCGGCTGTTCCCGTTCTACACCTGGACCGCTCGAACCCTGCCCCTCACGGTCTCGACGCTTGCCACGCACCCCGGCAAGTACGCCACGCTCGAGAAGGCCCGCGAGGAAACCGAGCACGCGACCGGCCTCGACGAACAGTCGGTCCGCCACGGTCTGCGCGAAGCGGTCGCTCGGCAGATCCCGTTCGTCGTCAAGGTCGGCGACGCCGCCCACGGCTTCAGCGCGTCGATCCCTCCGACGCTTCTCAACGAGCTGCCGGCCGGCGCGTCCGGCAAGGACCTCGACAACTATCTCAGCGAGCTCGGACGGTTCACGTTCCAGATGATCCACCCGGTCGCGAAGGGCCTGATTGAGCAGCGCACCGGCCGCAACGTGTACACCCAGCAGGACATCGAGTCCTCCAAGCATCCGCTGGTCGCCGCCCCGTCATGGGTGAAGCACTTGCCCGATGAGGTCAAGCGCAAGCTGGACGTCACCCCGGACTACATCGACAAGCGAACCGGCAAGAAGATGTGGGGATGGCGCGGACAAGCGGACTGGTGGCTGCGCCAGGCCCCCGGCGCCCCGCAGCAAGTGTCGACGATCGCGAGCGGCGGACGGCCCGGTGCCCCCGAAGGGCCAGGTTCCGTCGCCGCCGGGGTCGCCGGCATCCGCGTCGACGCCCTGACGAAGCAGGCGGTCGAGGACGCCGGCAAGATCAAGCTGCGCGACAAGCGCGCGAAGCTCGAGCGTCGCGCCGCGGTCCTCAACCAGCAGGGCATCACGTCCGCGAACGCGACCCCCGAGTACAAGCGGCTGCGTCAGCAGATCAACGCGCTGGAGAAGCAGATCACCCCGCCGAAGACGACCGCACGCAAGAAGGCCGCGAGGCCCGCCGGTCTGCGTGGCGGTGGGGGCAGACCGCTCGGCCTACGTTCCACCGGCTCGCGGCCACCCGGACTGGTGGGGGGCTAGAGCATGCGGTCGCGAACAACGATGCTCGGCAATTCGCCCCGCTCGCGGGCGCGGTGCGACCGGACCGAGTCGATGATGAGACTGACGGTGACGCTGCCGACGATGGCGACCGGGCCGATGAGAAGAATCCAATCCATGCACGCAGAATACACCGGCGCAGGATGCATGAATAGGGACTGGACGAATGGCTGACAACGTCAAGGCAACCTGGAAGTTCCTCAGAGGCAAGGGCCTCACCCCGGCGCAGGCCGCCGGTGTCATCGGGTCGATGCAAGGCGAGTCCGGGGCCGGGCTTGACCCGACGGCCGAGAACCCCGGCCCGGACCACGCCTACGGCATCGCACAGTGGCTCGGCAGCCGCAAAACCGCCGCCGTGCGATCCGGTGATCTCGGCAAGCAACTCAACCACCTGTGGCAGGAGCTGCAGGGCCCCGAGCACAAGGCACTCAAGTCGATCAAGGCCGCTCGCAACGTCCAAGAGGCGGCGGTCGCGTGGCAGCGCGACTTCGAGCGCGGCGCCCCGTTCGAGCAGAAGTACAGCCTGCGGGTCTCCAACGCCCGCAAGGTGCTGCAACGCATGCACGGCGTCGCCGGCTCCGACGCGACCCCCCGCACCGGCGGTGGCGCTCGCGCCAGCGCCGCATCAGCGGGCACGCCCGGCACGCCCGGCATGACCCGGACGACCGTCACGCCCGGCGTCGACAACCGTGGTCAACGCGCCGCGCTGGCTCTCTCGTTCCTCAACGACCGCAAGGCCGACCCGCTCGGCTTCGCGTTGCAGATGCGCGAAGCCCAGGACGTCGCCCCCGTCACGAACACCGAAACGATCCCCGGCACCCCTGGTGTCCCCGGCACCCCCGGCACCCGTGCCCCCGGCGTCGACGGCGGCGGAACGGGCGGGACCGGCAGCGAAGCCGCGCTGAAATGGGCGGAATCCAAACTCGGCACCCACGAGACCGGCGGCGCGAACCGCGGCCGGCTCCCCGACTACCTCAACCAGCGCTTCGGGTTCGGCGCCGGCGGCGGACAGCCATGGTGCGCCATGTTCACCTCCGCCGCCGTCACGAAGGGCGGTGCCCCCCTCGCCGCCCGCACCGCCAGCGTCGCCGGTGTCCACCAGAAAGCCCAAGCCGGCGTCGGCTACAAACGCGGCTACGTGCCCCCCAACCAGGCCAGGCCCGGTGACCTCGTGCTGTTCGGCACCAGCCACATCGGGCTCGTCAAAAGCGCGTCCGGCGGCAAGATCCGCTACGTCGGCGGCAACCAGTCCGACGCGGTCACCGAGGCCACTACCAACGCCGGCGGCAACGTCAAGATCGTTCGTCCCAAGTACGGGGCCCGATAGGAAAGCTCGGTCCAGCCATGACACAGTTCCAGCTCCTGCTCGTCTGCGCGCTCGTCGCTGCCGCAGTCGTCGTTCTCATCCTCGCCCTCACCGGAAACCTGTAATGGGCATCATCGAACTGCCGCTCATCATCCTGCTCGTCCTTCTCATCGTCGGCTTTTTCGGCCGCGGAAGGTGGTAGCCCGTGGCCGACCATTACGACCAGCTCACCGAGGACGAGAAGGCGTACTGGGATGTGTACACGCGGCTGCGTGAACTCTCCGACTGGTCTGGCTTCACCGACGGGCAAGCATCCGTGAAAGAAGACTCGCGCGATTGGCTTGTCAACCAGCGAAAGACCATTTGGCGGATGGCGCAGCCCGAGTCGGACGGCGGGGACGGCGGCGGCTGGAACAAGAACAACCGGTCCGAGCGCTACCAGCAACTCAAGGACGACTCGCTGAACACCGGGTCATGCCGGCGGGTGTGCCAGCTCCCCACCAACGGCGGCACTCCGTCGGAGAAGGCCAAGATCTCCGAGCGGGAGATGTGGTGGCGCGTCGAGTCCGTCGACGACACGACGAAGCGGTGGCGTCAGGCGAACGCCGACTGGTGTACGTCACGGCGCAAGCAGGTGTGGCATCTCGGCGAGGACGAAGGCTGGGACGAAGCCGAACGCGAACTGCGCTACGACAACCTGTGCGTCGCCACGAAGACCGGTGCGCCCTATGACGAGTGGGCGAAAACGCACAACACCACCACCGGCGAAGCCAAGGACACGGGCGGGGGGTCGGGCAAGGGCCGTGAGGCGTGCAAGGACTGGCTGAACAAGTACGTCGGTGTCTCGGAGAACCCGAAGGGCTCAAACAAGGGCCAGCCCCAACCGTCGGGGTGGCAGAACCGCGTGTACGGCGACGACGGGGTCCCGTGGTGCGCCTGCTTTTCGGTGTGTAGCGCATGGGACAATGGTGTGTCGGGGACCGGGACCGCCGGCGTCTACAACAACGTCCAACTCGCGAAGCAGGGCAACGGCATCTACCGCGGCTGGACGTCGGACGCCTCAAAGGTTCGGCCCGGCGACCATCTGTTCATCGGCTCCGACCACACAGGCGTCGCGTACGGCACCCTCCAAAACGACGGCACCATCCTGGGCGTCGAAGGCAACACGTCCGGTGCCACGTCATCCGGGTCGCAGTGGAATGGGGACGTGGTCGCAAAGAAGACGCGGTCCGCGTCGTACTGGTCCGCCGGGTTCGGCCTCGTCGACTTCAAGGAGTAGGCCCATGACCGAGAAGGGCTCCGACGCGCAGATGACCGACGAGCAAGCCATGCTGATGAACCAGCGCTACCTCTCCGACGTCGCCGCGATGAAAGCCGAGGACGAACTGACGGCGCAGCAGCCCGAGGCCGACGACGAGCCCGACGGCTGAGATGTGGACGCCGGCACCCTCCTCGCCATCGTCACGGGGATCCTCGGGCTCGCCGGTCTCATATGGAGCGGGCTGCACTTCAACGCCGACTCAAGCAAGGCGATCGTGGAACAGCAGTCTGCGGTTCTCAAGGACATGGGTGTCCTCAACGACGAGCAACGCAAAACCGTTGCGGACCTGCGAGCGGAGAACGACCGGTTGAAGGGTGAGCTCGCCCGACGTCAGCTCCCCCCCGGCCAGTAACGGCCACGACGACACAACCGTCCTCGTCGCCCGCGGCGTCGACGCCATCCACCAGGCCGCCAAGGACCAGCACCGCCGGTTCATCTGGACGTGGATCGCGCTCGCGTTGCTGACCGTCGTCATCGCCGTGCTGTTTCTCATCACGATCCACACCGCCGACAAGCAGAACGATCTCGCCCAGGCGACCGCCGACCAGGCGAAGGAAACATCGGATGAGACGGTCGCGTACTTGCGCGGCGAGCAAGGCATTCCCGGTGTGCCCGGCAAGAACGGTGTCGGAACACCCGGTCAGCCCGGCGCCACCGGCGAGGTCGGTCCCGTGGGACCGGCCGGACCGAAAGGCGAGCGGGGCCCGGCCGGATCCCAGGGTTCCGTTGGGCCGGCCGGTGCCCCGGGTCCACAGGGTACGCCGGGCACCGGGTCCGGTTCTGTTGGACCGGTTGGTCCGACGGGGCCGACCGGTCCAACAGGACCGGCCGGCAAGACGGGCGCGAAGGGGTCGACGGGTGCGACGGGCGCGCGGGGCGCGACCGGCGCTCGAGGGGCTGTGGGTCCGGCGGGTGCGACGGGTCCGGCGGGAGTACCGGGTCCGGCGGGAGCG
>Ga0097621_100000240_pt1 | contig 36634 bp, 32 predicted proteins | sample KBSMisM72_FD_73165 | JGI IMG/M metagenome (GOLD analysis project Ga0097621, IMG submission 73165) | Miscanthus rhizosphere microbial communities from Kellogg Biological Station, Michigan, USA - KBS Miscanthus M7-2 (version 2) (version 2) | ecosystem: Host-associated > Plants > Roots >... | reverse complement strand
AATCGCTCAATACCAAGCCTCCCGCAAAGCACAAACAGAAGTGGAAAAATCATGAGTACAAATCTGATCCCTCCCTGGATATTCAGGCCAATACTGAAATAAGTCAGAAAATAAAAGACCGGGAAAATCAACAGGAATTCATTTTTCCAGAAGCTTATGTTGAAATGACGGATCATTAGCAAGATTGAGATGATCATTGCTATGAGTGTTGCGATAGGTATTTTAAAAAATAGTATGGCAAGATAATAGTACGGAAACCCGGATCTTCTTTTTTCTTCAAACAAATAATTGTCGGCAGCTGCAATTTTTGTTCCCGGCCCGAGCTCAACCAAATGCATGCTTTGATCCAATCCCTGTATGTAAGGTTCTGGCAAAGGAAGCGGAATGCTTGCGACTGGCCCAATCAAACGAGTCATCGCAGTGAAGCGATGGCTTTGGAAATGATAGTCTGACAACGGCTCTCCAAAATGACGAAACTGAAACCCGAGGTTGATAACAAGTATTTGAATGCCGATAAGAATAAAAAGCCTGCCCAGCACGTCTTTCCACCCTCCCATTTGTTGAGTACGTGCCAGGATCGGCAAAATCCACAGCACAAAAAATATCAAATACAGGTGGGAAAGCGACTGCTTTGAAATTTGACCCAGGGCAAGTGCTATTGAAAAAAAGAAAAACTGTTTCAACGAACGGGATTCGCGAAATTTCCAAAAATGATAGAGTGGTATGATGGTGAACAGGGCTGCGTAGAGATCCGTCATGATCGTTGCCGCATAAGCTCCAAGATTGGGGCAAAACACAAAAAGCCCCAGTGAAATCAGGGAAGCGTTTTCACCGTACCACTGCTTCGACCACCGGTATATGTAAAATCCAAGCAGCAATCCGATGAGAAGCGTGATGTAGCGGCCACGCGTAATGTCAGAAACGCCGTTGTCGTTTCTTGCCAGGGAAGGATTGAATATTTGTTCTACCGCTCTCGGAATGGTATTGATGACAGAAACAGGAAGACAACTGGCGTCTTCGTCGGCCCTGACTTTGTCTGGCTTGCCCTTTAATAACCTGACTGCATAGTTGAAATGGTTGGCCTCGTCGCCGTTCACAGAAAGTTTTGGTATGGCAAGGATGCCGTTGAAGAGATAAATGGCTACCAACAGGCCCACAGCTATCCAATGATATTTATGAGGCTGGCGGATTGGCATATCCGAAGATATGAGTTTGAAGCTGAGAATTGAGTGGGGCCTTAGAATTTTTATCTCACCCTCGTAAAAAAATACACTTCGTCAATGCATTGGTCAGGCACTGGTTCAAATCCAGCTTCCCGAATTCGTGTGCATACTTGATCTGCGCCCTCGCGGCCAATAATTTCAGCGTGAATTTCAACCAGGATTTTGTTTAGGGTTGAATGCTTCAACATCGCTGAACATTGGAACAAATCCTTCTCTCCGCCTTCAATGTCCACAATCAGAAATTCGGGTCGCCAGGCCAGGAACACGGCTTCAAGTGAGGCGGTTTCAACGCGCAACCTTTCGCTCAATTCAAATTTTGGAAGCTGATCTGTGACGGTGGAAGACATGCACGCATTCCGGGCAACGTAGAATTCATGTTGTGCAGATCCGGCCTGGCCGCAGGCCAGCATTTCATTCCTGACTTCAAATTTGACTGCGTTGAGTGCCTGGTTTTTTGAAATGATGTCATGAAGACGGGGATTGAGCTCGTAGCTCAGAACCTTATTGTCATTAATTTTTGCAGCAGTTATGCCAATGAAACCAATTCCGCAACCCAGTTCAAGCACCCTTTCGGTGGGTTGCAGGTTCTTGCGGATGATCGCGTTCTCAAGATCTTCGTATCCGCCCTGGAGCACGCTCATGAGCAGTTCGCGCGACAAACTTTCATTGTCATTGACGAAAAGCCGGACTCCGGAAATGGTTTTGATGGGGAAAATGAAACGGAGCCGGTAATGCAAATCGCTTCGCAGGTAAACCAGCCTGTCCTTGACATATTTTAGAAAGCGGATCAAACTCGTTTCGGGGTAGATTAATCATCCAGCTTCAACACAGCCAGGAAGGCTTCCTGCGGAATTTCAACATTTCCAATTTGCCGCATGCGCTTCTTACCTTCTTTCTGCTTTTCGAGCAGTTTTCGCTTACGGCTGATATCACCGCCGTAACATTTGGCGGTAACGTCTTTGCGCATAGCGGATATATTTTCGCGCGCAATCACTTTTGCCCCGACGGCGGCCTGGATGGCAATCTGGAATTGTTGCCTGGGAACAAGCTCCTTCAACTTTTCGCAAAGCTTACGGCCAAAATCCTGCGCACGGCTGCGATGAATCAACGCGCTGAGCGCATCAACCTTGTCATTATTGAGAAGGATATCCATTTTCACGATATCACTCTCCCGGTATCCGATCGGATGATAGTCAAACGACGCATAACCACGGGTCTGGCTCTTCAACTTATCATAAAAGTCGAATACGATTTCTGTGAGCGGCATTTCAAAAATCAATTCCACCCGTGTGGTGGTCAGATAACTTTGATTGATCAGGATCCCACGCTTGTTCAAACAAAGCGTCATAATATTTCCGATGTATTCCGGTTTACTGATGATTTGCGCCTTGATGTAGGGTTCTTCTATCCTATCGATCCGAACAGGGTCGGGCATTTGTATAGGATTGTTCACCACAATTTTTTGGCCGGAAGTGGTGTAAGAAATAAAGCTTACGTTGGGAACAGTGGTGATAACAGTCTGGTTAAATTCCCTTTCCAATCTTTCCTGGATGATCTCCATATGCAACAGCCCCAGGAAGCCGCATCGGAAGCCGAAGCCCAGTGCCTGCGAGGTTTCCAACTCATAGCTGAGCGAAGCGTCATTCAGCTGAAGTTTGTCCATGCAATCTCTCAATTCTTCAAAATCATCCGTATTCACAGGGAAGATTCCTGCAAACACCATCGGTTTCACTTCTTCAAATCCCTTGATCATTTCGGGATTTGGGTTGTTTCCCACCGTGATGGTGTCACCCACCTTAACCTCTTTTGCATTTTTAATTCCGGTAATGATATATCCAACGTCCCCGCAGTTTACTTCGTCTCTTGGTGACATGGTCAATTTCAGAATACCCACTTCATCTGCCTCATATTCCTGTCCGGTGGATACAAATTTTACCTTCTCGCCCTTGCGAATCTTTCCATTTAAAATCCGGTAGTAAACAATAATTCCCCTGAAGGAATTGTATACGCTGTCGAAGATCAATGCCTGCAAGGGCTCATCCGGATTTCCTTTTGGGGAGGGAATTCTTTCAACGATGGCTTTTAGAATTTCTTCAACACCAATTCCGGTTTTTCCGCTTGCCAGGAGAATATCTTCTTCCTTGCATCCAACCAGGTCAAGGATCTGATCCTTCACTTCCGGGATCATCGCGCCATCCATGTCAATCTTGTTGATGACGGGAATAATTTCCAGGTTATTGTCAATGGCGAGATAAAGGTTTGAAATGGTCTGCGCCTGGATACCCTGCGTGGCATCAACTAACAGCAATGCACCCTCGCAAGCGGCGAGTGCCCGACTCACTTCATAACTAAAATCGACGTGACCGGGCGTATCAATGAGGTTCAGCGTGTAGCTTTCCCCCTTAAATTCATAATTGATCTGGATAGCATGACTTTTAATGGTAATGCCTTTTTCGCGCTCCAGGTCCATATCATCCAACACCTGGGCCTGCATGTCCCTTTCGGATATGGTATGGGTGAACTCAAGTAGTCTGTCGGCCAGGGTACTCTTTCCGTGATCGATATGGGCAATGATGCAAAAATTCCGGATAAACTTCATAACCTTCGCTTATTTCAGGATGCGCAAAGGTAGTTCATTTCAACGGCATTCAGGCATTGAAATGGCGGTGGCAAGCCTCGCCTGGTATGAAATATCCAGCCAATTGGTTAACTTTCGAACCAGTTCAAAATTTTTAAACGATGAGACTCAGACACCTGATTTTCGCAATCATTTTGATGCTTGCACCCGTTTTGGTTAGCGCACAAAAAAATTACAAAGTTGTATTCGACCTCACTACAGCGGATACCAATACCCATCATGCTGTTATTCGCTGGATCAGAGAAATTTTGACCGCCGAACCAACAGCAAATCTTGAAGTGGTGCTCTATGCGCAGTCACTTCCCATGGTGACAAAAAATAAATCGATCGAGGAAGAAGCGGTAAAAAAATACGCAGCCATGAATAATGTAAAATTCAAGGTTTGTGCGATTGCGTTGAAAAATAATAACGTTGATAAAGCTGATCTGCTTCCAGGTGTGGAAACTGTACCAGATGGTATTTATGAGATCATTTCGAAGCAACGGGAGGGTTGGGGATATATAAAGGCGAGTAGATAAATACAGGGTATTAGGTATAGGGTAATGGGTATTGGGAGTTCGTGAAGAAATCTCGGATTTCCCTAAAAAAATTAAAAACTGTCCCGGAACGTTTTTTTGAGCATTTTATTTTGACAGATTCATTATCTTCGTCTATCCCTAAACCTAATCGCCCCTCAAATGGTTCAAACTACCGAGTTATTAGCCCAATTCGAACAGGCAGTTGAAGAAAGCAAGTCGCTATCAGAACGTCCCAGCAATGAGACGCTCCTCCAACTCTATTCACTTTACAAGCAATCTACCGAGGGCGATAATGAAACAGATCCACCCAGCAATCCATTTGATTTTGTGGCAAAGGCTAAGTATGAATCCTGGAAAGGCATGAAGGGTAAAACCAAAGAGGCCGCCATGTATGAATATGTGGACCTGGTGGGCAAACTCAAGTCCTAAAATTTAATTTACATCAACCAGTATTTCCCGGTAGTAGTCAATTATTTGTTTTCCTATCACTGAGTAGCTGTACCGCACTTTTGCGTCGCTGGCTATTTCTTCCCTGTTAAACTGGTCCCTATTTTTCATTAGGAAAAGCAAAGCATCCAGCATTTCATCGCTGCTGTCATTTGTTACCAGCAATCCGTTTGAGGAATTGATAACCTCAGCTATTCCACCCACATCAGTTGAAACAACCGGCACACCGCAACAAAGTGCTTCCAACACCACACAAGGCAGATTTTCGAAGCGACTAAACATCAGCAGTGCGTCAGAATGCGCCATCTCTACACCCACTTCAGGATAGGGTATCTCCCCTAACCATCGAACAAACTTGTCCAGTTCCAGCTTTTGAGATTGTTCCACAATAGCCGCCGACGCAGGTCCAATCATCCTGATTTCCCAATCTTTTTCCACCTCCTTTAATCGTGCCAGTGTGTTTAGCAATCCCTCCACGTTCTTTTGATAAACCATGGAAGACACGTGGATGAATCGCACTTTTCTTTTCCTGGAGGATTTTTCATGCACAAACAAATCTGTGTTGACAACGTTCGGCACGAGCACCGTTCTGTGAATATCGAAGAGATGTTTCAGTGAACGTCGCATGTTTTCCGACAAAACAACCACGGCATCGGCAGAGTGAAAAATCTTCTGTAACAGCTTTCGAAAGGCGAGTGATCTTGTAAAATAACTATCGGGATTTTCCTTTGTATAGCCCGCCCAGTGTTCTGTGATGATAAAAGGTATTTTCAAATTTCTCTTCAGCCATAAAGCCACGAGGCCCGCCTTATAAGGAACATGGAGGTGTACAATATCGGGCCGGCCCTTCTGGCGCATCCACCTGAACACGGCTTCCCTGAAATATTTTCTGAAAAGCAAAGTGGAATTCATTTTGGTCATGAGGCTGAAGGGACCCCCATTGACGCGATAATAGATAATAATTTCAGTCAGGTTTCCTCTCACCGTAATTTCGGTGTGCGGATAGCTCTCGAACATATTTTGGGTATCCTTTACGGTATAGATGACCGTCAGCGGCTGATATAACGACAAAGCCATTGCCTGTCTTTGCACAAAATCACCGTTGAATGCGTCTACTTTGCTTGGATACCAACTGGCCAGCCAGAGGATCTTCATGGCAAGAAATTACAGAAAAATTTTAAACTTCGGTTTTTGGTAAATCCCCTACTTCTTTTCGATGCTTTCCAGGATTAGTGTTTTCAGCCAGCGAAAGTCGGAACTCCGGATCAGGTAAAATTCGCCTATGCTTGCCTGGTATTCATGGGTGAAAATTCGAAGCACGTAAAAATAGTAGACCATATAACCCAGGCTGCTTACGGCGGCCGCGGCCTGAGTGCCAAAGCGGGGAATGAAAATGATATCTCCCGCAATGATCACCATCAGCGCGAATACAGAACCCTTTACGTTGACACCCAGCCGATTTTTGCCGGCGTAGTAGGCCGCAAGAGGATTCAGGCTCGATAATGCGAGGATACCCGGGATTAACAAGAGAAAAGGCTTGTACATCCTGGAGAAGCTTTCACCGAATACAAATGGGAACAGCCAATTACCAGTCAATGCGAGAACCAGGCAACAGCTGCCCAATAATACGAGCAGTATCCTTGTCATAATCTTCAACACATGATTCACTTCTTCTCTTTGTCCGCCAGCTGTAAGTGGAAAGATCGCACTGGCGAAAATGATGGGAAGCAGTATAAACATTTGTCCGAGTTTGGAAACCTGGATATAATTTCCAAGGTCTTGTGCCGTACAATATTTCTTAACAAAAATGTAGTCGATGCGGTAGAGCAAAAAGAAAATTACATTGCCCGTAAAAGCAGCGAGGCAATAGCGAAGCAATTTTTTAAACTCCTCCACGGAAGGAAGTTTACCTTCCCAGGTCGGTAAATAACGAAGTTTGAATACGATGGGCAGCAGCAGCCCCTGCAAAAGAAAACCGAAGAAATAGATGAAAAGATATCGTTCTCCCTCCAATAAGAATGGGAACCAGATGCCGAAAGGTATAACCAGCAGGATCAGTATAATATTGATGCCGACGAGCAGGCAGTTCGGGAGCCAGAAATTTTTCTCCGCATAAAAAAGATTGGAACAATAAGTGATCAGTAAATTCCCACAAACATAACAAAGTGCCGAAAACAGGTAGAGCGGGTGAGAAATACCGGCGGATGTGTCACCCCTGCGCCAATAAAACAAGACGAAAACAAAAGCGCCTGCTACCACCGTCCACAGCATGGAAAAGTTCAGGAGGCGGCTGGCCGATATATCTTTTTTGGATACGAAATATCCGATTCCCGACTCAAGGCTCAGGCTGAGCAGGAGTAGAATGAAGGTATAGAAATTGATAATGTAATAGATCCAGCCGCTGAGCGAAGCCTGGTAGTAGCGCGCGATCAATATGTTCAACACCAGCGATGAGGCGAAGAACATGCCCCTCCAAACGATACTTTGGTATATGAGTTTTTTCAGGGTCATTGGAATGGTCTAGCCTTCGCGATGAAAACCTTAAATTTGATTAGCCTTTTGGGTAAGTACTTACAAATAAACAATAAAATATCCCAGTTTAGTATACAATGGCCACGCTTCATAAAATAAACAGCAGAGCCCGTAGCCAGGACAATACCGGCTTTGGAACCAATACGTCCCTTTACGGCGGCAGGTTGGTACAAAAGGACGGACAGCCCAATGTCGAAAAGAAAGGAATACCCTTATTGGACCGGATCAGTTGGTATCATTACATGATCAGCATTAGGAGAAGCCATTTTTTCCTGATCCTGTTGTTCACCTATATTACCCTTAACCTGTTGTTTGCAGGTGTCTACTATCTTATAGGCACTGAACACCTGGTTGGAATCCGGGCGGGAACCGAATGGGAAAAATTTTCAGAGGTCTTCTTTTTCAGTACACAAACCTTTACAACAGTTGGTTATGGGCGAATCAGCCCCGTAGGTTTCTGGGCCAGCGCCGTAGCCACTTTCGAGGCCTTTCTTGGCCTGCTCAATTTTGCAATCGCTACGGGATTGTTTTACGGTCGGTTTTCCAGGCCGCAGGCATTCCTAAAATTCAGCGAAAATGCGTTGATTGCACCCTACCGTGATGGCGTGGGATTAATGCTAAGATTGGTTCCCTATAAAAACAATTATCTCACCGATGCTGAGGTAAGGCTCACACTTGCTGTGACTACGGACGTTAATGGAACACAGGCAAATAAATTCTATCCACTGGAACTGGAACTCGACAAAGTTGTAGCGCTTGCACTTAGCTGGACCGTCGTTCACCCGATCGGTGAAAGCAGCCCGCTTACGCAACTCAGACAAAAGGATCTTGCTGATCTCAAGGCTGAGATATTGGTTTTTGTGAAGGCATTTGATGAATCTTTTTCTAATGTCGTGCAGGCGCGCACTTCTTACACAGCGAGCGAAATTTTGTACGGGGAAAAATTTTCGCCGATGTTTCATCGCTCCGATGATGAGTTAAGAACGATTCTTGAATTGGACAAGCTCAATGATCATCGCCCTGCGGATATCAGCAATGTCTATCCTGAATTTGCCAGGGAAGTTAGGCAGGAAGCGTCGGCTACTTCAGCCCTCCAATAATAGCCGAAAACTCTGCAGCCTGGAGAGAAGCGCCGCCAACCAAACCGCCGTCCACGTCGGGACAACCAAAAAGTTCAACTGCATTTCCGGCTTTCACACTTCCGCCATATAAAATGGAGATTTGATCTGCAAGCGCCTGGCCGTACTGACCGGCCAGCACGGAACGAAGGTGCGCATGCATTTCCTGCGCCTGGGCAGAGCTTGCTGTTCTGCCTGTACCGATGGCCCAGATGGGTTCATAGGCGATAACAATTTTCAGCAATTGTTCGGGTGACAGATGAAACAAACTTTCGCGCAGCTGTTGTTCTACATAGCCATTTTGCGTTTCAGCTTCACGGATGGAAAGCGGTTCACCGCAGCAAAAAATGGGAGTCAATTCGTATTCGAGAGCGAGATTTAATTTATCCGCAAGCATGGCGTTGGTTTCAGAAAAATATTCTCTTCGCTCAGAGTGGCCGAGAATGACCTGTGTCACACCAATCGATTTCAACATTTCCGCAGATACCTCTCCCGTATAAGCGCCGGATTTTTTGGAGTAACAATTTTGCGCAGCGATGGCGAAATTTTTTCTTCCCTTGATTTTGTCCAATGCCATGGTCAGGTATGGGAAAGGAACACCAAAAACCACCCATTGGTTCTCATTGATATTGCGCGGTTGAGCCAGCAATTCGTCCAGCAATGATTTTGCCTGGTCGATACTCAGGTTCATTTTCCAGTTAGCTGCTGCAATTTGTTTTCTCATGAGCTTTTCATTTGAACGGCGAAAATAGCGCCTTGGATGAAGGAGAGAAAATAAAAATCCCCTCCCCGCCTTGGCGGGGAAGGGATCTTCAATTCGGTTACCTGATTACGATTTTTTCTCGTAACGTTTTTTGAATTTATCGATACGACCGGCGGTGTCAACCAGCACGTTCTTGCCAGTATAGAACGGATGGGAAGTATTTGAAATTTCCAATTTGATCAGCGGATATTCTTTCCCATCTTCCCAGGTGGTTGTTTCCTTGCTGGGAGCGGTAGAACGGCTCAAAAATGTATACCCGTTACTCGTGTCCTTAAAAACTACAAAACGATAAGACGTGGGATGAATTTGCTCTTTCATGATTATCAGCTATTTGTGCACGATTGCGACCGTGCGGATTAACTTAACGAGCTGCAAAATTAGCTGGTTTTCACGGATTAGCAAAATGAAAAGCAAAGAATTATCCGGGGGATTTTCCAATCAAATCGTGCTCCATGGCGAATTTGACCAGACTGGCGGTGTTCTTTACGTTCAATTTAGCCAACAAGTTCTTGCGGTGGGTATCGACGGTTGTGGGACTCAAATATAGCTGGCTGGCGATCTCGGGGTTGGTAAAACCTTCCGCAATCAATTGCAGTATTTCTTTTTCTCTCCGGGTAAGCACGGGAATCTGGCTGGCCGGATTTGAATTCTCCTTTCGCATGGCCTGACCGGCTTCGAAGCTTAGGTAAGTCTTACCCTTGCTCACCTGGTGAATGGCTTCAATCATTTCTGTTTTATCGGCGTTTTTCAACACGTATCCGCTTGCGCCATTTTCCATCATCCGTGTCACATAACTTCCCTGGTTAAAGGTGCTTAGCCCGAGAACCATCACATCCGGGTGGGACTGTTTGATTTCACGGCAAAGATCGATGCCGCTCTTATCGGGAAGATTTATATCCATCAGGATCACGTCTGCTTTGTTATTAACAAAATAGCCGATGCAGGACTGGGCATTCATGGCATATCCACAAACTTCAATATCCTTCTCATTGGTAAGAAGAGATTTGATGCCTTCCTGCACTAACGGATGATCGTCCACGATAAATACCCTGATCATGCCTATACAATTAATTCAATATTTACTGAAACTCCTTTGCCGGGCTGGGCACTCAGGTCAATTTTGCCTTTCAGGTAATTCACCCGGTTATAGATATTCGTCCACCCGGCGCCCTTGTTATATTCCAGGCAACGCATGTCGAACCCTTTGCCATTGTCCTCGACGGTAATGCTTAACCGATTTTCCCGACGCATGACCTGGACGAGCGCTTCCGTTGCTGATGCATGCTTCAGCGCATTGTTCAGCAATTCCTGGATGACGCGGTAAACGATGATTTCTACACTCTGGTCCATTCTCTCTTCCAGGCCAAAGGACTGGTATTGCAACCTCATCAGGTTGGCTGTATTGATCGCATTGCAATAATCCTTCAGTGCTTCGTCCAATCCAAATTTCACGAGCGCTTCCGGCATCATATTATGTGCCACCCTTCTTAATTCCCTGATAGAAGTGTCGAGCATGTCGAGCGATCTGTCAAATACAGCGCTGTCGGCCTTATTGATCAGCATGTGATCTTTCATATTCACCAGCGAAAATTTTACGCCTGAAAGCAGGCCTCCCAGACCGTCGTGCAGATCTTTTGCCATCCGGCTTCTCTCCTCTTCCTGCGCCTTCAGCATCGCATCCGTTGCGACGAGCAATTGATCCTTTTCCAACACGCGGATCCTTTGCTGTTGCAGCTGGTCCTGCTGACGGGCCAGGGCATGCCGGTGCCTGAAATTTCGGTATCCTGTAAATCCGATCACAAGTAAGGCAACCAATGACGCGATGAGAAAATAGTTAAGCGTGGATTTTTGCTTCAAAGAGAGCGTCTGGATTTGTTTTTCATTTTGCAATTGTAAAATTTCCTTTTGTTTTTTTTCGCCCTGAAACCGCTCTTCCACTTCGGCTACTTTTTCCGCAGTTTCCACGTTGAATAGGGAGTCGTTAATTTGTACAGATTTGGAAAGCGACTGATAGGCTGCCTTGTACTCGCCGCGACTATTTTCAATCTCCGCCCGGGTCATGTACATCTCTCTTAAATCAACCCTGGACCCCACCTGCTTTGCAAGGGTATCGGCCTGGTTGATGAATTTCCACGCCTTCTCCGGCTGATTGGTGAGATGATATAAATGTGCAAGATGTATGCATGCCGTGCAGAGATGGTAAAGATTCCCCATCTGCCTGGTATAGTTATAGGCCTGGAGGTGATTTTCGAGCGCTTTTGGATAATCTTTTCGTTGGAAATAATAGTCGCCTATATTGTTGTAGATGTCTGAACTTTGTTCAAGCCAGTTATTCCCGTTTGCGATAGGAAGTGCTTCATTCAACTCTGCGAGCGCCTTTTCAGGTTGATTCAGGTGACTGTAGGCACTTGAAATATTGATATGTGCGTTGGTCTCGGCATAACGATCTCCCACACGCTTTGATAATTCTATGGCTCGCTTACCATACTCCACGGACTTATCAAATTCTTTTTGGGTGTCAAAGAGATTGCAGAGATTGGAATATAGAACAGGCAACTTATCCTGGTTGCTGGCGTTTTCCAAAAGCGTAGCCGCCTGGAGGTAATATTCGATCGCTTTGACACGATCGCTCTGATGCAAATAAACATTCCCGATATTCCCCAGCACCGCTGCAATTTTTCCGGTGTCATTGATCGTCCGGGCCAGCGGTAAACTTTTTTCAAAAGTTTTCAACGCATCGTCCAGCTCGTTGTTTTCAATGTGGGAAATACCAATATCAACCATAGACGAAAGCATCAGGCGATTGTGATTGATTCTTGTTGCCAACTTCAGGGCCTGGTTATAGTAGTTAAAGCTCTCTTTCGGCCGCTCCTCCTCTATGGCTTCTCCGATATCCAGCATGGTACGCACTTTTACAGAGTCATCGGTGGCGGCATGAAGTTTTTTAATAAGACTGTCTGGCGGGGCCGCCTGGCAAAAACAAGTCACCCGGGATACGATGACGATCATCAGAAGCAGAATATACTTGGCACTAAATTTCTCCATCATCGTCAGGCATTTACATCGTAAAGTTTGAGATAATCAACTGGATTATCAAGGAGAGGAAGTAAAATCCCCTTTTTAGGGGAGATTCCAGATGCCGGATACCGGATACCGGATACCGGATCGCGTGTGTGCGGGTTTGGTTGCATCAAGGAACTTGAACAACTCAAACCCAAACTCAAACTATCCGGTATCTGGTATCCGGTATCCGGCATCTGAAAATTAAACTTTACACCAAAACCGGTATTGATACGGTATTTGAACGGCTTTACTTTTAACCAAACCAAACTTTATGATGAAGGGAGCCATTACCGTGACGATTTGCTGCTTTTATTTTTGTGCGCAGGCACAGCCTTCGAAGCCCGTGGATTCAGCTGCGAAAAAGTCGGCTGACTCCACCAAATTATTGGCAGCAAAAAAGGCAGACGCCAGGAAGGCGCCGAAACCCAGGCCATTGCCCATTCCTGAGTTCATTAACCAGCCAAATTATTTCGATGTTGACGACAACCGGCTCATTAAGTTGGAGAACAATACGGCCAAGATGAACAGTAAAAAGAAGACGCTGGGATTGGGTGGTGGGAAACAATTCTTTACCATGGACGGGCCCAGTTCAAAAATCCGGTTCAATTCCTTGAAAAATGTTCAATTCATGCTCAAAACAAACGGGGATGAAATTGATCTTACCTCATACATCAAGCTTTACAAATTTGCTGTGAGTGGTGATAAGCGGGAAGTGGTGATCAGTTCCAACGGAGGGATCCTGAATTCAAAAACCGAGGACAAAAGTTCAACGATAAATCTCAGTGTAAGAAAACTATCAACGGGTATCTATGCCTTAACCTTCAATACACCCCTGGATGCCGGTGAGTATGGCTTTGTTTGGATGAATAATACTACACTGCAGGAATTTCCTGTATATGGTTTTGGGATCGATTGGAAGAAGTCAGACTAAAAAAACTCCCGGAATCTCTTGAGGGGGAGCTAAAAAGCTTCTGTTAGTGGGGAGCTTCCGGGAGCGCCGGTCCATAAGTAGGTTGCAATGGACTTAAGTTTGTACAAAAAAGAAAGCACCAGATCATTCTTTATACTTACCGAAGTATGTATACTTACTAACCCAATGCTTTCCTAAGCCCGCTTTCATCTTGTTAAAGGATTCTGCGTTCTTATACCTCTAATATACGATCACAAGATTTCCGTTTCCAAATTTTTACGGCCTTTGATATACACCGGTTATGCACCAGATTATGCACATCGGGGATTAGCTTTTCATGTTTACATATTGCAAAGCAATTCCAAGATTCCATCCTTTGGAAGCCTGTATCACTTCCTGCAAATCGTCAATTTTTTTTGCTGTCACACGCACCATGTCATCCATGATGGCAACCTGGACTTTTAATCCACTATCTTTAATCAGCTTCACAATTTTTTTTGCATCTTCGGGTTTGATACCGTTTCGAACGGGCACTTCTTTCTTCATCATCTTTCCGCTCTGATGCGCTTCCTTTCCCAGGTCATAAATTTCCGCTGCCAGTCCCTGTTTCATGCTGCGGCTGATCATGACGTCGATAATCTGTTTCAACTTCATGTCGCTTTCTGCTTCCAGGTTTACTTTGAAATCTTTTTTATTCAATTCGATCACTACGGGTGATCCCTTGAAATCAAAGCGGTTGGTGATCTCTTTGTTAACTGTATTAATAGCATTGTCGAGCGTTTGCAGATCAACCTTGCTTACCATATCAAATGAAGCCATGTTGTTAATTTTTACAAATGTAATTTATAAAAAAAATTCCCCCACTGGCAATGGAGGAATTTGTATAGTTGCATGAAATGAGAGACTAATTGTTCGATCCGCCCTTCACCCTGTTCTTTTCGTCATCGGCGCCTGTGCTTCGTTGCCTGGCTGAAGCCGTGCTTTTACCAAAGCGGTATGTGAACGTGATTCGCGCTACCCTGCTGTCGTGTTGGTTCCTGACTTGCACATCGATATTGTCAAACACGAATCTACCGGAGAATTGTTGGGTGTAAAATATATCGCTGACGCTGAATTTAACCGTTGCCTGGTCGTGCAAAAGCTTTTTTTGCACGCCTGCGTTTAATGACCCCATTGGATGGTAAACAATCTGCCCTTCAACGCCTGCCGTCCTGGCCCAGCCACCCATTTCCGTACTCCAACCCTTGCCGAGTTTGAACTCGTTATTGGTGTTGAATTGAGCGCTGAATGCGTCTGCCTTAAAGGGCTTGCCATTCAACATGCCGTCATAATTAGCATAATATGGATTCACATAAACGCTGGTCGTCCACCATTTTGTCACCGGCATGTTCAGGCTGAAAGCGATGCCGATATTTTGGGCATTTGCGATGTTTTCCTTGTACACGTAGGTGACCGTATCCTTGTCAATCTGGTTCAGGGTCTCCGTAATGATATTCGAAGTCTTTGTGTAGTTGAGGGTTGTTGTGAGCAGGCTCTTATATGTATGACTCAATTCAACATTATAGCTAAACTGCGGCTGAAGAAAAGGATTTCCGATCTGGTAAGTATATGGATCCAGGAAATAACGGAATGGATTCAGATCCTGGTAGGCCGGCCTTTCAATTCTTCTGCCAAAGTTCAATCCGAATTGATTCTTGTCGTTTAACGTGTAGCTCAGGAACACAGTTGGAAACAGGTTCGTATAATTTCTCTTAAAGCTGGAATCATTGATGTATTGTTTTCCCGTGGCGTTGGTGTTCTCAACGCGCAATCCTGCCTGCAATGACCATTTCTTCCATTGCTGACTGTAATTTGCATATACGGCATTGATGTTTTCCTTATATAAAAAGTGATTCGTTCTGCCACTGTCTACCACGAACGCTCCGCCATCGCCCAGGAAATATTGTGCGTCATTATCACTTTTCACGTAGCTGCTTTTTACACCCAGGTCAAGTTTTGCACCATGCTTAAGTGGCATGCTGTAATCGGCCTTTCCCGAATAGATCCGGATCATTGCCGGTAATTCACCTTTGATGATCTCATCGGGGCGACTGGTTTCCCAGTCAGGGTTATAAAACTTGTTATGGAATAACTGGTGGCTGTTAATGTCGTAATTGATATAGTCAAGATCTACATTGAGTTCCTTTCCTGTTGAGTCAAACTGGTGACGCATGTTCAGGTTCAATCCGCCGTTCTGGTAGTTGGATTTATGAGATAAAGTGGCGTCAACAATTGATGTAACAACATGACTGCTGTTTTGAATGTAAGCTGTATTTTCTCCCGTCTCCTGGCCATTCTCATAGTATCCCGTCCATACCATGCCCAATGTTGTCCTTTTCGTTGCGTAAAAGTCAACGCCCGCTTTGATAGAATGACTTGGATAGACATTTTTCATGAAGGAGTTCTGTTCGAAAATCGTTTGAATTTCCTTGGTTCCCTGCGTGAAAAAACTCCTGTTCAGGTAAAGGTCATTGAAACCTGTCCAAAGATTGTAGTTGTAGTTAGCGAAAAAGTTGAATTTCTTGATGCGATAATTCAGGTTGATGCTTTCGTTTGTTTTTGCATACACGCCCTGTCCATAGTTTGCCGATACACTTCCGTTGAAGCCCAAGGCTTTGTTCTTCTTGGTCCTGATGTTAATCACGCCTGCATTCCCGGCTGCATCATACTTTGCGGGCGGATTGGTCATGAGTTCAATTGTTTCAACGGCAGAAGAAGGCAGGCTCCTGAGATAGTTTGCAAGGTCTGATTCAGACATATAGGTAGGTCTGCCGTCAATCATGATCAACACGCCCTGTTTGCCACGAAGGGAAACTTTTCCATCTTTATCAACGGTAACGCCCGGGGCCTTTTCCAATACTTCCATCACGGTATTTCCCGCATTGCCAATGCTGGCATCAACGTTCAATACCGTCTTGTCGAGCTTCTGTTCTACCAGGGGTTTTTTCGTCGTGATCCTGACCTCCTTGAGGGAACTTGCCGCAGACATTTCCAGTTTTACGGGATCCAGTTTAATTGACTCCTGCTCTTTATAGTCAAACGATTTGCTCATAAAGGTCGCGTGACCAATCGCAGATACGGCGACAAAATATTTTCCAGATTTAATATTTGAAAATTCGAAGGCGCCTGTGTTGCTTGTCAGTGCGACCTTTACCAATGCTGAGTCCCGGGTGAGATGTAATTCAACCGTTGCGGCTGATGCGGGTTTTTGATCTGCGCCAGTAACGCTTCCCGTTATTTTCTCATTTGATTGAGCGAAGACTTGTCCTGCAGTGAGCAAAATCATAATTCCCGTCCAAAGCGCCATCCTGTTTCTCATATGATGCATTTGTTTTTTGTACAGGTTATACGCGGTATGTTGCTTTGATGTTACAGGGAATTTGAAAATAATGATGAATGGGCAGTGAAAGAATTCAAAAGGCAAAATTCAAAATTCAAAATTTGGGATTCAGTTGCCTGGATTCATTTTTAATTTTGAATTTTTAATTTTGCCTTTGTAAAGGGAAAATCCCGTCCTTTCGAACGGGATTCCAAAACCAACAACATGATATATAAAGGAAAGAACTAACGATTAATTCCCCGTATTCACTTTTACCCGGTTTTCTTCTTCTGAAGAGCCACCTGTCTTGCGCTTGGGTGTTTGAAATTGTTTGCCGAATCTGTAAGTGAAATTGAGGAACACTACGCGGCTGTCGCGCGTGTTTGTGAACTTTGCGTCGATGTTTGAATACTTCACCGATCCGTGTGCCTGGTTCATGTAGAACACATCCCTTACGCTAAGTTTGATGGTTCCCTTACCTTTCATCACCTGTTTAGCAACGGCTGTTGAAATTTGTCCAAGAGGTTGAATGACAAATACGCCCTCAACGCCAGTGCTGCGATACCACCCACTCAACTCTGCACTCCAGTCCTTCTTAAACTTGAATTGGTTGGAGCCATTGAAAAGTAGCGTTGTCCCATCAACCTTTACATTGGCCTGGTTAATGATGCCTTGGAATTCGTTGTGATAAACGTTGGTGTAGAGGCTAACGGTCCACCATTTGTTGATGGGTGTATTCAAACTCATGGACAGTCCCAGGTTGTATTGCTTGGCGATATTACTCTTCTTTACATAAGTCTGATTGGTGTTCTCATTTTGCTCCAATACTTCCTGAATGATATCCGTGGTTCGGGTATAGTTCAACGTTGTTGTGAGCTTGCTTTTGAAGGTGTGGCTCAATTCAATATTCTGACTAAACTGAGGCTTCAAATTTGGATTGCCCTGCTGATATGTATACCTGTCAAGGAAATAGATGAAAGGATTCAGATCCTGGTAATTCGGACGTTGAATACGCCTGCCGACGTTTAAATTGAATTGGTTCTTATCATTCAATGTATAACCCAGGAAAGCCGTCGGGAACAACTGGGTATACTGGCGATGGAAGGATTCATTCGTCGTCAATTGTTTGCCGTCAGAATTGGTATTCTCCAAACGCAATCCTAATTGAGCGGTAAATTTCTTCGAAAATTGGTTATTGAAATTGACGTAAGCCGCGTTTACATTTTCCGTGTATACGAAGTGATTTGTTCTGCCGATGTCCGGTACGATCACGCCTCCTTTCAGGCTATCATACTGTGCGTCGTTGTCGGTGGTTACAAAACTTGTTTTAAAACCAGCTTCAAATTTCAATTTCTTTGAAAGGGGTTGTGAATAGTCGGTCTTTGCGGTGAAAATTCTAATCTTGGAAGGTAGATTTCCCAGGAGTGTGTCCGGTAAATAAGTTGCCTCTCCATCAGGTCCGAAATAAGCGTTTGTTAGATTAGATTCATTGGTTGAATTGTAACGTACATAGTCAACGTCGGCACTTATCTCCTTTCCGGTGCTGTCGAAGCTGTGGCGGAAATTCAGGTTGCTGCTGAGATTCTTCCACACTGTATTGTTGTTTGAACTAGCCAGGTTGGTGCTAAGCAGGTTGTAGTTGGGATCGAGAATGTCGATATGACTTTGGTTGCTGAATGTGCTGGGGTTGTAAAACCCTGTCACGACTGCGCCGATGGTTGTCTTTTTCGAAAGAAAATAATCTGCACCCACTTTCAGGTTATAAGAGCGGTTCAGGTTTTTCATCCTGTTTTGCTGGTTGAAGATGGATACCAATTCTTTCGTGTCGCTCTTGGAAAATTTTCTTATGATATCCAACTCGTTGAAGCTTTCCCAATAGTTCTGGCTTAAATTGGTGAACAGGTTGAATTTGTTCTTGCGATAGTTGTAGTTAAAGCTTGAGTTGAATTTAGGATACATGCCTTGACCATAACCCAGATTCAGACTGCCATTGCTTCCTGCCTGCTTGTTCTTCTTCGTCTTAATATTGATAATACCGGCATTCCCTGCAGCATCATATTTCGCAGGTGGGTTGGTCATGATTTCAATCTGGTCAAGCTGGTTGGAGCTCATGCTGCGAAGCATGTTGGCAAGGTCAGCAGCCGACAAATATGTCTGCCGGCCATCGACCATAACCATAACACCTGATTTTCCTTTCAGACTAATATTTCCATCCTTGTCCACCGTTACGCCTGGCGATTTCTCCAACACTTCCAATGCAGTGGATCCGGTAGCCGTAAGTGAAGATTCAACGTTGACCACCAGCCTGTCGGCCTTTTGCTCAATCAACGGCCTTGTAGTCGTTACTACCACCTCTTTCATGGCTTTTGAGGCCGGACTGAGACTAATGACCGGAATGGTCTGCACCGCGTCTGCAGCGCCTACGATAAGGGGTGCTGAGTAATATTTCTCAAATCCCACGGCAGAAACGGATAGCAGGTAGTTGCCCTGAGGTACCATGGTGAATTCAAATTCGCCTGCCTTGTTGGTCACCTCTCCTTTCACGACGGCTGAATCCTTGGCTTTCAATAGGAAAACCGAGGCTGATTCAATTTTTTTATCTGTTTTATCGGCGATTGAGCCTTTTATCGAGTTGGTGTTTTGTGCGAGAGCCCTTGCACTGAAGCCACATAAGATAATGACAGTCAGAAGGTTTTGTAGCATTCTCATCTTTGGTTATTTTGATTGGAAAGTACCTGTCGTCAGCAATTACAGTTCAAAGATAGGTACTTAGCAATGCATAGTACATTGTTTAGGATAAATGGTAAGATTTAGGGGTTGTCCGGAGAAATTGACGATTTGCAGTGGCTGGTTTTGGGAGTACTAATTATAATACTTCTGAATATGTGGGAAGGTTACAGTACCGGCGTTATCAATTGCGAGATTTTTTTCACTAGATAATTTAGCTCCGGAGACTAGGCTTCAGCTTTCTTGTTCTGATTTCTTCGCAACCAAAAATAGTAAATGGTACCTCCAACGATCAGGAGAAAGGCTATGAGTTCTGCCTGTGTCATGTTGGTGTGGGGAATTTTGGTGTTGACACGAATCTTTTCAATGAAGAACCGCTCCAATCCGTTTACGACCAAATAGACCGCGAATAGCTGCCCGGGAATTTTCAATTTTTTTCTGATTGACCACAGGAAGAAAAAGAGGGCAAGACCAATTATCGTTTCATAAATCGGCGTTGGAAAAACTGGAATAGGAAGGGCTTTGCAGTATTCGTTGCCCGGACAAGCCACCATTTTGAAACCCTGGTTATTTACATTGTGTGGATATGGATAAGCCACCAGCCAGGTAGGAACAAAGGAAGGTGCTTTTACGGATGCAGAAGGAATTTGGGTGAGGTCTTCGCCGAACTGGCCCCGGTAGAATTCATTGTTGGCGTAGATAACATTTTTGAACGAGGAATCTGTAGCTGGTACAACCGTGCCATCTACCTTGGTATAATACGCACTATTGAGAATACCCCAATCACCATCGCCACTGACCTGGCATCCAATTCTGCCCACGGCGTAAGCCAGCATCAGCGCGGGCGCCGCCCCGTCTACGAGGTTTTTAATTTTGATTCCTTTTCGATATGCATAATATATTACAGCTACTGCAGCAACAATAAGTCCGCCGTAAAATGTGAGTCCGCTTGGTGACAACAGGTTGCCGACCGGATCCTGGATAAAGCGGTCCCAGTTTTCAAGATTGTCGAAAAGTTTTGCACCAAGAAACCCGAAGAAGGCAGCAATGATCGCCATATCCCCTACCCTTTCATGCGGCCATACCCTGATCTTTCGTTCCTCCGGTTGATCGAGTTTCTGTTTGTTCTTTTCGTAAAACTTCATGCCCGCAAATCCCAATCCGAGCGCGATGCCCGCCAGCCAATTTCCCTGCGTGGAAAAAATGAATTCCTGGGGAGACAAATCACCCGGACTAAAGAATATGCCTACAATTTTATAACCGATAAGAAATCCGAAGAGGCCATTCAGGAGAAGTTCCATTGCTGTAGCAGGCTTACCCACGATATGATTCTCTTCCCTGGGAAACAGCCAGCCGGCTCTCTCCATTCTTTTTAACTCGGCCGTAAGAACAATGGCTGCTGCAATGAAAGATAAGGCAACAAAAAAGCCGAAGGTGTTCACGTAACGTGTCCATCCCCAGGGTTGTTGAATTCCGAAAGCCTTATAAAGAAAGTAATAAAGATTAGGATACATCTGTTGGTTCTCCGAAATGAGTTTGCAATGTTACAGTAAAATTTCCTATTCGATCTAAAGAAGGTCTGGATCGGCTAAACGTTGGCCAGCTGAATGGCGGCGCGCTTTTTCGAAATGCCGTGGTCAGGAAAAGACCGGTATAACCAATAAAGACCAAACTTGCGGGCGACTCGATAGACCAGAATCGGACAAATAATGCCTGCTGCGAGTCCGGCAATTACCAGAATATGAGTATTCTGAATATGAAGAATTTTCATCAACAGGATTCGCGATCCGGCAACAAAGAACACATGCCAGATATAGATATAAAGTGAATACGACCCTAACCGCTTTAAGATGGGCGCTACCTGCTTTTGCGCAAGCAGCAAAGCGCCGGAAATCAGCATGGCTGCGCCGCTACAGGCCATCAGTAGAAAATAGAAGGGATGTTGGCTTACAAAATCGTTGAAATTCTCAAAGCCCGTCCAGATATTGATATAGCCCCATTGCAAGGCAAGAAAAACTAAAATGAAAAGAGCGAATAGTTTCAGCGAACCGAGCTGAACGTTGAGTTGCGTGCGCTTTTCAGCTAATAGGGCACCCAATGCGAAAAACAAAGCGTATCTCATAATGTCTGCAAGGAAGCCTGTTTCAATTTGTTTGCGCTGGAGCCAGGCACCCAGGAAATAAGTAATAACGCCCATGGCTAGTTGCAATCGGGCATCCCATTTTAGTTTGGTTTTGCACAAGGCAAATAGAATCGAGGTATTGAAAAGGGCGTACAGATACCAGAATTGGTCAATTTCCCTCGGACGGTAAAACAGGAACGAAAGATCCCCCAGCGATCTGTTTGCGTTCACCCATCGTGGAAAAAGGACCTGGCAAACGATTTGAAAACTTCCCCAAATCAGGTATGGATAAAGTAAAATTCCCGCCCGTTCCCGAAGAAATTGTCCGGTGGATTTTTTGTTCAGTGCGAGGGTTGCGAAAAAACCGGACACGATGAAGAAAACGGGGATCCTGGATCCCGCGAAAATGATATTGAACTGGTCGGCATATTGATAAAATCCGGCTTCGATTCCTGCACGTTTCAGCCCGTCCATCAGGTGCCTGAATACCACCAGCAAAATAGCAATGCCCCTTGCATAGTCGGGCCATGCCAGCCTGGCGGATCGAGATTGTGCTGACGAGGTTTGCGTGAACATATAACGACTTCTTAAAAACGCCGGAATTCATTCACCATTGCCCTTGAAATTAAAAACCCCCCGCCATGGGCGAGAGGTTCTTACTACTATTACAAAGCCAAAAAATCAGTTGCAGTGTTGATCGAAAGCGTGAATCAGGTTATTCGCGATCATTTGTGCGGGCCTGCCTTCAATCTGGTGCCTCTCAATAAAATGGACGAGGTTACCGTCTTTGAAAAGTGCTATCGATGGTGAAGAGGGCGGATAAGGCAAAAGGTGTTCGCGGACTTTTCTTACTGCGTCTATATCGAAGCCTGCGAAGCTTGTGGTAAGGTGATCTGGCCTTTTTACTGAATTGGCTACGGCCATTAAAACTGCCGGCCTCGCGCTACCTGCAGAACATCCGCAAACAGAATTGATCATAATCAGGGTTGTTCCTTTGTCGCCGATCACCGCGTCTACCTGGTCAGGGGTAAGAAGTTCATCGAAACCGTTATCCGTCAACTCTTCTTTCATCGGGATAACTATTTCAGCTGGATACATGTTGATGTGATTTGGTTAAAAATGATGATGCAAAGTTATGCAAATTCAACCTAACAAAGTCAATAAATGAAATTTTGACATAACAATTTCAACTATTATGACTTTGTGGCAGGAAAACTCTGCCTAATTAGACGTGTTCTGCCCCCGGTATGTGGTTTGAAGTAAAAAAGGAAACAATTAAAAAGCTTTAAAAATTAATAGTTATGACACAGATCAGATTCAATGCTCCTGTTGTGAGAACGTTCAACGGACTGATGGAAGACCTTCTGAATGAATTTCCTTCCAACTCATTTTTTAAGGATGGTTCCTACCCTGCGGTGAACATCTCTGAAACCAAAGATGCTTACCATCTTGAATTGCAGGCACCCGGTTGGGAAAAGAACGACTTTAAAGTAAACACCGATGGTGATTTGCTGACGATTTCAGCTGAAAGGAAAGTTGAAACGAAGGATGAGAACTCCAAGTCAATTCGCAGGGAATTCAGTTACAAATCATTCAAGAGAAGCTTTACCCTTGATGAAAAGGTAGACAATGCCAGGATCAATGCCCGTTACGAAAACGGAATCCTTAAACTCGACCTGGCGAAGAAAGAAGAAGTGAAAGTTTCTCCCAAAGAAATTGCTGTTCAGTAACAGCAATTGTTTCATAGCAGTTGGTTTTGGTTAGTGTGGGCCTCGCTCTTCTGGGCGGGGCCTTTCTTTTGGGTTGATTAGGTGGATTAGGTTAATTGCGAATAAGGAAGTTAATGAATCAACCTAGTCAACCTAATCAACCCAATCAACCCAATCAACCCATACCTAAGCCTATTTCAACGCAAAGAAACTTATCTGCCTCACATCATTGATATTGCTATAATCAAACTGGTAAAGTCCATTCGTTGCGATAATCATCGCATGGCCGTTTGAAGCCATGACATCATATCCATCCTTCACGTCGATCGTTTTAATTTGTCTCAGGTTCGTTGGCGTAGCTGCGTCGTAGATCCGCACGCCAGAAGATGCATCGCAAACAAATAACAGGTTACCATCTTTAGAAAGACCAGTGGGGCTGGTTAATTGATACGTGCTGGTCAAATGTGGATTCATCAGGTCTTTCACATCCACAACATGCAATTCATTCGCCTCTCCCCCGCAAAAACTTCCCGAATGCAGCGTTACGAAGGCATATTCACCATCTGTAATCACAGGATCACAGGCGCGGCCATGCGCAAATGATCCTAATTGCACAGGGTTTTCTGGATCGCTGAGGTCGTACATAAACATTCCGATGGAAGAGCCGAGGAAGAGTTTGTTTTCAAAGGGATAAATCGTTTCCAGGTCAAAACCGGCAAAAAAAGTGTTCTTCAATTCAGGATCGGCAGCATGCTCAACATTGATTACGCCCACACTGTGTGGTTCCATAATGGCGTACATGTGGTCTTGCATCAATACCATGGCAGCCATAGAACCCGCAACACTATTGCCGCCCGCGGATGCAGCCTTAGCACCGTCGGCACTTGCAAACATACAATTTGGACAAACCCGGAAGATGGTTGATTCTTCCGTTACGGTTGTATCCCTTGTTACCCAATCGACCACAACCTGCGAACTATCGATGTAGTTGCCATTGACGTATGATCTCATCGGAAACAAATTGGGGATCCGTTTCCTGATGACTACATTCTTCGCATTTGAAATATCAATGGCAAGCAGATCGGTGTACATGTCTGCGTAGAGGATGTTTCCACGTACGGCCACATTTTGATTTCCGGGGATGTCGAGGAAAGCAACCTGCTTTGGATGACCTGGATCGCTGTTGTCGATAATATGAATGCCCTTATCCAGCTCATTGAGGTAGATGAAATTTCCAAGGATGCTGATCTTACCGGCATCCTTCACGGGCCTCAATGCATTGCCGTTTATGGTGGCAAGTGCCTCAGCTTTCGATTTGTAAGTGGGCGTATAAATTTTGTAAGTAGTCGTTTTTGCCAGTGGAATTTTATTGCAGCCGGAAAAAAAGCCCAACATGAGCGCTAATACGACGAATATGGCGTTTAGAGGAGTACCAATTTTTATTCGCATGGCAGATGGTTTGAAAATGCTGACAATCAGTTGGGCTTCACTGTTGCATGTATGGCAACAATTTCGCGGGAATGCAAAATTTATGTTATAACAAGTGCTATTTATGTGTTGATCAAACGTTTGCGCTAGAAAAGTTTTGAATTTTGTCGTAAATTTGCGGCCATTAACCCCCTAAATTGAATCGTTTTGGTGAAAAAAATTTGGGTCGTCTGTATTTTTCTTACCCTATTTTTTCTTGGTTCCCATGCACAGGTCTCGGTCGACACGATGAAAGCCCCTGTTGACACCATTAGGATACCCGCCTTATTACCGGAAGATACCACCCTCAGAATCAGAAATTTGAATCCGTATATCTCTTTGCACGTGGATTCCTTGTTGAGCTACCCGCTCGAAATCAACAAAGACCAGGCGCGTTTTTATTGGTACCTCAAGAATGCGCCTGTAGGACTGCGAATCGGCAAGGATAACGGGCTGTTGAGCTTCAAAGCTGAAAAAGCCTACTTTCTTTCAGGCCGGCTCAAATATGATTTTGAATACAAGGTGACGCTGGGTGTTCAAAACCTCGACAATCCGAAAGAGAAAGTAGACACCTCCTTTACGCTCGTATTTTTCAGCACCGAGATTATACCCAGCCGGGTAAAGCCTTCAGTGAATAATACCCTCCTGGTAGATGAAGGAGATTCCATCAGGTTTACGATTCAATGTGACGAAGGCAATTTTCCGATTGAAGAAATCACCTATACCACAAATTATCCCATCAAGGCCCTGAGCACCATTCGCAAATGCGGTGATGAATTCAATTGGGCCGTTCCGTATGATTTTATAAAGGAAGGCGATACGGCAAAAACCAGGTCGCTTTATGTCAATTTCATCGGCGCGAACAAGTTTAATAACCGGGATACCGCTGTAGTGAGGATCATTGTGCGGGATAATATTAACTATCCCCAGCGCGTACTCGAATATCTTACCCTGCGAAAAGAAGTGGAGAATTATTCCATGCAGCTGAAGGGGAATTTCATGATGCTTGACAAGAATGTAAAATCAACTAAAAATACGCGTACCACATTCGACATGACGTCTGCAGCCACTGCACTGGGAGGCACTGTATTTTCTTCTATGGAAGGCGAAGCCGCCAAGAATGCGGGCAAGATCCTTCCAAGTGTTGGCGTGGCCTTGGTTCCCGTGAAGGAAACTGTTGCACCCAGCAAGGTTTACGAGCAAAACTCGGCAGGGCTGATCAGGAACAGCATCAAGCGGTTGGATTTTACACTCAGTGATAATTCGCTGGTTGGTGACAAGGATCCGGATATTTTAAATAAAACAAAGCGCGTAAGGGACGAACTTAAGCAGGTGCAGATGCAATTGATCGATGTTCCCCTCGTGGATTTTGAAGCTTCACCGGAAGAATTGGACCAATACTTCAATAGCCCGAAGGTGAAGAAGAAGTACCGCCTGAAAAAATAAGCGAGTTAATTAGTGCGAAGGTTCTGCTGCGCATCCCTGTCTTCTGCGTGTATCAATCAGGTATTGAATTTTCCACGCTCCCTCAATTCTCACCATCTCAAATGAGTCGGCGCCACAATGCCTGAAACTTCCATTGTAATAGAAGCGATAAGGGGTCCAGGCCGTCGCGAGGGCGCCATCAATTTTCAAGGTTTCAAATTCAATCCTTTCATCGGCGGCTCCTGCTTTTTGTTTCCCGACAAAGTCCGCAAATTCAGCAATGTCCTCGGTTCGCACCGAAGTTTTACCCGTGCTGTCTGTCACAATAGTTTGCAAAATCGCCCCGTTGGTGAAACAGGATTTGACCGAGGCCGCATCACCATTCTTCATTGCGCTGAAGAGTCGATTGATGGTCGCCTTCACAGAGTCCTCTGTTTTTTGAGCAAAGGCGCTGTGGAAAAATATCATCGTCAATGCAGCCAGAATTTGTCTTTTCATACGCTTGAATTTGAAATAAGTCGATTATTTTGACGTTTTAAATAAAATCCAATGTATGAAAAAGTTGATCCTGCCCAGCCTGCTTTTTTGCGTCAGCTTAAGCATCTTATTGGGGAGCTGTTTCAGCAGTAAAACCGTTGTGAAGCCAGCCCCCCATCCACCGTCGAATCCGCCTGTGGTTGTGGTGGAAAAGAAAGAATCACATCTTCCGCCTGGCCAGGCCAAGAAAATCTATGGTGAAAAGTCGGCCAAAGACTTTGCACCCGGCCAACAAAAAAAGCGGGCGAATTATCCCCTGATTATCGTGTTCAACACCAGCATGAAGGTGATCGTCACCGAAGGCCGTAGATGTTATAAAAATGAAGACGAAGTAGTCTATTGGGAAGGAAATGATGGAAGGTATTATGTTGACGAAAGATTCGTGCCTGAAGAACATGACAAGAAAGAATACGATGATTGGAATAGAAATAAGGGTCAGTCGAATAAAAAAGGAAATGGGAATGGAAATGAGAATGGGAACGGGAACGGAAAAGGAAAAGGGAAAGACAAAGACAAAGACAAAGACAAAGACGACCGGAAATAAGTGAAGGGCTCGTACATGATTTAAACCCCGTTTTTTGCGGGGTTTTCTTATTTCACATATCCAAGAATCTTCAACATACTCTGGGCAGTTTGCTCTTTCGCATACACCCAATCAATCAACTTTCCGTTCTTATCATATTCCACGATCACATGCTTCGGTGACGGAATGAGGCAGTGCTTGATGCCACCATAACCGCTGATCTGGTCCTGGTAAGCACCCGTATGGAAAAAGCCCAGGTAGAGCGGTTCGCCATTATTAATCTTGGGAAGAAATACTTCGTTGATGTGCTCTTCCGAATCATAATAGTCGTGACTGTCACATGTAATGCCACCCAGTACGACACGTTGGTAATCCTCCCCCCATTTATTAATGGGTAGCAAAAGAAAGCGCTCGCCAATACCCCAGGTATCCGGAAGCGTGGTAATGAAAGAAGAGTCAATCATGTACCATATCTCGCGATCGTTTTGCATCTTCTGACCGATTACGCTGTAAATATGGGCCATGCTTTCACCAACGGTATAACTTCCAAATTCGGTGAAAATATTCGGCATGGGCACTTTTGCTCTCTTACACGCCACCTTGATATTCCTCACAATTTCGTTGACCATGAACTGGTAGTCGTATTCAAAGCCCAGGGAGTGTTTGATGGGAAAGCCACCTCCGATGTTTATTGAGTCCAGCTCCGGACAAATCTTCTTGAGTTGGCAGTATAAGTTGATAATCTTATTCAGCTCACTCCAATAATAAATATCATCCTTGATACCCTTGTTAAGAAAAATGTGGAGCATTTTCAGTTGAAACTTGTCTTCATATCCTTCAATCTCGTCAACATAAAATTCCAGGATATCTCTTGCCCGGATGCCAAGCCGGGATGTATAAAATGGGAAAGTCGGCTCTTCTTCTGCGGCAACGCGAATGCCGATCTTGAAGGGCACTTTCACCGATTTACGGTAAGCCTTCAGCTCTTCCTTGTTGTCCAGTACCGGGATCACATTCTTAAACCCGGTATTCAGGAGACGTGCAATGCGACTGGTATAGGCCCGCTGCTTGTAACCATTGCAGATGACGAAAATGTCTTTTGTGATTTTCCTCTTCTCGTAAAGCTTATTGATGATTTCGATGTCGTAGGCAAAAGAAGTCTCCAGGTGAATATCATGTTCCAGCGCTTCTTCTACGACAAAAGAAAAGTGAGAGCTTTTTGTGCAGTAGCAATAGTAGTATTTGCCTTCGTATCTGTGTTTCTTAAAAGCATTTTTAAACATCAACTTTGCCTTGTTGATTTGCATCCCGATCTTGGGCAGATAGGTCAGCTTCATCGGAGTGCCATATTTATCAATGAGGGCTTTCAGGTCAAGGCCGTTGAATTGGAGATATCCGTTTGCGGTTTCAAAACCTTCCTGGGGAAAGTTGAATGTTTGTTTCACCAGGTCGGTGTAAGTATTGTTCATTTAGGCGAGGTCAGGATGATCAATTTTTTTACGTCTACAAATGTAATTTATTCCAGCACCCACAATAAAAAACCGGGTGCGAATTTTTCGTACCCGGTTTCCTTGGATGCTTTTCAAAATTATTTTACAGACTGAACCAGGGCTGTGAAGCTCGCCGGTTCATTCATTGCCAGGTCGGCCAGCACTTTTCTGTCGAGTGCGATACCTTTCTGGTTCAGCTTATAGATGAATTCTGAGTAGGTGATCCCTTCGGCGCGAACTGCGGCGTTTATACGTGCAATCCAGAGCTGGCGGTACTCTCGTTTCTTATTCTTCCTGCCAACGTAGCTGTAGGTAAGACCTTTTTCCAGTACGTTTTTGGCGACGGTATAAACATTTTTGCGTTTACCGTAAAATCCTTTGGCTTGCTTCAGGATCCTTTTCCTGCGGGCCCTTGAGGCTACGGCGTTTACTGAACGTGGCATATCTTAAGTAATTTAAAGTTAACGGAATGAGGTTTGATTATTTCAGTCTGAGCAGGCGCTTCACGAAATTAGTGTTGGCGGCGCTTACTTTGCCTTTCTTGTTCATGACTCTCTTGCGCTTCTTTGACTTTTTGGTTAGAATGTGGCGCTTGTAGGCTTTTTGAAATGTGATTTCGCCCGTGCCGGTAACTTTAAACCTTTTTTTGGCACTTGAATTCGTCTTTACCTTTGGCATTTTAATACCTTTTTCGATGACACCCTGCTGGCGGTCTCGCACAGGCGAAACACTTTTGGAGCCTTGTGGGCAATGATCGGGCGAATCAACGACCCGATCCTGATTTTAGGGTGGCAAAGGTAGGATAATTTAGGGAATAATATGTCGAATCGATTAACTGATTGTGCCTGCCCCGAACGTTCCGTTCGGAATGGGCAGGGATTTTAGATTTGGGATTTTGGATATTTGGAGCCCCTAAAATTTTAATTTTTAAAATTATCCCTGAGAATCAACTATAAATCAACCTTTTAAGTTATTCCTCAGTTTAGCAGGCAACTTGCTCTTAATCAGTTCATAAGATTGACCGACATAAAATTTCCATTCATTCTGGCTGAGCGCAGATGATTTCTGCACCGCTACCCAGGATGCTCTTGCCAGGTAAGGCGCGGGTTCGATTCCGTTTTTTGACACCATTTCTTCAAATTCCTCTGGCTTTACCTTGAAACTCACGGGTGAAGGCTGTTCAAGCCCTGTTACACAAAACATTTTGTCTCCCACAAGGAAGCAGAGATCATGTTCCCACTTGATATCTTCTTTCACGCCGGCGAAGGACAGGCATAGCTGTCTGAGCGATTCCAAATCCATCATTCACCAATTTAACGGCAAGCACCAAACAGCCTGCAAGGTTTGTTGTATCTATCGCAAATTTCAAATTTCCCATTGGATTTATATCGGGAAATTCTCCAACAACAACGCGGGCTCATCGGGATAAAGGCGGGCAGTAGATTTGCGAAATTCCGTAATTATAATTACAGTGGGAATTGGTTATATTTACCACGCAGTTCCTGGTCTTAATCCGTTTTTAATAACATTTCCCTCACAGAATTATCCTCCGATTCTGTATAATTTTAGGAGCCGCTCCTCTATGTCCTATGTCTGTCCACCCTGAACTACACCGTTCAATCTGAGCACATGACTAAATACCAGTTGCTTCGAAGCAATAAGCAATCCGGCCCTTATACCGCTGAGGAATTAAAAACGATGGGATTAAAGCCATTCGACCTGATTTGGGTTGAAGGAAAAAGTTTTGCCTGGTTGTATCCATCCGAGATCGATGAATTGAAAGAGATTGCTCCGGCCGTGGACGTGCCAGTCGCTGCCAAGGTGAACACGGTGGCAGAAGCTCCTGCATCACCTGCCCCGCTTGAGACTATCTCTACCGCTCACGTATATGCGATAAAACCCAGGGAAAATGAATCCCGCGTCCAGACCATTTCAATCCCGTCTGGCGAGCCGCCCACCAGGGATCCGGCGCCCCGGATCATTGTGGAGGAAGAACATTTGCCCGTTGGTGAATCCAATAATAACGAAATCAAAGCCGAGGATAAGGCGGCGGACGTGCCGAAGGAAGAAAAGAAGGGAGAAGTAAAAGAATTGTACATTGTTCACCCACAACGCAAGGGTGAAGATGCCAAACCGGAAGATTCGGCGAAGCCAAAGGACCAGCAAGCTGACGTCCGTCGACCGGAACCCGTTCAGGCAGAAAAGAAATTTTCAGATCGATTTAGAGCCGTGGAAGAAAAACGCTTAGAAGTGAAAGAAATGTTTCCTGCCAGACCAAGGCGCAGGCGGGATCTTACCGACACCCTGATGTTCGGTTTCCTTGCGATTGCACTGCTGGTAACAGGCTATCTCATTGGAAGATATTACAGCACGACTAAAGATAAGAACGCGCAGACGGCCGACAGTCCGGCGCAACAACAAGCAGCGCCTGTTGAGACGCCAAAAGAAGAAGTAAATGATGCCAGCCAGGCACAGCTGAATTCAGAGTCCGTCACGCCTGCCAAACCAAAGCCCGTTGTAAGACAGGCAAAGAAGGAAAAGAAAACGGAGGAAGCAGTCGCGGCTGCGGCAGAGCAGCAAACCAAGAAAGACAACGCAGCTGCCGAAGACCAGAAACAAAAAGAAGTCGCAGACAAAGAACAGGCCAAGGCTTCGGCCAGGGCGACGGTTTACCAGGATGTTCGCGTAAAAGCGAACGATTACAAAAAGGTATTCCTGGGCGGGATCAGCGACCTGAAAATTACTGTAAACAATGGCTCCAGGTTTGTGCTGGATGATGTAGTGGTGGAAGTGAGCTACCTCAAGAATAACAAGGAGGTCTTCAAGACGGAATCTCTGCATTTCCAGAGTCTCCTGCCAGGTGCAGAAGCCACAGTGGTTGCGCCCGATAGCAAACGGGGCACGGCGGTTAGTTACCGCGTTCAATCTGTGAAGTCGAAAGATTTGGGGATGTAGGGACTAGTTGATCAGTTACTCAGTTGATTAGTTAACCAGGCAACAAATCAACCGATCAACTGGTTAACCGGTTAACTAACTCGCGGCTTTCTTCTTGCCCGTCTTTGGCGTCAGCACCATCATCATTCTTTTTCCTTCCAGTTTTGGCATGCTTTCGGGCTGGCCGATTTCGGCAAGACGCTCTGCAAAGCGCAATAACAAGAGCTCGCCTCTTTCCTTAAACATAATGGCGCGTCCCTTGAATTGCACATAGGCTTTCACCTTGTTGCCATCCTTCAAAAAGTTTTCTGCGTGCTTTGATTTGAAATCGAAGTCGTGATCGTCTGTATTTGGAGTGAAACGAATTTCCTTTACCTCAGAGACTTTGCTCTTGGCCTTCATCTCTTTTTCTTTCTTCTTCTTTTCGTAAAGAAATTTATTGTAGTCGATGATCTTACAAACGGGTGGTTCGGCATTTGGAGAGATCTCAACCAGGTCAAGGCCCTGCTCGTTAGCCATGCGCTGAGCGTCTTGCGTGGGGTAAACACCTACTTCCACATTGTCCCCCACAAGGCGAACCTGTGGTACCCTGATCATGTGATTGGTGCGATGTTCCTGGTATTGTTCTTTTCTAAAACGGGGATTGAAATTACCTCTGGGCGGTCTTGGTGATCTTGGTGGGAATGACATTTACAACTTTTAATTAAAAATATTTTTTCGGTTTCGGCGAAAATATCCTCGCAGAATTTTTTCTGCGGAGAGGGAATTTAGTTTGAAGTCAGGCTCTTGTCTTTGATTTGCTCAACTTTCCTGACTTCAGGTTCCGCCATTCTCTCTATTATTTCTTTTTTAATATCACTGATAAACGAAGCCAGGTTCTTCGATCCCAAATCGCCGGCTCCCTGTTTTCTGATGGATACTAATTTATCATTAACTTCTTTCTCGCCAACCACAAGCATAAACGGAATTTTTTGCATCTCAGTGTCCCGGATCTTTTTTCCGATCTTTTCGTTGCGGTCATCGATCTCTGCACGAATATCCGCTTTTTTCAGTTCATTCAAAACTGTTTGTGCATAGGGGGCGAATTTGTCACTGATTGGCAACACTTTAACCTGAACCGGCGCCAGCCAAAGGGGTAGTTTCCCTGCATAATGTTCCAGCAGGAAACCTATGAAACGCTCGTGGGTACCCAAGGGAGCCCGGTGAATGATCAGGGGTGTTTCAAACTGATTATCGGGAGTGGTATACTGAAGTTTAAAACTCCTGCCCTGCGAAAAGTCAACCTGGTTGGTTGCAAGGGTAAACTCACGCCCGATTACGCTGTAGATCTGCACATCAATTTTCGGACCGTAAAATGCTGCTTCATCCTGCACTTCCACAAATGGAATATTTGAATCGATCAGCACCTGCCTCACCATGGATTCGGTTTCTTTCCAGAGTTCCGGTTCGTTCACATATTTCTTGCCCAGCTTGTCGGCCGAATGAAGACTTAACCTCATCACGTATTTGTCGATGCCGAAGATCCTAAAATATTTCAGGTACATTTCATTTACTGCGCGAAACTCCTGTTCAAACTGACTCTTCGAACAGTAAATGTGTGCGTCATTCATGTGCAGGCAACGCACACGCATGAGGCCGAATAACTCGCCACTCTGTTCATAGCGGTAAACTGTGCCGTATTCAGCGATGCGATATGGAAGGTCGCGGTAGCTCTTGGGTTCGGCAGCAAAAATTTTGTGATGGTGCGGACAGTTCATGCTCTTGAGATAATATTTCTCACCATCCAATTCCATGGGTGGAAACATGCTGTCGGCATAATAAGGCAGGTGTCCGCTGGTGAGATACATGCTCTCTTTGGCGATATGCGGCGTAACAACACGCTTGTAGCCGGCTTCTTCCTCTGTTTCCTTTGCGAGTTTTTCGAGTTCTTCGATGATGATGGTGCCGTTGGGCATCCACAAGATCAGTCCCGGACCCACATCATCGTCCATCGTATAAATACCCAGTTCCTTCCCAAGTTTGCGATGATCCCGTTTCTTCGCTTCTTCAAGCAATGCGAGGTATTCATCCAATTCTTTTTGTGAAGGGAAACTGATACCATAGATGCGCGTAAGCATCTTATTTTTTTCATCACCCTTCCAATATGCACCTGCAATATTGGTGAGCTTTAATGCCTTGATAAAACCCGTTGAGGGAATGTGCGGACCGCGGCAGAGATCAGTAAACCCGCCCTGTGTGTAGAACGTGATTTGTCCGTCTTCCAATCCCTGGAGCAGATCCAGCTTGTATTCATCGCCTTTCTGTTGAAAATAGTTAATGGCTTCCGGCTTTGAAATTTCCTTCCGGGTATAGACATTATTTTTCTTGGCCAGCTCCGCCATCTTCACTTCCAATTTGCGCAAATCCTCTTCGTTGATTTGTTTTCCACCCAAATCCATGTCATAATAAAAGCCGTGCTCAACCGGCGGGCCTACCCAAAATTTCACACCAGGGAACAATGACTCAACAGCTTCCGCCATAAGGTGGGCTGTGGAGTGCCAGAATGTGGATTTCGCATCCTTGTCATCCCAGGTTAACAATTTCAAACTCGCATCCTTGTAGATGGGCCTTGTCGCATCCCAAACTTCTCCATTCACCGATGCTGCCAATACCTTTCTTGCCAATCCTTCAGAGATCGATTTCGCAATTTCCAATGCGCTGATTCCTGCTTCGAATTCCCTCGTCGCTCCATCCGGAAAACTGATCTTGATCATGTAAAAAAATTCTCCTTTTTTTGGGACTGCAAATTTAACGAAGTATTGGCTAAATGCATCATTTCCTTTGGGAATTACCCTCCGATTCAATTTAATTTTGTAAAAAATTGTAGATTCCGGGATGAAAAGATTTTTAGCCATTGCTTTAGTGGTGTTGTCGGTTCAGGTGAAGGCGCAGGATTTGAGCGGTCAGTGGAAAGGCGGATTCGTATCAGATGGGGACTATTACCGGAACAGGACAGAATATGTGCTGGAACTGGAGATCAAGGGCGAAGAAGTTGACGGTTATTCATACACGTATTTTGAAATCCGCGGTAAACGATGCTATGTGATTTGCCATCTCTCGGGAACATTTGATAAAAAGGCGAAGAGTGTTTGGGTAAAAGAAATTGAAAAAGTAAAGGCGAATACGCCGCCCGATTTCCTGGATTGCTTTCAGATACACGAGTTGAGTTTTGTTGACGACGATGGAACAGAAAAACTGGTGGGCCGATGGAAGCCCGCATCGAAGGGTAACAATTGTGGAACCGGTTCAACCGAGTTGGAAAGGAAGACACTGGTGAGGGTTGCACCTCAAAAGCAAAATGATGTGGTGAAAGCGGCTCCGCCCAAAACCACTGATGCAGTAAATACCACACCCAAGACGACGACTTCTCCTAAAGCAAAGCCTAAGACCACTCCGAAAGCCGCTCCGAAGACTGCCACGGCTCCGCCCGTCGTTAGCAGTACCAAGCCAAAGACGCAGAGCAGCACTACGACAAAATCTTCTTCAACGACTATACCTTCTACCAAACCTAAAACAACAACTTCCACAACCACAAAGCCACCGGCCACGGCAAAGACCGAGCAAAAGCCCAAGTCAGTTGGCATTGATACCACCAAAAGCGCAGTTACTACTACGGTTCCTGTCATAAAAAAACCCATCATCAGCGAGTTTGAAAACAGGAGCAAAAAAGTATTGAAGACGATTGTGGTAGAGGACGATGAACTTAAAGTGGATCTTTACGACAATGGTGAAATTGATGGTGATTCCGTTTCTGTTTTCTTCAATGGAAAATTGATGGTTACGCACCAACGATTGAGTGACAAACCCATCACGCTCAAAATAAAACTCGATCCAGAGGTGGAAGACAATGACCTTGTCATGTTCGCCGAAAATTTAGGTTCCATTCCTCCAAATACGGCCCTGATGATTGTTACCGTCGGCGACCAGCGTTTTGAAGTGAGGATCACTTCTACCGAACAGACCAGCGGTACCGTTCGGTTCAAGCTGAAGGACCAATAACGAAATTGCATTCCGGTCAAATCTTGATTATCTTCCGTTTAATTCAATTTATTCAGACTTGAATTCAATTGCTCCCTGGATTCTTCCCGTTTGTATGGGGATTGGCCTGAGCGCATCGGCAGGCCTTCGGGTGTTTGTACCACTCCTAATCGCCGGCATTGGCGGGCGTTTTGGCTGGGTGCCATTGACCGAACATTTTCATTGGCTGGGTGAATGGCCGGCGTTAGTTTGTTTTGGTACGGCAACGGTTATTGAAATCTTCGCTTATTATATACCGGTAGTTGACAATTTACTGGATGCGATTACCACCCCACTCGCAGTTGTGGCCGGGACCTTGCTGGCGACTTCCGTACTTCCAATTGATCAGCAGCTTTTGAAATGGGTTGGCGGACTGATTGTTGGCGGCGGCTCTGCAGCGATCATTCAAAGCGGCACTGCACTGCTGCGTTTATTCACAACAAAAGCAACTATAGGAAGCGGGAATTCGATGCTGGCAACCGGGGAGAATCTTGGAGCGTGGACGCTCTCCAGTTTGTCACTGGTGATTCCGGTGTTGGTGGCGGTGGTGGTTCTGATTATGATTGGTATTGTGATGATGGGATTGGCGAGAAGAAGCAGAAGCTCTTAGCATTTTTTATGAAAAATAGGATACTAGCAATCGCGTTTGTTTTATTTTTTGCTATCTGGTTATATTCTTGGTTCCGTCCTAAAACTGGGATGTGCAAGGAATTAACTATGCCGGAAATGATAGACAGCGTGGAAATTAAATGTTATGATTGTGTAGATGCGTATGATGGGGAATACTATCTGGTATCCATCGTTGACGCACCCACAATTAAATTATTAACGGAGAAACTAAGTCAATCAAAGATTTTTGAGCCCAGGTTTGTCAAAGGAGATTCTAGTTCTACAGATCTTCTTTTTTTTGTAAAAAATCGCTCTAAGCCGTGCTTTTTGAGAATTGAGTATGAACGGATGGATACCTGCAAGATCGATGCTGGCGACTATTATTATAAAAATGATGGGCTTGATTCGTTGGTTAAATTGCTTATCAAATCGAAATGAGCCTCAATAAAAAATCCCCCTCGTAAA
>Ga0097621_100000239_pt1 | contig 36774 bp, 28 predicted proteins | sample KBSMisM72_FD_73165 | JGI IMG/M metagenome (GOLD analysis project Ga0097621, IMG submission 73165) | Miscanthus rhizosphere microbial communities from Kellogg Biological Station, Michigan, USA - KBS Miscanthus M7-2 (version 2) (version 2) | ecosystem: Host-associated > Plants > Roots >... | reverse complement strand
GCTTTAAGAGGACCCATTGGCCAAGGAAGAAATGCTGGAGTTTGAGGGGATCGTCGAGGAGCTCCTCCCGAATGCGAACTTCCGCGTCAAGCTGATCGCCAATGATCACGTGATCATCGCTCATACCGCCGGCAAAATGCGCAAGAACCGCATCCGCGTGCTGACCGGCGACAAGGTGATGATCGAGATGACGCCCTATGATCTGACTAAGGGCCGCATCACCTACCGCTTCCGTTAGGCGCGGGCCTTTTGCGCCCTGACTTCGTCGCTCGTCGCTTATGGGCTTTTTGCCCACATCGCTCCTCGCTCCTGCTCAGGTCACAAAATTCCTCGCGCCTAAAATGCAGGACAGGCTTATGATTCCATTGGTCCTCGCCAGCGAAAGCCCGCGCCGCGCCGCCTTGCTGGCGCAGGTCGGCATTACACCCGACGCCATACTGCCCGCCTCCATCGATGAAAGCGTCCGCAAGGACGAGTTGCCGCGCATTCACGCCCTGCGTCTGGCGTCTGAAAAAGCCCGCAAGGTAGAAAGCGAGTGGAACGGAAAGCCCGCTTTGATCTTGGCCGCCGATACGGTGGTGGCGGTGGGGCGCCGCATTCTGCCCAAGGCGATGGACGACCAGGAGGTACGCGCCTACCTGACATTGCTGTCGGGACGGCGGCATCAGGTGATCACCGCGGTGGCGCTGATCACGCCGCAAGGAAAGTTGCGCACCCGGGTGGCGCAGACCCGCGTGTCCTTGTTGCGCCTCAGCGAGCGGCAGATCGCCCATTATGTCGAAAGCCGCGAAGGCGTGGGCAAGGCGGGAGGCTATGCCATCCAGGGGCGCGCCGAGATGTGGATCAAGGAGATTTCCGGTTCCTATTCCAATGTGGTGGGGCTGCCTTTGGCTTTGACCGTCGCCCTTCTGGAGGCAGGCGGCCATGGCTGACTGTCCGCTTTGCGGCAAGCCGGCGGCCGAGGGCTTCAAGCCCTTCTGTTCCAAACGCTGCGCGGATATCGACCTGGGGCGTTGGCTCAAGGGCGGCTATGCCATTCCCGGGGCCCCGTCCGACCCCGCAAGCCCTTCAAAGCCTTCGGAAAACGACCCGGACGAGGAGTAGGGCGGGGGTGCTGGACAGGGCAAAGGCCATCGCCTAAGAAGCCCCTCCCGCGTGTGCCCAGGTAGCTCAGTCGGTAGAGCAGCGGATTGAAAATCCGCGTGTCGGCAGTTCGATTCTGTCCCTGGGCACCATTTCATTCCAATGCGTTATCATGGAAGAGGAAAACGTCGATTTCCGGCGCTTCCTGCGCGACCAGCGGGATTCGATTTAAACGATGCAGCGTGATTTTTGTGCGTGCGCGCTCACTTACGAAGTTCTTCGTTGACTCTACGAATAGCTTCGTAATACCGTGGAGCGATGAAGCACCAACCCCGCAAGCCGACGGCCTCCGAACTCGAAATCCTCCATGTGCTTTGGAGCAGGGGGCCTTCGACGGTTCGCGAAGTGCTGGAGTCCCTGAACGAGAAAAAAGCCATGGGCTATACGGGGGTCCTGAAGCTTTTGCAGATCATGACGGCCAAGGGCACGGTGCGGCGGGATGAAACCCAGCGCGCGCATGTCTATGAGGCGTGCCGCCCTGCCGAGCAAACCAAGCGCCAACTGGCCACGGACATGCTGCAACGGGTTTTCGAAGGCTCCGCCAGCCAGCTGATGATGCATGCCCTGGCAGGACATCGCGCGTCGCGCGAAGAAATCGACGAACTTCACCGCATTCTTGATGCTTACAAGGGAGATCAGGATGACAGGCTTAGGTAGCTGGCTTTCTCCGGATGTCATGCACGCCCTGGGCTGGGCTCTCATCCATTCGCTGTGGCAATGCCTGGGCCTGGCGGCGCTGGCTGCGGCCCTGATGGTTTTATCCCGCCGTCCTTCAATCCGGTACATTGTCGCCGTGGGCGCGCTGGCCCTGATGCTGGCGGCGCCGGTCGCGACCTTCTTCGTCTTGATGAAATCCACCGCATCGACCCGTGCGTTTCTCCCGGCAAGCTCCGTCTCTTTTGTCCCTGCGGGTTCTGAAACCAAGTACACGCCTCCTGCCGCATCCATGAATGCGTTCCCGGTTGCCGCCATGCCCGCGGCCATGAGCAATGGCGTGGTTGCCTTGGAAAATCTCCCGCGCACGTCACCAAAGCTCCTGCCCTGGCTGGTCGGAATTTGGCTTTGCGGTGTTGCGTTCTTCAGTCTGCGCTTCGCCGGCGGCTTTTTGTTGCTGGAGCGTCGGCGCCGCAGAAACTCCACCACCCCAAGTCCTCGCACCCTTGCCATGTGCGGGGAACTGCAGGAACAGCTGGGCCTGACCGGTGCCATCCGTTACCTGGAATGCAACTGGCTGCAGGCTCCGGCGGTGATCGGCTGGTTTCGTCCGATCATCCTGTTGCCGGTTTCGGCCCTTACCGGCCTGTCCGAAGAACAGTTGCGCGCCGTGATCGCGCATGAATTGGCCCATATCCAGCGTCTGGATGCGTTCGTGAATCTTTTCCAGATACTGGTCGAGGCATTGCTCTTCTATCATCCCGCCATGTGGTGGCTGACTAGACGCATCCGGGCCGAGCGCGAATTGTGCTGCGACGAGATCGCGGTTTCGCTGGCGGGCAACCGCGTCGAATATGCCCGCGCTATCACGCTTATGGCGGAATGGAAAAACGCGCCCATGCTGGCGATGGCGGCCAATCGCGGTCCGCTGTCCCGGCGCATTCTTCACATTCTAGGGCGGAAGTCCTCGGGCGCGGGGCCGCGCGTGCTGGGGCTCTCCGGCAGCGCGCTGTTCCTGACGGCGGCCCTGGCCGCCGCCAATGCCCTGTTCGGTCTCGCCTATCCCATTCCCACGGCCCACGCCAAGGAGAGTCTCAAGGCCAGTCTCAAAGCCAGTCTGGGGAGCGCGCTGTCATCAGGCCAGGTTGCGATCAATCAGGCTGTGCGGCAGGCACTTCAGGCAACGGCGATGAATAAGGACCCAGGCCGAACCAGCGGTAGCGATACAAGCGTCCAGGAAACGACGATCGCCGTGGCCGAGCAATCGCGGCCGCTCGACACGCTGGTCGCGTCATCGGCGGGGTCCAAGGATTCTCCGGCTACGGTAACGGCAGCACCGGCGGAGACAGGCGGCCCGCCCGAGACCGTCACCGTAACGGGCTCACGCCGCGCCTACCATGATTTCAGCAGAAACTTCGCCACGCCGACAAAAGTCACCGGAAAGATCGCGCGCTGGGAGCGCCCCATATGCCCGGTCGTTGCGGGCCAAAATCTCCACTACACCGCATTCATCACGCAACACTTGAAATATGTAGCGCTGGCGGCGGGAGCGCGCGTCAGCACCGATGCGTCCTGCACGCCCAATATCGACATCGTCTTCACCACTGCGCCGCAGGATCTGCTCGACACGGTCAGCAAGAATGACCAGCACTATCTGGGCTATTTTTCATCCGTCGCTGAGAAAAATGCGCTGGCGACCGTCACCAGGCCCATCCAGGCCTGGTACGCCACCGAATCCACCGACGTCAGAGGCAGGCGCCACTTGGACACCGGCAGGTCAATCGTCGGCGGCACCAGCGTTCAGAATTTCAATGGCCTGGTGGGCCCAGCGGGCGACAGCACAACCAACTCCCCCGGCAGCGCCTTAACCGACATGGCTCCGTTCTTCTATTCGACCGGCAGCCACATCAATGACGGCATTCATACGGGCTTCTACCACGTCTTGATCGTGATCGACTCTAGCAAGCTGGCCGGACGCGGTATCGTGCCGCTGGCCGATTATATTTCGATGCTGGCTCTGAGCCAAATCAACGCGCTGGACGCCTGCCAGGACCTGCCCAGCATTGTGAACACGATGGCGCCCAGCTGCGACCATACGGCGGAGTCTTTGACGATGTTTGACCTCGCCTATCTCCAGAGCCTTTATCGCATGACCGCTGACAGAAATCTGAGGGCGCAGCGGAGCGAAATCGGCGACACGATGGCCGATAGGCTTGAGAAAGCGAATCGAAATTAATGAGGAATTGGGATACCCAGTCCTCACGCGCGAAAGCACTTGAGGGGCCGCGCGTCAGGCCAAGAGCAGCCCGACCCCGGCAGACCGGGCAACATTTCTCTTAGAATCCATAGCCGAATTGACCGGATCGCGATTCTGGTCCCACTATCCGGCAAAGAAAACTGCTGATCGATCGGCAGCTTCAGGGATTCCGGGAGGGGCGCTTATGGCATTCATGACACGACGCAGCATGTTGTCTTCGACAGCGGTGGCGCTGGTGCTGGCCGAGCTGCCGGCGCGGGCCCAAACATCGCCCGCCAAAGCCGCGCCTGATAGCGAATGGCATAGCTATGCCGCCGACCTGGCCAACACCCGCTATGCGCCGCTGGACCAGATACATGCCGGCAATTTCAACAAACTTGAAGTCGTCTGGCGCCTGCCTTCCACCATGCTGGGCTCGCGTCCGGAATATACCTGGGAGGCGACACCGCTGGTCATCAAGGGGCGGCTCTACACCACCGCCGGATCGCGCCGCGATGTGGTCTGCCTGGATGCGGCCAATGGCGAGATGTTGTGGCTGTTCCGCAAGGACGAAGGCAATCGCGCGCGCAACGCGCCGCGGCAATATTCCGGCCGCGGCCTTGCCTATTGGAGCGATGGCCATGAGGAGCGCATCCTCTATGTCACACCCGGCTATCAGCTGGTGGCGCTGGACGCCCAGACCGGGCAGCCGGTCACGGGCTTCGGCGAAAACGGCGTGGTCGATCTCAAGCTGAACGACGACCAGGACATCGATCCTCTTGGTGGCGAGATCGGCCTGCATGCCACGCCCACCGTGGCGCGCAATGTCGTGATCGTGGGCGCGGCGCACGCGTCCGGTTCGGTGCCGGGCAACAAGCCGCGCGCCAAGGGCTATGTCCGCGGCTTCGACGTGAAGACGGGCAAGCGGCTCTGGATCTTCCATACCATCCCGATGAAAGGCGAATTCGGCTACGAAAGCTGGATCCGGCCGGGCGAGGCCGAGAAGGCCACCAATACCGGCTGCTGGGCGCAGATGTCGGTCGATGAGGAATTGGGTTTGGCCTATCTGGGGATCGAAATCCCTTCCGCCGACGAGTCCGGTGTTCGCCGCCAGGGCAACAGCCTGTTCAGCAATTGCCTGGTCGCGGTCGAGCTGGAAACCGGCAAGCGCCGTTGGCACTACCAGCTTATCCATCACGACATCTGGGACCGCGATGTGCCTTGCGCGGCCATTCTTTGCGACATCCCCCATAATGGAAAGCTGGTGAAGGCGCTGGCCCAGCCCAGCAAGCAATGCTTTCTCTATGTGCTGAACCGCGAGACGGGTCAGCCGATCTGGCCGATCGTGGAAAAGAAGGTGGCCAAGGGCGATGTGCCGGGCGAATGGTATTCGCCCACCCAGCCCATCCCGACCAAGCCGCCGCCTTATGACGTGCAGAATGTCGATGCGTCCACCGTCATCGACTTCACGCCCGAATTGCACGCCAAGGCGCTGAGGCTGCTGTCGCACTATCGCACCGGGCCGGTTTACACCCCGCCCTCGCTCTCCAAGGCCGACGGTAGTTGGGGCACCTTGACCTCGCTCGCCACCCAGGGCGGCACCAACTGGCCCGGCGGCTGCTACGATCCCGAAACCCATACCGTCTATACTTTCTCCGAGACCACCGTTGCCGCGGATGGCCTGGTGCCCGGCAATCCGCGCTTCACCGATGCCGATTATGTGCGGGGCAACTTCGCCGCCGCTCCCACCCGGGCGGCGGCTATCCAAGGCGGTGAGAATTATCTCGCGCCTCCGACGGCGGTCGCCAATGCAGCGGCGCCAACAGCGCCGGCCGCGGAAGAATTCCGCCCCGGTGTGCTCACCATCGACGGCCTGCCGCTGATGAAGCCGCCTTATGGCCGCATCACCGCGACCGATCTCACCAAAGGCGAGATCGCCTGGCAGATCGCCCATGGCGATACGCCCGATGCCATCAAAAACCATCCGGCGTTGAAGGGCCTGAATATTCCGCGCACCGGCCGGCCGGGGCTGCTTGGTCCCACCGTCACCAAGTCGCTGGTGATCTGCGGCGAGTCCGGTTTCGCCACCACCGCTGGCGGCAAGCGTGGCGCCATGCTGCGGGCCTATGACAAGGCGACCGGCGAAGATCGCGGCGCGGTCTATATGCCCGCGCCGCAGACCGGGTGTCCGATGACCTACATGCTGGGCGGGCGCCAGTATATCGTGCTGGCGATCGGCGGTCCGGGATACCCCGCCGAACTGATCGCCTTCCGCCTGCCGCAATCCGGCTGACCGGGCAAATGCGCGTTCGGCCCGGACAATGCACCGATTGTTAAATCATAGCTAATATCGAGATCGTGCAGCCGCCGCTGGTGCCTGCCAGCACTCATCGGCTCGAGGCGGATACATGCCTTTGATAACATTTGCAGCGGGGATTTTTACCAGCGCATTTCTGCTGTTCTGGGTTCAGCCGCTCTATTCCAAGATGGTGCTGCCGTTGCTGGGCGGATCGCCGTCGGTATGGAACACCGCGATGATGTTCTTCCAGCTCACATTGCTTGCGGGCTACGGCTATGTGCATTTTCTCACCCATCGCGTTGCAAGGCTGCATTGGCAGGTCCTGATACATTCCGGCGTGGTCATCGTTGGCATGTGTTTTCTGCCGTTGGCGGTTTCCCCGGCGCTGCATCCTCCGTCCGGGTCTTCGCCGGTTGCCTGGCTGATTGGTCTGCTTGCCGTATCGGTGGGCTGGCCTTTTTTCGCGCTCTCCACCACCGCGCCGCTGTTGCAGGCCTGGTTTGCGAGGGGCGGTCACCGGCGGAGCGGCGATCCTTATTTTCTTTATGCCGCCAGCAATCTTGGCAGCCTTTTGGCCCTTGTCGCATTTCCGGTTCTTCTTGAACCGCGACTGAGCCTGGTGATCCAGGGCAGGGTCTGGGCCGTGGGCTATGGCCTGCTGTTCCTGATCCTGGTTGCGGCGGGGATCTATTCGTCACGCAACGCTCTGGATAAGCCTGCGTTCCTTCATGACGCCACGCCCGTCCGCTCAGCAACCTGGCGGCAGCGTTTGACCTGGATCGTACTGGCATTCGTGCCATCAAGCCTTTTGCTTGGCGTCACCACCCACATCACCACGGATATCGCCTCGGTGCCGCTTTTTTGGGTTCTGCCGCTGGCGCTGTATCTGCTCTCCTTCGTCATCGCCTTTTCCCCCAAAACCCTGCTGAAGCCCGAATGGGTACTGAAATGCCAGGCGGCTTTCATCCTGGTCATTGTGATGCTGGCGGCGATGGAGCTGGTGTTCCAGAAAACCGGACCCGTCCTGATTACCGCGGGCGCCAATCTGGCCGCGTTCTTCATTACGGCGGTGATTTGCCATACCGAACTCGCAAAGCGCCGTCCGGCTGTCCAAGGATTGACCGAGTTCTATTTATACATGTCGATCGGCGGCGCGGCCGGCGGCGTTTTTAACGCCCTCATCGCTCCCATCCTTTTCTCCGTCGATTATGAATATTATCTCGCTTTGGTCGCCGCTTGCGCCCTTCGCGGCCTGGTGGGAAATCAGAAAAAATTCACTGTGGGGGACATTCTCTATCCTGTCATGGTCGGCCTTGCCGTGGCTTTGGCCGCCTATTTCCTGATCGATTCCGAATCCGTGGGAATGATGTGGCGCGTCGTTATCCTGTTGCCTTGCGCCTTGGTGATCTACGGCTTCAGCAGCCGGCCGTTGCGCTTTGCGCTGGGCGTTGCGGCGGTGACCTGCGCCGCACTGGCGGTACAAGGAACCGTCAACATACTGACGACCGAAAGAAATTTCTTCGGCATCAACAAGGTCAAAGTCATTGAGAATGGCCGCAAGATCGCGTTGATCCATGGTACGACCATGCACGGCGTCGAGTTTACCGACCCGCGATTGTGGCGCACGCCTCTGGCTTACTATGCCCGCTCCGGTCCTGTCGGCCAGACTCTTTCCCTGGCCGGACCCAGGCATGATGTGGCCGTCGTGGGGCTGGGGACAGGCGCGCTGGCCTGCTATCGCAAGCCCGGCGAGAATTGGACCTTTTTTGAGATAGACGGCGCGGTGGAAAAACTGGCGCGGGATACCCGCTTTTTTCACTATCTGAGCGCGTGCGGCGGCAACACACATGTCGTGCTGAGCGATGGACGTATGTCATTGAACGCAGTCCCCGATCACAAATTCGATCTTGTCATCCTTGACGCTTTCAGTTCCGATTCCATTCCCATGCATCTCTTCACCAAGCAGGCGGTGGAGCTTTATCTTCGCAAGCTGAAGCCCGGGGGCATCATCCTGTTCCATGTCAGCAATCTGTATCTGGACCTTGCCCCCGTGATGACGACAATTGTCCGGAGTACGGGGGCGGCAGGCCTGCATCAGCGATATGCGCCTTCACCTGAAGAGAAGGCGGCCGGCGCATCCGATTCCGAATGGATGGTCATCGCGGCCGACATGCATGACCTGGCCTTTCTGGCGTCACAGCCCCGCTGGCGCGGGTTGGCCGCGACCCGTCAGGCGCCCTGGACGGATGATTTTTCCAATATTTTCCAAGCCATCCGCTGGTAGAAAGCGCGGCCCGATCCGGGTCATCCCTCGCTGGGTCGGCTGATCGCGTGACGGTGCCGTTTTGAAATCAAGCGCCGGAAGATATCCGGCGGCAAACGCGGAAATTGCCTCGCCGATCACAATGGAAGCTGGCCGAAAGAAGCTTTTCTCCTTGCGCGACAAAATGGTTCCAGTCCGGCTGCCCCTGTTCCGGCGAAAAACTGGGCGCGACCAGGATTGTCTCGACCCCCGCCGCGCAATCCAGGACATTCTTGAAGCTTGGACTGGGGTCGAAGGGATATTGATGAAATCTGGCGCAGCCCAATTTCCATCGCGACAATCCGATGGCATGGCCAAAGTCATCGTTTTTTCCAAATCTGGCATAACGTGACGGTCTCGATCCCGAGATCATTGCCATGGCGTCCCGTGGCATCACGTTCATCGATCTCCAGCCATTGCCCAGGCGGGCCGCCGCCTCGACATACCGGATTGGATTTGCGGCGCCGCTCAGCGTCCAGGACAAGGCGATCACGGCCGCCAGCCGGGCCGGCACCGGCAATTTCGGGCCGCTGACCAGCACGGCGGCAAGAGACAGGATGGCGGGGATGGCAAGAATCTGAAGATGCTGGCGCCACAGGCCGGTCGTGGCCAGAACCACAGCGCTGGCGCAAAGAGAAATGACGGCCGCAAGAAATAGCGGCCTGCTCTCCGCCGTGGATTTGCGGTACGCAAACAGCAGGCAAGCACATATCGCCAGCGCGATGATCTTGGCGCGGTCGAAATTGACCAGGGACAGATGCGAGAGCAGATGCTCGACCAGGCCATGCCCCTTTACCAGGCCTCCCTGGGAATAGGCGAAATTCAGAAGGAAGGAATTGAGAAAAGGCCGCAGTTCTCCGCGCCCCAAAAGCAGGCCGGCGACGAGCAGGACCGACAGCGTGATGCCCAACGCGATGCGAACATAAAGAGCCCTATCGGATCGATGCCAGCACAGGGCCGGAACGCAGCAGAAGGCGACCGGCGCAACGAGAATATTGGCGAAGGCGACAAGACCCAGGACAAACCCGCTCCAGACCGGCCGGCCCACCGCAACAAGGGCGATGGCCGCGCATGCGAGGGCGATGGCGGGAAGATGGGTATAGCCCGGAAAATAATAAACCCCGGTCAGGATGATCGGAGAGGCGATAAAGCCCGCCAGCAACGCATTGCGAAAACTGGAAAAGACCATCACCAGCCTGAAAATGCTGTAGGACGACAGCGCGACAAGCAGAACTTCGGTCAGGATTTCGCCTGTGCTGCCGGCCATCCGTTCCAAAGCCACCAGATAATAAAAAAGCGGCCCCTTATTGTCCCAGACACCGGCATATAAGGTGTCGCCGGCCAGCAATCTTTCTGCGACCGAGACGAAAATTCCCCGGTCGAAATCATGCGTGGGGAGCAGCAGCGGAAATATCGCCAGCCCGGTTACGACGGCCGCGCAAAACAGCAGAGCGCGGTCGCGGTCGGGCGTTGGCGCGGCGTTCGGCATTCACGAGTCTCGCTGATTGTGCAACGCAGCAACCCTAGAACGCCGTCGGCAGTTCCCGCAAATCGCGCTCTCGCTGCCTGAAAGATGGGCGCATTGCCGATTTTTATGGTCAATCCGGCTTGAAATCTCCGCCCGACGTTTGAAGTCCCCGCCGCCCGTGATAAGTCAACCTGGGGTTGGGAAGGGCTTGGTCTTGAAGAGCCGCTATTTACGTGGCCTTAAAAGCGGCGATGGAAACTCGGATGGCGAACAGCCCGAGTATCCGCCGCCCATGAACACCACCTACCAAGCCGCCGCCAATGATACCGCGGCGGCCGAACAGCCGGCGGCAAAAGCTTCCAGATCCTGGCCGTTCGCTTACGCTCTCGGATTGGCGTTGCTCGCCAGCGCCGTTTTGTGGGCTGTCATAGCCGGCCTCATCCGTTACTTCTGAATATTCCCAAAGACGGCTTGGTGTCGCCATGCCGTGCGGTTCCCGGAACTCTGCTTCCGTGCCGATGCGCCGAAATTGTCGCCCGCGCGTTTAACAGCGGGAACTCGGCCGACCGAGTCTCAATTGCAACCGAACTCTCGAGTAGGGCGGGGCCCGATTCCAAGGACGAATCTGGCCAGCCGTTCAAAGGGAGTCGGGTAATTAAAGTGTCATAGTCCGCAACAATGCGGTTCCGGGCGATTTTTGCCGGATTTCCGCCTTTCATCCGGCCCATTCGAGAATTATATTGCAGTTGCGAAGACCGAGGACTTAGAGTGTCGACAACGAGGACCAAAGCCGTGAACTGCTTCAGGCGTTTGATCGGCGCGAAGGCTCCCAAGCCGACGGTCGGCTTGGGCAAGCGCCTTTTCGCGATTGGCGACATCCATGGCCGTCGGGATTTGCTGGACGCGCTGCTCGAGCGAATTGCCATGCATGTCCGCTCCGCCCCGCCGGCGGCCAATGTCCTGGTTTTTCTGGGCGACTATGTCGATCGCGGGCCGGCATCCCGCTCGGTGATTGAACGGCTTTGCGGCCTGGAACGGGAAACCGGCTGGCGCTGCGTATTTCTCAGGGGCAATCACGACCAGGCCGTCCTGGAATTCCTCCAGGACCCTTCCTATTACAGCGCATGGCGTGGTTATGGCGCCGCCGAGACGCTTCTCAGCTATGGCGTGATGCCGCCGCGATTCGAGAACGCCTCGGATTTCGCCCGCGCCTGGGAGGAGTTCACCTGCAAGTTTCCGCCGCAGCATTCGGAATTTCTCCGCAGCCTGAAATATTTTCACGTCGAGGATGATTATGTCTTCGTTCATGCCGGCATCCGTCCGGGCATAGCCCTGGCCGATCAGGCGCCGGATGACCTGATGTGGATCCGCGAGAACTTCCTGTCGCATCGAGGGCGCTTCGAAAAAATGGTGGTGCATGGCCATACCCCGGCGCCGGCCCCGGTCTTTCTTTCCAATCGCATTTGCGTCGACACCGGCGCGCATGCGACAGGCCGGCTGACGGCGGTGGTGCTGGAAGGCAAGAAACAGGGTTTTCTCGATGCCCGCAACAAAGTGCCCCTGCGTGACGTCATGCAGGGACTTCAAGCCGTGAACAGCTAGGATGCAAAACATGACATGGGAGAAAGGCGTCATAGCATTCGCCTTCACCGTGACCTTCTTGTGCTTGGGATGGACGGCGCGCGCCCAGGAGAGCGCGCTGCCGGCGCCCACGCCGAACATGCAAAAACCCGGCGCCCAGACCATAAGCCAGCCTGCACAGGTCGTCCCCTCATCTCCGTCAGCATCTGCGTCCAACCGGGCCACTATCGTCAATGACGAGAGCTATCGTCTTGGCGCCGGCGACAAGATGAAGATTACAGTTTATGGCGAGCAGGATCTCAGCGGCGAATTTCTGGTCAGTTCCAACGGCCGGGTTCAGTTTCCGCTGATCGGCGAAGTTCAGGCAGCCGAACTTACGGCCCAGGAATTCGCCAAGACTCTAACGGCCGAACTGGGCGCGAAGTATCTGCGCAATCCCAGGGTCAGCATTGAGATCGAAACCTATCGGCCATTCTACATCATCGGAGAGGTGAACAAGCCGGGGGAGTATGCTTATGAAAGCGGTCTCAGCCTGCATGGCGCGGTCGCGCTTGCTGGCGGTTATACCTACCGCGCCAACGATTCCAATGTTTATATCCGGCGCGTGGGAAGCGACGCCGAGACCTCGATGCGGGTCACCGGTCAGATAAAAATCTATCCGGGAGATGTTGTGCGCATTCCCGAGCGGTTCTTTTAGATGCGCGTGTTTGTTTGCAGTGCACAATGCACTATATTACATCGCAACTGCTCGTTGATTGGGCGCGCAGCTCACCCCGATTAGTAATTGCGGCCTAAATTAGGCACCGCTCCTTATCTATGCGGAGGCTTTCCCAATTATTCAAATCAGGTATGCTGCACATGCGAAATGATTTGGAATGACTCGGTGAGCACGTATTATTCCCCTCGTTCACACCAGCGACGTGCGCTGCGCGCCATTTTTTTCATGGTTTTTCTGGCCGCTGTGCCCGCCACGCTGGGCGGATTGAGTCAGGTGCTGCCCGCGATGGCGCCGGCAAGCCAACATGCCGCGGCAACTGCCGCTCAATTGGGCAACCAACTGCAGGGCCCAACGTTAGGCAAAAGTGGCGTTGCCGTACCGGGAGCGCAGGGAAGAGTGTTGGCATTTTGTTCCGGCGCAAACACAGTCACGCGCAGCAATTGCCCGCCTTCGCTTTCACAATTCAACGTTGAATAGCAGCGTATTAACAACGACACGGTTGCAATGAAGTTACAGGAATACCTTTTTTCTTACGCCAGCCTGATTGCGAGCATGGTGTTGTTATCCGCGGCGTCGGCGTCCGCGCAGGCCGTCGGCGTGCTGGATCGCGTCCGGCCCGCCTATGACGCGAAAGGTATTCCCCTGGGCGGCTTCCGCTTGTATCCAAAATTGAATTTCGACACCGCTTATGACGACAATGTGTTCCGGCTGCCGGGTGCCCAGTCTGACGTATATTTCCGGGAAACCCCCACGCTTCGCTTGCAGTCCCAATGGGGCCAGCATTTTGTGGAAGTGTTTGGCGGCGCCGACAATTACAACTACAGCCGATTTTCCAGCCTCGACTTGACGGACTGGAATCTCGGGGCTGCGGGCCGGTACGACATCATGCGCGGCACCTCCCTGGCGGGCAGCAACACCTATGGCGAGTATCACGAAGCGCTGTATTCGCCGAACACGGTGGGAAGCCAGATATCGCCGGCCAGGTACCATAAGAATCACAGTGAAATAACTGCCGCCTATCATCCCGCACAGCTGGGAATCAGTACGGGGTTCACCATCGACCGGCTTGCTTACGCCAGCGTGCCGCTATTGGGTGGCGGATTGGTGGGCAACACCGATCGCAACCAAAAGGAATATCAGGCCTATGTTCGCGGCTTCTATGATTTCTCGCCGGGCTATTCCGCTTTTGTGAAAGTGTCTTACGATAGCCGGGCCTTCGATCAATTCTTCGATCGTTCGGGATTTCACCGGTCATCCAACGGTTTTAAATTCGACGGCGGCGTCGATCTTCAACTCACCAACCTGATCGACGGCGAAATCTATGCGGGTTATCTGGAACAGCATTATGCGCAGAATGTGGTCAACCCGCTGACAAACATTGCCGGTCTGGATTTCGGCGGTCAGATCAACTGGTATCCCACGCAACTCTTGACGGTTCACCTGGTGGCCGCCCACACGATTTCCGACGTCATTCTCTCGGGAGTTTCCGCCAGCGAGGATGATGCCGGAAAGTTAAGCGCGGAGTATGAGCTGGGATATAACCTGATCGCCCAGGCCTATGGCGGCTATACGCACAGCCATTTGAAGGGTAGTTCGCGCTCGGACGACTATCCCTCGGCCGGCATCAATCTGAAATATTTAATGAATGAGTATCTCAGCGCCGTTCTGAGTTACGACCATGACGAGCGTTCGTCCAGCATCGCGAGCGCCAATTACCACGACAATATGATCAGCTTTCGCATAACCGGACATATCTGAAGCAGCACACACCGGGTTACAACTTGACGGTACAAAAGACATTTTCGCCGCACGAATTGGAAAACGCCGCTTCGCTGGAGCGGGCGCGCCCGTCTTCCCAGGTGAGCATGGTCGAGTTGCTGCGGGTGTTGCGCATTCGTCGCAAGATCATTATCGGCACAGCGGTCGCTATCGTGGCTTTGGTTACGGCGGTTGTTATGCAGTTGACGCCGCTCTACACCGCCACGGCCGTCGTTCTGCTGGATCAGCGGAAGAACAGCGCAGACACGACGGATTCAGCCTTGTCGGAACTGCCCAGCGACCAGCCGACCATGCAAAACCAGGTTCAAATACTGACCTCGATGAAGCTGATGAATCGGGTGGTCGACAAGCTGCACTTGGATCAGGATCCGGCGTTCAATCCCAAGCCCGGGCTGCTGGGGGACATTTCTCAAAGCATTCAGTCGTTTTTTGCGCAGAAGGTTCAACCCGCACTCGCGCCGTATCTCGGCCAGCTGCCTTGGTTCAAGGGTGGGGCAGCCAGCGACGGCGAAACCCATGCGGCTCGCAACGACGCCGGCTCAGCCAAGAACGCCATCGCGCACAGGCTGCTCTCGCATCTGACCGTCAGTCCGGTTGGCGTATCCACCACGCTCAACGTCTCTTACAAATCGCCCGATCCTTACCGCTCCGCCCTGGTTGCCAATGGCATTGCGGACGCCTATGTCGAAGATCAGCTGGAAGCCAAGTTCGAGGCCAACCAGAAAGCAACGCAATGGTTGTCGCGCCGCATCCAGGACCTTTCCAAGCAGGCGGAAAATGCCGACGCGGCGGTACAGCGCTATAAAGCGACACACCATATCAACACGCCGGTAAACGGAATGTCGGTGGTCGATCAACAGCTGCGCGATGTCAACAGCCAGCTGGTGATTGCCAAAGCCGATCTGGCCGAGAAGCAGGCGAACTATAATAGCTTGATGGCGTTGCAAAGCGCGGGAAAAGCGGCGAACGCCTCGCAGGTGCTGTCTTCGCCGCTGATTGCCACGCTCCGCGCGCAGGAGAGCGACTTGAATCGTCAGTTGGCGGATATTTCAAGCCGCTATTTACCGAGCCATCCCAAGATACAGGATCTCCAGGCCCAGAAGGAAAATCTCGAAGGCAAGATCAACGAGGAAATCCAGCGGATCGTGGAATCCATCCGCAACGCCGTGGGCATTGCCAGCGCTCATGTCGGCTCGCTCGAGCAAAGCCTGGCGCGGCTGGAAGGTCAGGGGGCCGGCCAGGACCAGTCCTCGGTGCAACTTACAGCCTTGCAATCGGCGGCAACTTCCACGCGCTCCATGTACGAAGCCTTCCTGGGACGTCTCAGTCAAACCCAGGATCGCAATGGGATTCAGGCGCCCGATGCCCGCGTGATATCCAGTGCGGAAGTGCCGGATTCGCCGAGTTTCCCCAAGAAAGGTCTTTCGGTCGCTCTTTCAATACCGGCAGGCCTTCTGTTGGGCATCATGCTGGCTTTTCTCGCCGAGCGCCTGGATAGCGGGTTTCGCACCATCGCGGATGTCGAGGCGATGATCGGCCTTCCGGTTATGGCCACGGTGCCGGAAGTCAGTGCGGCGGGCGGGCAGACGCTGCGTGCCGCCGACATTGTCATCGACAAGCCGATGTCGTCCTTTGCGGAAGCCATACGCGGGCTTCAACTCGGGCTTATTCTTTCCGATGTTGATCGTCCCGCAAAAGTGGTTCTGGTGACTTCGTCCGTCCCTGCCGAAGGCAAGACCACCGTGGCGGTCAGCCTGGCGCGCATTGCGGCATCCGGCGGCTTGCGGACGGTTCTGCTCGATTGCGACTTGCGCAGAGCGTCCGGCGGAAAGGCGCTCAGCGCACAATTCTCCAAAAGTATCGTCGACGTCCTGACCGGCGCGGCGCCGCTGGAAAAATGCCTGGTGAAGGACGAAAAGTCCGGGGCGTTTACATTGCCTTCCGTAAACACGCCGGGAAATCCGGGCGATCTCCTGTCGTCGCAAATCATGCAGAAGATCGTGGCGCGGCTGCGCGAGAAATTCGATTTCATCGTGATCGATTCTCCGCCGGTGCTTCCGGTCAATGATGCGAAAATTCTATCGCGGCTGGCCGACACGGTCCTTTTTGTCGTGCGATGGGAAAAGACGCCGCGGGAAGCGGTGTTGAGTTCGGTTCGCGCCTTGAGGGACGTTCGCGCAAATATTTCGGGCATCGCCATGACGCGCGCCGATAATGAACGTTTTCGGCATTACAGCTATGGCTATCAGGACTACAAGGAATACAGCCGGTATCACTTGGAATAGCGAGACAGCCTGCGATTGTCGGCGCGGTGCAACCCATGGTGCGCACCTGCTGTCCCGGCACAGTTGATGCCGCGAATGCTGGCCTGTGCCCTGCACAAAAGTTAAGCCGAGGCTTAAAATATCGGCGCGAAAAATATGTTGTGCGATGCAACGAACGATGTGATTATTGGTTTAGTTTCAATGAAGGAATCGTTTAGCGAGTGCAATAAGACGGACACGCTGGGGTTGAGGGGGGAATCATTCACAGCATCTTTAGCATCGGAGTAAACGATGAGTGCGGCAGCTTCGAAGAAGGCGATTTCTCCCACCGGTACGGTGATCGCACCACCCACTTTCCAACGTGCCGGTCGGGATGAGGGCGCGCCGGCAAGACAGCAGCGCGTTCATGCGGGCCGGTCGCGGAGTTTGGAATATCTGGCGCGCGCCGCGACAGATTTCGTGGCGCTCTGTGGCGCCGTGGCGCTGGCCGGCGCGGCATCCTGGGTTATCAGCACCCAGATTCTGAACGCGGATTATCATGCCTTCAGCGCCGCCAATCTTCAGCATCGGCTGGGGCTGTGGGCCATCCTGTTTCTGGGACTTTGTTCCTGGTTCGGCGCCACGGGAGCCTATAGCGCGCGTCATTCCCTGCAGGACGACATCAAACAGGTGATAAGCGCTCTGACGGTGATGTTGATCATCGACGGCTTTATCCAGTTCGCCAGCAAGGAAGAATTTTCCCGGCTTTGGATTGTTTTGGTTTGGCCGATGGCGGCGATCCTGCTTCCGCTGTTCCGGATCGCGGTGCGGCGAACGCTGAATGCTTCCGGCGCCTGGCGCATGGGCGCGGTGGTCATCGGCAGCGGATCCCATTTTGCGTCGGTGGCGCAATCGCTGGAGGAGGATCTGTATGTAGGATATTCGATCGCCTGCCATCTCAGGCTATCGCGCGTGGCGGAACGCCCTTTGTCCCAGATCGCCACCGATCTGGCCACTGACATGCGGTTGCGGGGCGCGGAAACCGTCATCCTGGTGCCAAGTCCTGCCGAAATGTCGGAAATTGATCGCATCATCGATGCGCTCAATCTCAATTTGATCGCCTATACCTTGATACCCCCGCTGCAGCGGCTGCCTTTCGCCGGCCTGAAAGTTCAAACCATGGTCAATTCCGACGCGATCATGATGACCTCCCGCACCGGCTTGATGTCACCGACGCGCCAAGGCATCAAGCGGGTGTTCGATGTGATCGTCTCGCTATTGCTGATCGTTTTGCTGCTTCCGGTCCTGCTGGTGATTGCCGGATGCGTTGCCTGGGGCGGTGGGGCGGTGCTGTATGGTCATAAGCGGATCGGTCGAGGCAATCGGCCGTTCCAATGCCTGAAATTCCGCACCATGGCGGTCAATTCCGATGAGATTTTGGCGCATTTGATCGCCACCAATCCGGAAATTGCCCGTGAATGGCGGCAGAATTTTAAGCTTGAGAACGATCCGCGCATTACCAGGATCGGCCGTTTTTTGCGTAAGACCAGCCTGGACGAGCTGCCGCAGCTTATCAATGTGATGCGCGGCGAGATGAGTCTGGTCGGCCCGCGCCCGGTGGTGGCCGACGAGTTGCGTTATTATTACGGTGAAAACGCCGGCTATTATCACATGGTACGGCCCGGTATCACCGGCCTCTGGCAGGTGAGCGGCCGCAGCCAGACGACTTATGATCGCCGCGTCTTTCTGGATACTTGCTATGTCCGCAATTGGAATTTGTGGACCGACGTCGCGATCCTCTTCAACACTGTTCCGTCGGTCCTCGGTGGCGACGGGGCCTGTTGATGACGCCGCAATCGCCGAATGGCCGAGGCGAGATTTTCGCCGGCGGCGGACGCGTGGTTGTGGCCGTTCCCGCGCTGAACGAATCCAAGGTGATCGAAGGGGTTCTGCGCGGCTTGGCAGCCGAGGCGGACGGCTTTGCGGATTTCAAGATCGTGGTGGCCGATGGCGGCAGCACCGACGGCACCCCGGCCATCGTCCAACGGCTGGCGGACGAGCTTGCCTGCATCTCACTGGTGAAAAATACCGGCGTGATCCAAAGCGCGGGGGTAAATCTGGTGGCGCGGTGCAATTCCGGCGCCGATATCCTGATCCGGTGCGACGCCCATGCCGTCTATCCCCCCAATTATATAAAGAGCCTGGTCCGCACCCTGGAACGCGTGGGATCGGATTCGGTCGTGGTCCCCATGGATTGCGTGGGCCGCAGTTGTTTTGAGAAGGCGGCCGGCTGGGTTTCCGATACCCCGGTTGGATCGGGCGGCTCGGCTCATCGCGGCGGTCGGCGCAGTGGCTTTGTCGATCACGGACATCATGCGGTTTTCCTTATGTCGTCATTCACCGCAGCCGGCGGCTATGACGAGAGTTTCCGCCAGAACGAAGATGCGGAGTTCGACAACCGGCTGACGGCGCGGGGAGGGCGCGTATTCCTGGATGCCGATATTCGCATCGGCTACCATCCTCGCGGCGATTTTCCAGGCCTTTGGCGTCAGTATTTCAATTACGGCTTCGGCCGTTCGCGGACCGCGCGCCGCCATCCCCATACCGTCCGGCTCCGCCAATTGATGGTTCCCGCGCACTTTTGCATCTCGGTTGCCTCATTGCTTATGGCTGCGGCGATGGGGCAGCTGCTGTTTCTTGGCTGGCCGCTATTGTACCTGTCGGTTCTGTTTGCAACTTCGCTGGCCATCGCTGTCGCAAGACGTTCGCCTTGCGGCCTGCTCGCGGGGCCCTGCGCTGGCGTGATGCATACGGCATGGGCGGTGGGTTTTCTGAGCGGGCTGGCACTTACGCGCGAATCGCGCCTGCGCGAGGCGCCCCGGCGCTGGTTGCAGGGTGGCCCGGCATGAGAGATGGCCGGTCGATAACCGTTCTGCTGGTGGATCCTTCCCGCTTCACCGTGCCCTATGATGCACAGCTTGATGAAGGGTTGGCACAGGCCGGCGTGCAGACGATCTGGGCGACGCGGCCGCCGCGTTCCCATGAGAGCGAAGAACTGCCCGCCGCCGCAACCCGCGCCATATTTTACCGGAAGCTGGACCGTCCACGTGCGCTTCCGCGTTTCGCGCAGGGCCCGCTAAAGGCGCTGGCGCATGTGGCGGGCTTGTGGCGCCTTATTCTGCTGGCGCGCCAGGCGGACGTGGTTCATTTTCAATGGACCCTGTTGCCGGTTCTGGATGCGGCAGCCATGTGGCTGCTGCGAAAATTCCGCCCTGTGCTGTTGACAGTTCATGACTCGGTGCCGTTCAACGGCCATCGCATGCCGTTCTTCCAGCGGTTCGCCGCCGATCTTCCCATCAAGCTGGCGCAGCGCGTTATCGTGCACAGCAAAACCGCCAAACAGGAATTGGTGGGCCGTGGCATTGCGGAGAAAAAGATCGCGGTGATCCCGCATGGGCCATTGCCGCTGAAGGCCGCGCCCGGAAAAACCGGGAAAAGAGATGAGCGCTGGACATTCGCCATGTTCGGTTATCTCAAACCCTATAAGGGCATCGATCTTGTCATCGAGGCGGCGGGTCTGCTGCGCGGCTCTTTGCGGGGGAAGGCAAGGTTTGTGATCGCCGGATCGGCGCAAATGGACATCGCACCGCTCCGGGCCCGCATCGCCGCGTTGGGGATCGCCGATATGGTCGAGCTGCGTGTCGGCTATCTCGGCAATGACGCGCTTGCCGGCTTGCTGGAAGATGCGGACTGCATTCTGTTTCCCTACCGCCAGATCGATGCCAGCGGCGCTTATTTCATGGCCAAGCCGCTGGGGAAGTGGATCATTGCCAGCGCGGTGGGCGTGTTCGCCGATGACATAGTCGAGGGCCAAACCGGCGCGCTGGTAACGCCTTCGGATGTCGGGGCCTTGGTGCAGGCGCTGGAATGGGCGGTGGAAAACCGCGCCAGGCCTTCGCACATCTCGCCTGCATCGTCCTGGGGTGACATCGGCAATCTGACCAAGGCGCAATATCGCCTGGCCATCCAGATGCCGGCGAGCCCGCGCGCCGCAGAATCCCGCACAGTGACGGAGCGGGCGCCATGAGCGACACAGCCGCCGTTCGCGGGATGGTAACGCCGGCCGGGTCCGCGCCGCCGGAAGAGTCCGCGCGGCGCCTTATCCTATATGTATTTGCCGCCATCATTTATCTGGCGATGTTTGGGATAAGGGTGCTTCCCGATTTTTCCGTGAGCTTCAGCCTGGTGGCGGTTTACAGCCTGGCGGCATGGCTGCTCGCAAAGGGGCGGGCGAGTGTCGATCTTCCTTCCCTGTTTTTGTTCTCTTTCATTCTGATGATCGGTTGTGCCGCCACTTTTGCCAATTCCGACGGATATTACTCCCTCCCATCTCTCTTGCTGCTTGTTGTTCTTTATCTGCCGCTCACGCTTTCCGTCGTGCAAGGTGCCCAGACCGAACGGCTCCGCCAGTATGGCATCAAGTGTTTTTGCGACTTGAGCTTGGGCTTGGCGGTTTGCGCCATCATTCAATACGCACTCCAATATGTCCTGCGTGCCAGCTGGCTGTTCAATCTGGGAGATTTTGTGCCGGGTTGGTTCAGCGCCAGCGGGGTGTGGAATCATGCCATTCCGGTCAACGGCCACTTCAAGGCGAACGGGTTGTTTCAGCGCGAACCTTCCGGTCTGTCGATGCTGCTGGGGCTGGCCTTTGTGGTGGAGATGACCCAAGCGCGCCGCTATCGGCGTCTTGCCGTGATGGCTCTGGCGATGGCGCTGTCTTATTCGGGAACCGGCATTCTCATCGCTGCCGCCGGATTGCTGCTGCCCACCAACGGCCAGGCGCTGCGCCGAACCTTGATCCTGCTGGCGGTGGGAGTGGTCTTCTGGTTTCTTTTCCGCGAGCTGCTGAACCTTGATGTCTTCCTGGATCGCGCCAACGAGTTCGACAAGCCCAATACCAGCGGTTACGCGCGGTTTGTTGCGCCGCTGGAGGTCGTCAAATACGGCTTTGGCTCGTCCTGGTGGGCTCCTTATATCGGCAACGGCCCCGGCACCATCCAGCCTGCCATCATCCACTATACCACCACCTATGCCATCCACGATCCGACCTGGGCCAAACTTCTCTTTGAATATGGCATTCTGGGCTTTGGGGGCATGGTCGCTTTTGCCGTGGCCATGCTGCGGCGGAGCGCGGCTCCGGTCGAGCTCAAGATCGCGCTGTTCTATACCTGGTTAGCGGCGGGCGGGATGCTGCTCAATCCCGATGTCCTGGCCCTGCTATTCGGCCTGAGTGCGCTATGGCGGGCGCCGTCGCTTTCGCCGGCACAGGCCCCGGTTCGGCGTTTCCCGGTTGCGAGGGCGGCATGAGCACAGACAGGCTGACATTCGGCATCGTCATCACTTGCTACAATTACGGTCACTATGTGCAGCAGGCGATCGAGAGCGCACTGGCCCAGACCAGGGCTGCCGATGAAATCATCGTGCTGGACGACGGCTCGACGGACAATTCCAAAACCGTGATATCGGGCTATGGCAGCCGGATCAGGCCCATCTTCCAGGCCAACCAGGGATACAGCCACGCCATCAATCGCGGATTTCAAGAGACGCGTGCGGATGTCGTGCTGTTTTTGGACGCGGACGACGCCCTGCATCCCACCGCGCTGGAAAAGGTGGAGAAGGTCTGGTGCCCGGGCCTGGCCAAGGTTCAGTTCGACCTTGACATCATAGACGGCGGGGGGCGGCGCCTTGGCCGCCGCTTTGCCAATTTTGCCCGCGATATTCCGTGCCGGGATACGGCGGCTGCCTTCCGCACCACCGGCACCTATCGCTGGCCGGTGACCAGCGGGAACGCGCATGCGCGCCAGTTCCTGGAACGGGTGATGCCCCTGACGCCGCCGGTCGGGCATGACGGTGTCTTGAACACCATCGCGCCCGTGTATGGCGGGGTCTACACCATCGGCGAGGCTTTGGGCGTATATCGCCTGCACGGCCGCAATATGAGCATGACGGATGCGCGTGGATCGTTTAAGCGGCATCCGGATTTCTCGCGGCAAATTTCCTTCCGGCGCCGCGAATTCGACATGCTTGGCGAGCATGCGCGAAGGACGGCATTTGCGCTTCCATCCGGCGATCTGCTGGACAATGAATTGGTGTTCGTCAATTACCGGCTGATGGCGCGCAAGATGGGCCATGCCTATGAAGGGCAGGAAGGCGACAGCGTTCCGCGTCTATGGCGGCGGGGCATGCGCCTGGCCGCCGCGGAATCATCCTGGCAGGCGGTGTTCGCCAATTGCGCCTGGCTGACTTTGCTGGCCATGGCGCCGCGTCCGCTGGCCACGGCAATGGTGGTATTGCGCTTCAATCGCGCGGAATTTTTCCGCATCGCCGGCGAAAGGATCGATCGGACGCTGGCGCGTTTCGGGCTGCGCCCGCGGAGCCGTGAGCATCATGCCCCAGCCGTAAAAGGAGCCGGATTGTCCGGACGTGACTGACCGTGGATGCCGAGGAAGTATTGCGACGTGCGCGAAGCGGGCCCCTCATCATGCTGCTGCGCCGGGCCTATGCCGCGCTGGTCAGTTTTCTCACCGCCGTGGTGATGCCGCATTTCCTGGCGCCCGAAGCCTACGGCTTGGCCGCCATGTCGGCGGTGCTTTTCACCCTGGGCGACATGTTCAAGGATTTCGGCATGACGTCGGCCTTGATGCGCAGGGGGAGCATCAGCCAGGAAGAAGTCTCCTTCCTGTTCTGGTTCAATCTGTTGACGACGTCTGTCCTGGCAGTCCTGCTGGCGGCGAGTTCGCCGTTTGTCGCAATCTTCTTCCATCAGCCCATCGTCGCCAAGGTGATCCTGCTATCGCTGATCGGCTTCGTCCTTACCGGTATTTCCCTGCAGCACCGCATGCTTCTGAGCCGGGATCTGCGATTTACCGAACTGGCGGTGATCGATTCCGTGGCCATCAGCCTGCAGTTCGTCTCGACCCTGGTCCTGGCGATCAAGGGTTATGGAGTCTGGTCGATTGTGATCGGCACCATCTGCAACGCCGGGGCCAATTCGATTCTTTGTGTCGCTCTGGCGCGCTGGAAACCGGGACCGCCCCGGATGATCGATGATGCCAAGTCGATTTTGGCGTTCGGCGCCAACACCTCGGTTTATTCGCTGTCGGTGTTTGTCTCGGTCAACATCATGGCGGTCTTGATCGGCCGCAAGGCAAGCGCGTTCGAGTTGGGACAGTATAACCGCGCCAATGCGCTGCTGTCCCTGCCGCTCAACAATCTGGTCGAGCCCTTGGCCCAGGTGGCGCTGCCGGTTCTGGCGCGGCTTCGTCCCTATGCGAGCGCCTATCGCGATGCCTATCTCCAGTTTCTCACCCGGCTCAACCTGGTCGTCATCCCGGCTTCGATTTTTCTGATTGCCGCCGGCCGTCCGTTGGTGACGGCGGCGCTGGGCGCCAATTGGCAGGAGGCGGGACAGTTGCTGATGCTGCTGGCGCCGGTGGTCGCGGCGTTGGGATATGGCTATGCGGTTTCCGATCTTTTCATAACCCAGGACCGGTCGCGGGAATTGCGCATGGTCGGATTGGCGGAATCGGCGATGCGGGTGTTGGCGGTGTATATCGGCATCCAGTTCGGCATTGCCATTGCGGCGATAGCCTATGCTACGGCCACGGTGTTGGCGGTCGGCATCCGGGTCTTTGTCGCGGGCCGCACGGGGCCGGTGACCATCTCCGATCATCTTGCCACCGCCATTCCCGCGCTTCCGCTCGGCGCCGGGTGTCTGCTGGGAAGCCAAGCGGCGATCTATCTTTCCAGGCAAGCCGGACTGACCGCCGTGCCGGAAGCCGCCGCGATCTGCTTCGCCGCCATCCTATTTGCACTTGTTGCGGGATTGATTTTCAGGACATCGCGCGCCGCTCTGCTTTCGGCCGGCGAAATGCTGCGCCCGGGCCGGGTGAGGATGGAGCATCCGTGATGCAAAGCAGCGCTCTGACCTTCATCATTCCCATACGCCATCCGGCCAATGCCAAGAACTGGGCGGCGTTAAAGGCCAATCTCGCACAGACAGTGGAATCGATCGCCGCGCAATCCGATCCCAGCTGGCGCGGTTTTATCGTCGCCAATAGCGACGCCGATCTGCCGTCTTTGCCCAGCGGCTTCTCGGTGGTCGATGTCGATTTCCCGCCCAACACACTTCATGACAAGGGCAGCGCGCCGCTGGAGCAGGTCTATCAGGCATTCCGCATGGACAAGGGCCGGCGTGTGCTCGCGGGATTGATCGCGGCGCGGCCGCAGGGCCATGTGATGATCGTCGATGACGACGATTTCGTCAGCAACCGTCTGGTGTCTTATGTCGCGCAGAATCCCGGCAAAAATGGCTGGTTCATGCGGCAGGGCTATGTCTGGTCTCCGGGCAATTCCCTGGTCTATCGCGACGAGGATTTCTACCATATGTGCGGAACATCGCACATTGTCCGCGCCGACCTCTATGCGATACCCGCGCGGATCGAAGATGCTTCCGCCGACTATATCGCACGTATGCTGGGCAGCCATGTCCAGCTCGCGCCGGCACTGGCCGCGGCGGGGCATCCGCTGGAACCGTTGCCTTTTCCCGGCGCGGTTTACCGGATCGGACATCCCGGCGCGCACAGCAAATCCTGGGGCTTGATCGGAAAATGCCTGTTGCCGGGATTGACGCGCGGTCCGCGCGAATTCCTCCGGCGATTGAGCCGCCTGTATCGGCTGTCGCCCGGCATGCGCGCGGAATTTTTCGGAGCGCGCGATGCGGTTTGAGCAAAACAGCCGCGTGCCGCAGAGGCATGGTCTATCCGGCCGGTGCCCGAGCCGCCAGGCGGCCCTGCCGATAGTCTTCTTGCAGCAGCCGCAGCCGGACGAGGGTTTCCTCCAACCGCTCGCGATGCCGCTCTTGATCGCTGAGCTGGCCGGGCATGCGAGACAGCCGGCGCATTTGCTCCAAGGCCGCGGTCCGCATGGCGCCGGAAATCTGCGGCATGCGCTTCAAGATGCGCTTGATGAAGGCGTCGCTGTAGCGCGTGTAGCTGCTGCGCCATGGTTGCGTATGGCGCTGGAAAGTCTCGTCAGACCTGCGCCGCAACTCGTCCATGTCCGAAAAATCGATCCAGCCTTCGCCTTGGGGGCGCGCATAGATGCCGCGATGTTGCGACAGAAGCAACATGCGGTTGCGCAGCGCTTCCTGCCACGAACTGGGCGGCAGCACGCAGGTGGAAATCGTCATGCCCAGCGAAGCCGCCCAATCGGCCCATTTGAAGGCAAGGAATTCCGGTGTGGTGGTGACCGATATCCAGGGCACGCGCAGCGCGTCGGCGACGATTGCCCCATGCATGGATTCGGCAAGAACCAGGGTCGCGCCGCCGATCCGGCGGATGACCAGCTCGCTATCCTGCCGGGGATCGACATAGTCGATGCCCGCCTCCCGGCAGATGGACGGCCATGTGCCGATGCCCACCGATTTCCAATGCGGCACGAAAATGACGCCCCGCCGCGTCAAATTCTGAAAGCGGGGCAGGGCAGCGATCAGAATCGCGGGATCGGTCAAGGCCATGTCCGGCGCGATGTCCACCGCGCGCGCCGACAAGGGGCCTCTGACGCCATAGACCTTGCATCTGCGCGCGTCCTTGAGGGTTCGCGGCGGCGCCGCATAGCCGGCGCCAGAACCAAAAATCACCGTGAACTGATCGGTTTCCAGCGCGCGGTCCAGCACCGTGCCGATGCCGATAAAGCGAATCCCGTCGCCGGTGTCCCAAATTCCCGGCAGCATCTCGCGCCAAAGCCATTCATTGAGGTCGTCGCCGAAATTGCCGTGCGCAGAGCGCCAATAATCGATCTTCATCGTGCCGCGATTATCAGCCAGCGGTGCGCGTTATGCTAGAGAAAACTGATTTTTCAAACACCGCGTCGGTCATCATATCGAACTACAATTATGCGGCGTTCCTGCGGGAAGCGATAGAGAGCGCGCTGGCGCTCGACTGGCCGGATGTGGAAGTGATCGTGGTCGATGATGGGTCAACCGACGCATCGCGCGATATCATTCGCAGTTACGGCACGCGTGTTGTTCCGGTGTTCCAGGAAAATTCCGGTCAACTGGCCGCTTATGAAGCGGGCTTCGCGCTTTCGCGCGGCGGGTTCATTGTCTTTCTGGACTCCGACGATCTGCTCGAGCCCCAGATCATGCGGGAGGCCGCGGCGGCATGGTATGACGGCGTCAGCAAGGTCCAGGTCCAGATGCGCGTCATAGACCGCGACGGCCGGCCATCGGGCTCGATCTTTCCGCCCTTTTATGTCGTGCCGTCGCCGGAGCAAGTCCGGCGCTGGGTTCTCAGCACCAGCGCCTATCCGACGCCGCCGGGATCGGGAAATATTTTCTCGCGCGCCATGTTGCGCAAGATATTGCCGGCCCGGGACCGGTTCGATTATGCGGGGGACAGCTACACCCTGGCCGCGGCGCCCGTATTGGGCGACGTCGTCACCATCGCCAAGCCCCTGGCGCGCTATCGCGTGCATGGCCGCAACGACGGCGCGATGCTGGAGATCGATCCGCGCAAATTCAGCGGCGAGTTGCGGCGCGCGCAAAACCGCTTCGCCTATATGCGGCGTCTGGCCGAGAAGGAGGGATTGCATGCCGAACCGCTGGCAATCCATTTCAGCCTGGCCAATGTGCCGTATCGCGTTTCCTCCTTCCGTCTGAATCGCGATCAGCATCCGGTCGAAGAAGATTCCGCCTGGCGGATTCTGCGCGATGCGTTTGGCGCCGCCGTGCGGCCTCAGGGACTGACGGCGGGCGCACGCGCCTCGATCCTGGTTTGGTCGATGGCGGTTATCGCCTCCCCCTTGCCGTTGGCGCGCGCTTTTATTCGCTGGCGTTTCGTACCGGCGGCGCGTCCGCAATTTCTGCGCAAGTTGCTGCGCATGTTTCGCGCGGTGCGATAGGAGCGCCCCATTGATGCCATCAAACCAGGCTAAATCCATCGCGCCACAGGGCCAGAAACGGAGTTCCATGCCGACGATTTCCGACCGTCTCGACGAGGTCCGCAACCGGCCCACCGGTTTCGACTATATGCGCATCGGCCTGGCCTTGGCGGTGATCCTGGCGCACAGCTTTTATTTGAACTATGGCGGCGCGCATGCCGCGGAGCGCGAAGGCCTTCTGGCCAAATTCACCCCCCTGATCGTGCCGATGTTTTTCGCGCTTAGCGGCTTTCTGGTGGCAGGCAGCCTGGAGCGCGCCAAATCGCTGTTTGTCTTTTTCGGGCTTCGCGTTTTCCGCATTCTGCCGGCCTTGACGGTCGAGGTGCTTTTGTCGGCGCTGATCCTGGGTCCGTTGCTGACGGAGTTCAGTATTTCGAACTATTTCGGCGACCCTGCCTTTCGCGCCTATTTTCTGAACATTCTCGGCGAAATTCACTACCACTTGCCGGGCTTGTTCGTTCACAACCCCACCACCGCGGTGAACGGCCAGCTTTGGACGGTACCTTTCGAGCTGGCCTGTTACGTGTTGCTGGGCGCGCTCGCCTGTGTCGATGCCTACCGGCGCGGCTGGCTTCTGGTCGCGATTTTTGTCGTTCTGCAGGCGTTGCAGATCGTCAATACCATCTATCGCTTCAACCCCAATTTCAACGGCGCGGGCGGATCGACGATTGTCTTGTGTTTCCTGGCCGGGCTGCTGCTCTACCGGTATCGCAAAGCGATCATCTATTCGGCGCCTTTGGCGCTGGTGGCTTTTATTCTGTCGATGGCCAGCATCGAAATTCCCAATGCCATACGCTTTGCGCCGCTGCCGATGGCTTATCTCACCGTGTATCTGGGGTTGCGCAATCCCAAACCCGATAAGCTCGTGATGAGCGGCGATTATTCCTATGGCCTGTATCTGTATGGCTATCCGGTTCAACAGGCGGTCATCACGCTGCTGCCCGGGATGCGCCAATGGTATTGGAATCTTTTGATCTCCTTGCCGGTTGCCGCCGCAATCGCGGGGCTCTCCTGGCATCTGATCGAAAAGCCGGTCCTGTCCAGGAAGAGCATTCTGCAGAAGATCAACGACAGAATCGCTTCCGCGCTGGTTCGGACCTGGCCGCGCAGGCGGCGCGTGATCGCCGATGGCTGATGGCCCGCGCATGGCAAACACGCGTTGGCGCCTTGCGCTTGCGGTATCATTGCTGTTGACGGCGCCGCCGGCGGCGCAGGCTGCCGGATGGGCGATGACGTTCAACGACGATTTCAACTCCGCCGCATTGGATCGCTCGGCATGGGCGACGCGTCTCATTTATGAAGGCGAGAGTCTGGATCATCTGAACGATGAAGCGCAGCATTACCGTGACAATGACAATCACCGGATCAAGGACGGCGCGCTAAACTTGATCGCGCGCAAAACCGATGACGGCTGGCAATCTGGCATGATCCGGTCGCAACAGACTTTTTACTATGGCTATTTCGAAGCGCGGGTGAAGTTGCCGCAGGGGCGCGGCGTATGGCCGGCCTTCTGGATAAATCCCGATTACAACATCGACGGCCAGTTGACCTGGCCGCCGGAGATCGACATTTTCGAATATCCCGTCAATGGACGGCAGGATACCGACAATATGTTTCACTCCGCGGGTTCGACCTTTCCCAAGGGTGCGGAAATCCAATATGCCTATGCCGATCCCACCTACAGCAAGGCCCTCAAGGGCTATATCGGCCCAGAGCCGCTGAACAAGGATTGGCACGTCTTTGCGCTTTTATGGCTGCCGGACAGCTATACGATTTTTCTGGACGGCAAGAAGATTTTCACCCGGACATATCAGTGGGTGAACAATAAGGGCGAGTTGGCATCCCCGGCGCATATTCTGTTCAATTTTGCGGTGGGCGGTCAGTGGGCGGGGCGCTATGGGATCGATGCAGCGCAATTTCCGCAGGCATTTGCGATCGACTATATACGGGTCTGCCAGTTTCTGCAGGCGCCGGCGGGCCGCCCGAACTGCCCGCGCGGCCCCGCCACGCCGGATCTCAGCCAGATACGTTACGACGCGCCTGCGGACCTCAAGAAGCCGCTGATCGCCGCGAGCACAGTCGAACGCGGCTCTTCTTTCTTTGCGCTGAAAACCCGAATCGCAAATCTCTCCAGCCTGGCTGGCGCGCGTGCTCTGACGGTCAGTTTGCGTCCGGTGAATACAGGCGGCCAAACGGGTCCTGATACGAGCAGGCTTGGCCCCTTGGCGAGTTTGGACCTGGTCAAAAGCACTTCGGACGCTCTACAATCCTTTGCCTTGAATTTTCAGGTGCCGGATCAGGTCCCGCCTGGCAATTATGATGTGATGCTTGCTATTTCCGCGCCACCAGACGCAAAGGGAAGGCCCGGTTTTACGCCATTGTCCTGCGGCGGCGGCATCCCGAAAGCAAGGTTCTGCCCTGCGGGAAAAATCGAAGTGTCTGGCGGCGAGCGGCGCTAAATTTGCAACGGGTGAATGACGTGAACACGCACAAAACAGTCTTGGTGTCGGGCGGCGCCGGTTATATCGGCAGCCATGTCGTATATGCGCTTCAACAGCGGGGCTTTGCCCCTATCGTCCTGGACAGCCTTGTCACCGGCAACCGCTGGGCAACGTGCCATGCGGCAGCGTTCCACCAAGCCGACATCGCCGATGCCGCCGCGGTGAAAGCCCTGTGCCAGATCCACCGTCCCGTCGCGGCGCTGCACTTTGCCGCCTTCATCGAGGTTGGGGAGTCGGTGTCCAATCCTCAGAAGTATTTTGTGAACAATCGCGACAAGGCAAAAATCTTTTTCGATGTTCTGTCCGGACAGGGCGTGAACAAGATCATCTTTTCCAGCACCGCTGCGGTCTATGGCGAACCGGCGCAAGAAGGACCGATCACGGAAGACTGCCAAGGGCTCCCGATCAATCCCTATGGCCAATCCAAGCTCGAGGCGGAGAGGTTGCTGCGCGCCATTCCTAGCCAGGCTTCCGTGATCTTGCGCTATTTCAATGTCGCGGGCAGCGCCGCGCAAGCCGGCTTGGGAGAGGCCCATTTCCCCGAAACGCATTTAATTCCGCGCCTTGTGCTTTCCCTGCTCGATGTCCCCGAAGATATAGAGCGCGAGCTCGGCCTGGGAAAAGCCTTCCGGATATTCGGGCAGGATCACAAGACGCGGGACGGATCGGCGGTTCGCGATTATTTGCATGTGCTTGATCTCGCCGAGGCCCATGTCCTGGCGCTGGAATATCTGCTGGGCGGCGGCGAAAGCCAAATCCTCAATCTGGGAACGGGCCGGGGAAATTCGGTGTGGGAGATCGTGCGCGCCGCAGGCGAAGTTTTGGGGCGGCCTGATTTCAAACCCGCGGTGGCCGAGCGCAGGGAAGGCGATCCGGCGACATTGGTGGCGAGCGGAACGAAGGCCGGAGAAATATTGGGTTGGTTGCCGCGCCGCGGCATTTCCGAGATGATCCAATCGGCTGCCGTCTGGCATCGCTCGGATGCCTATATTCAGGCGATACGTTCCAAGATTGGCAAGTTGAACCCGGTTTCCTGACGCCGGCGCCCACCAAGTAATCTTGACCGCCCCAGGGATATGGCCAAGATCGCCCGCGGCAGGCAGGCGAGGGCGCATTATGAAGATATATATTCCGGCCGTCGCACTGTTGCTGGCGATATCGCCAGCCGCCGCGCAGGTCTTGCCCAATGTCAATCTGGTGTTCGAGCCGCTGCGCCCCAGCAACATATATAAAGTAGGGGAGCGCGCGGGCTGGAATATCCATGCGTTGTTGGGGGCGGGTTACACCAAGTACAACTACGAGCTGCGCGAGAACAATCTCAAGGTGCTCAAGGCGGGTGTGATCGACCTGTCATCGGGACTGGGCACCATCGAAACCACCCTGGATCATCCCGGCATGCTATATCTGCGGCTGAGTTATATCGGCGCGCCGGAGCCCGCCACCCCGCCGACCGCGCAGGAGCTCGACAAGATGACCGTGGCGGCGGCGGTTGCGCCTGAACAGATTCGCCCGCCCGCCGGCAAGCCGGCCGATTTCGACAGTTTCTGGGCGGAAAAACTGGTGGCGCTGAAACAGGTACCGATCAATCCCAAACTGGCGCCGGCCACCAGTGACCGGGAGAATGTCGAGCTCTATACCGTCACGCTCGACAGCTTGAATTCCAAGGCGCATGGCTATCTGGCGGCGCCCAAAGGCGGCGGCAAACATCCCGCGCTGATCTATTATCAATATGCCGGCGTCTACGCCTTGCAGAAAAGCCTGGTTACCGACCGCGCCGCGGAAGGCTGGCTGGCTTTTGACGTGGACAGTCACGACATGGAGCCCGACCAAGCGACGGCGCCGAGGGATTATGCCAAGATCGGCAATGACGATCGCGAGACGTCTTATTTCCTGAACATGTATCTGCGCGACACCCGCGCCCTCGACTATATTCAGAGCCGCCCCGACTGGGACGGCCGCACCATTGTGATCTCCGGCATGTCGATGGGCGGCCAGCAAAGCCTGGCGACGGCGGGGCTCAACCCCGGCCGGGTGACGGCCATGATCATCAACGTTCCCGCCGGCGCCGATTTCAGCGGCGATCTGCATGGCTCCAAGCGCGGTTATCCCAACTGGCCGGTTGACGATCCCAAAGTGGTGGAGACGGCCCGCTATTTCGATGTGATGAATTTCGCCCCCGCGATCAAGGCCCAAAGCCTGGTCGCGTTCGGGTTCATCGACACCACCTCGCCGCCCTTTGGCGTGCTGGCCGCCTTCAACCAGATTCAGGGCCCCAAGGAAGCGGTGCCGATGCCGGGTTCCGACCACAACAATGTCACGCCCCAGCAGGAGGGCGGCTATTTCATCCGCTCCCGCCAGGCCTTGGAGTCCTTGCGCAAGACCGGCAGTTTCACGCCCAACGGGCTTTGGTTCAAACAATGATGCATCTGCGTCCTGACAGCCGGGAAATTGACAAGCGGCGGCCGCTCAACCAAACAATGGCGCGAATTCTTCCGGATGCGGGCAGGGCAATCATGAGAGCGGGAAAAAGCTTTGTCTTGTTGCTGGCCGGTCTGTGGTTGAGCTTTGGCGCTCATGCCCAAACTCAGTCCCCCCCGTTGGCTTGGGCGCCGCAGCCGGTCAAACCGGCACCCTTCATCCCGCCCAACAAGCCGATCAAGCGGCTGAAAGATATTTTGGCGCGTCATGCTGGAAAGACGGATTGGGCGGAGACCGAGGTTCTGACGCGGGATTTTATCGGCCAGTATATTTCCATGGGTGCGGGCAAGAAGACGCCGACGCTTTTCTATGCCGACGACCGGGTTTTTTGGTGGGTGGCGTCAGGCCAGATCCGTTTCCACATTCAAGGCCAGGAACCGTTTGTCGCCTCGCGCGGATTTCTGATTCAGGTGCCGTACCGGGTGCCTTACAGCATGGAGACGGTGGGCGACGCGCCGTCACTGCGCTTCGAGGTGCGCCCATCGTACCAACATCCCAGCTATCCGGTTGAGGAAACGCCGGTCCCTGTGCCGGGCTTCGCTTACAACAAGGCCAGCTATTCCGGCGGCGGCAAGTATGACGAGATCAACAAGCCGTATCTGGACTTCGAGAAGGACATCGTGGCCGGCGGGCGCAAGGGCGGCGGTTTCGTCAAGGACGACCATACCTGGGCGAATGTTATCCGCCAGCCGGGCATTCCCACCCCGCCTGACAACAACTTTGGCCATTTCCACGAAAATTTCGCCGAATTCTGGATCGTGCTGGAAGGCCAGCTCGATTTCCTGATTCAGGGTTTGCCGGTGATCCGGGCCGATTTCGGCGATATCGTGTTTGCACCGGAAGAGCGCTGGCATCGCGCCACCTCGGCCGGCAGCGGCATGGCGACCAGGTTGGCCATTACTCCGCGCCCGCCAAGCCTGCATTATTATCAGCCCGATCACGCGGGCGGCGAATAGGCCGCTTTTGCGTGGTTTGTTTGTCTGCGGACGATGGGATGGTTAAGCGGCCTCTCAATCCGTGACTGTGCCAGGGCGGATTTGTCAGACATTTGGTTGGCAAGCGGTTGAATTGTTGGTATTTTTGACGCCACTTCCAAAAGTCTTTGCGAAGCGGGCATGACTTTGCGTCATAGATAAAGTCCATGGTTTGAGGGGGATAGCGATGCGTCAGGGGCGCGCGCAGAATGAGGCCGTACGGGGCTCCCCGGCGCGGGGGCGATAACGTTGGACAAATCCCCGCCCGACGAACATGACAATCAATCCATGGTCACCACCCTGGCGGATGTCGCGCGCCGGGCCGGCGTCGGGGAAAGCACGGTGTCGCGTGTGCTGCGCAACAAGGGATCGGTCTCGCAAAGTACGCGCGAAAAGATTCTCAAGGTCGCCGCCGACCTGAATTACGTTCCCAACCGCATAGCCGGAACCTTGGCGTCGATGACGTCCAAGCTGGTCGGGGTCGTCATTCCTTCCGTCGGCAACACGGTGGTGCCGGAGGTTCTTGCCGGCGCCAATCAGGTGCTGGAAGATGCGGGTTTCCAGCCGGTGATCGGGGTGTCGAACTATGATCCCTATCGCGAAGAACAATTGATTGAATCGATTTTGAGCTGGCGCCCTGCCGGCCTGCTTGTCGCGGGACTGGAACATACTCCGCGCGCGCGCGCCATGATGAAGAGCTGCGGCGTCCGGGTTGTCGAGCTTTTGGACATCGACGGCGAAGGCATCGATATCGTGGTCGGCTCGTCGCATCGCTTGGCGGGCCGCAAAAGCGCCGAACATCTTGTGGCGCGCGGCTATCGGCGGATCGGCTATGTCGGTCACGACATCACCATCGATGTGCGCGCCGGCAAACGGCTGGAAGGGTTTCGCGCCGCCATGACGGAAAAGGACCTGCGCATTATCGATTCTGAACTCTCGCCTGGCGGCGGATCTTCCGTCGAAGCGGGCCGCATCGGGTTGGCGCGGCTGCTGGAGCGGCAATCGAAACTGGACGCGGTCTATTTCTCCAACGACGATCTGGCGATCGGCGGTTATTTTCACTGCCTGGAGAACGGCATCTCGGTTCCAGGTCAGCTGGCCTTGTTTGGATATAATGGGCTTGAGATTGCCCGGCTGACGCCTCAGCCGCTGTCGACCATCCGTTCGCCCCGCGTCGCCATGGGGGAAGTGGGCGCCAAACTCCTGCTCACGGGCGGGCGGGCGCAGGTTGCCGACCTCGGTTTCGAACTAATCCCCGGCGCGACCAGCTAATCTCACCCGCCGTCCGGGGCGATCTCGTTTCAGAACGTTTCCATCAGCAATATCAATAGTTTATAAAGGTGTGTTTTTGCTGCCGCACTTCTTCCGGAAAAATGGTAGCGCTGTCATTTTGTGTTGGCAGCGCTGCCAAGCTCCCCTAACTTGACTGTAATAGCGAACGGAAGATCCAGGGGGAATTATGAATACTCGCAGGCTGAATAAACTCGCGCTGATGTGTGCCGCCAGCGTCGTTGCCCTGACGGCTGGGGCCCAGGCGCAAAATGCAGCCCAGAACACCGAAGCGGTCACCGTCACCGGATCGCGCGTCATCTCAGATATCACGCTGTCGCCGACGCCGATCACGGTGGTTACGGCCGAGCAGATGCAGGCGACCACGCCTACCAACATTCCCGACGCCTTGAACAAGCTGCCGGACTTCATCGGCGGCGCCAGCCCGCGCAGCCAGAACAATGGCCAGAACAACAACTCCGGTAACACGCTGAGTCTGCGCAATCTGGGCGCTATCCGCACCCTGATCCTGCTGGACGGTCAGCGCGTTGCCCCGTCCAACCGCGACGGCACGGTGAATGTGGACGCGCTGCCCCAGATGCTGATGAGCCGGGTGGATGTGGTCACCGGCGGCGCATCTGCCGTCTATGGCTCTGATGCCGTGGCCGGCGTGGTCAACTTCATCCTCGACAAGAAATACGACGGCTTCAAATACGACTTCAATGCCGGCATTTCGAAATATGGTGATGCCGCGGAAGAGAAGATCGGCATTGCCTGGGGCACCGACCTGTTCGGCGGCCGGGGCCATTATGAATTGGCGCTACGCCTGTTCCAGCAGGACGGCGTTCTGATGCAGGCGCGTCCCTACGGTTATAATCACAATACCTGGGTGCAGGCTGGCGACGGCTCTGCCGTAAATCCGTTTGTGGCCGTACCCTATGGCCATCTTTTCAATCAGGGCATTACCGGCACCATCACCTGCGGCACGGGTTGCGCTCTGAACAATTACACCTTCACTGGCGCCGGCAACATCATTCCCATGACCCACGGCACTCCCACTGGGACAGCCGGGCTGGAGTCCGGCGGCGATGGCGGCTTCGAAGACAATATCGCCACCTTGCAATCGCGCCAGCGCCAGGGCGAGTTCTTCAATCGCTTCAGCTATGACATCACGCCGGACATGAATTTTTACGTCCAGGGCAGCTGGTCCGAGTCGGCGGACTATTCCACCTGGGCGCCGCTGACGGCCAGCGCCTCTTCGAGCCGGCCCAACACCTTCTTCACCAACAATCCCTATCTCTCGCCCGACGCGCAAACCCGGCTGACGGCCGCGGCCACCGCGGCCGGCAATTTCGTCAAAGCGCCCGTTCCTTTCTCCACCAACCCCAGCAAGGGTCAACCGCTCCAGACTGGGCCTCTGGTTGCGGCAAACACCCCCTTCTTCACCAATCCGTCCTATGTGCCGCAGGTCGTCAACGGCCAGAACGCCTCGCAGCAAGGCGACGTTTATATAACCAAGGGCCTCGACCGGAATTTGGCCATGACCACGGGCCTGAGCGGCAAGTTGGCCAACTTCAACTGGGATGTATATTACAGCCACCAGGAAAGTCGGGTAGAGGTGAACGATCCCACCAACACCAGAAATGACCGCCTTCTGGCCTCGTTGGACGCGGTGGTTGCGCCGGTAGGCACCAAAATCACGGCCGGCGGTGTCACCACGGACGTCAGCGGCACCATCCAATGCTGGGTTACCACCACGGCGTTCAATTCCCTCTATCCGGGCTGCGTGCCGATGAACATATTCAACCCCAGCCAGGGCATCACCCAGGCCGCTTGGAATTATGTGAAGCAGGATACCTTCTGGGCCCTGACACAGCAGCTAGACAACATCGGCGGCACCATCAACGGTGGGCTTGGCTTCGGTCTGCCGGCCGGCGAAATCACCGGCGCGCTGTCGGCGGAAATGCGTTGGCGGTCTTATGACCTGAAGAGCAATGCGGATCCGACCGACTTCGTCAATTGCACGGGCTTGCGCATGTGCACGCAGAATGGCGGTGCGGCGCCCTCGCTCTATACCCAGAACACCAATGCGCCTGTCAGCGTCAACGACAATGTGTGGGAGACCGCG
>Ga0097621_100000236_pt1 | contig 37155 bp, 27 predicted proteins | sample KBSMisM72_FD_73165 | JGI IMG/M metagenome (GOLD analysis project Ga0097621, IMG submission 73165) | Miscanthus rhizosphere microbial communities from Kellogg Biological Station, Michigan, USA - KBS Miscanthus M7-2 (version 2) (version 2) | ecosystem: Host-associated > Plants > Roots >... | reverse complement strand
ATGATCGCTCATTCCGAACGAAGGCTCTTCACCGGGTTCATCATCGCAGCTTTAATGCTTTGAAAGCTTACCGTTATTAAAGTGATCAATATAGATGCTACAGCGGTCGCGGCAAATATCCACCAGGACAGTTGAGTATGATATTCATATCCCTGCAGCCAGTTGTGCATAAAATAATAAGCCGCCGGAATGGCTACCAACAACGATACAACTATCAGTGCCACAAAATCCTTCGACATCAATTGCCATAGGCTGAATATTGATGCCCCCAATACTTTGCGGACACCTATCTCTTTGGTGCGTTGTTCCGCAACATAAGCTGCCAGTCCAAACAATCCTAAACAGGATATGAAAATGGCAAGCGTTGCAAAAATGCCGGATAATTTGCCAACAAGTTCCTCTAACTGAAATTTCTTATTATAATCCTCATCCGCAAACCGGTAGGAGTAGGGGAATGAAGGCGCATACTTGTTAAATGTTTTCGTTAGCTTTTCCATAGCTGTATGCGTTTCGATATTGGGTGATAAGCGATAGATCAGGTAAGTCCACCACCGTGGTTCATAATAATACAACGTTGGATTTGCCGATGAAAAAGCTGAACCCATTAGTGAATTTTTTACTATAGCCTTTACGCGGATACGCTGCTTATCAAAAATAAAAATCTGGTTCAACGGATCTTTCAGGTGCAGCTGTTTAACAGCCGCTTCATTTAATATTATAGCTGCAGAATCGGCCAATCCATCAAACTCCACCCCTTCATTGATCCTGATTCCAAGCGTATGGAAGTAATTTTCAGAAATACCGATATAAGCTACCTGGGCAGTTTCGCCAGGTTGTTTACCGGGCCAGCTTTCCAGTGTCCCCGTTCCATAGTGTTCGGTGGCCCGGCTGTTTGAGGTGGTAACCCTTTGGACTAGTCCGTTTTGCAGTAATTCATTTCTTAAGGCTACATAATTGTTATGCAGGTCGGTATTAAAGTCGGTAACCAATAAACGATCGATATCATAACCTTTTGGCCTGTTTTTGGCGTATTGTACCTGTTTATAAATGACCACCGTGCTGATAATAAGTGCGATGGAACAACCAAACTGTGTTACCACCAATACTTTTCGCGACCATTCTGATGAACGGCTTATGGACACTTTGCCTTTCAAAACCTCAACCGGGTTGAACGATGAGAGATAGAATGCCGGTCGGCTGCCCGCAAGTATCGAAGTAAAAAGCACACACCCAATAACGATAAGCCAGAATTGAATGCTTATAAAAGGTATAGTAATCGTTATCCCCGTAAGTGTATTAAAGGGCGATAAGGCCAACTGTACAAAACAAAGGCATAATACAAAGGCAATGATGGTGAACAGGAAAGATTCAGTTAAAAATTGCAGGATCAGTTGTTGCCTTTGCGAACCGATTGCTTTTCGCACGCCAACCTCGCGTGCCCGTTTTTGTGACCGGGCGGTAGAAAGGTTGACAAAATTGATACAGGCAATTACGAGCACCAAAACGCCGATGATGCTAAATAAGCGAACATATTCTATAAAGCCGCCGTATTCCTTGCCGTTTTTATAATCTGAGTACAAATGCGCGCGTGATATGGGCTGCATAATTACCTGCGCGTATTTTTTATTGGGATTTTCCTTTTGAATATCCCCGATCTTAGGTTCAACCTGCTCATAGGTAACACCCGGATTAAGCTCCACCACTAACAAGAAATTATTGCCGTCAAAACCTGCCTTTCTGCCTTCAAGAATCCAGCCCTCGGTAATGTCGGTATAACTGGTAGGGATCAGGAAACTAAATTTTATTGAAGAGTTTTCAGGAACATCCTTTACTACTCCGGTAACCTTTACATCATTCCGATTATCCAGGTTGATAACTTTACCTATCGGATCGGCATCACCAAATAAAGCCTTTGTGGTTGATTGATCTAAAACGACTGAATAAGGGTCTTTGAAAATAGTATTTACATCCCCTTTTATCAATTGGTATTGCAGGGTCTTTAAAAAATCATTGTCAACGATTGCACCCTGCATAAATACTTTGTGGTCGCCGTTTCTCAGTCCATGCTTATCAAAATGCGCTACGCTTACGTGTTTGATCTCGGGTATTCGGTCCCGTAACACTTGTGCCAGTTTTAGGGACGCGCCATTATCCGTAAGGATTTCGGTCCCTGTATTATAGTTCAGTTTCACCTGATATATATGCTGATAATCGGGTAAAAATCTGTCAAACGAATATTGATAGTTTATCCATAACCCGATCAGCAGGGCAACAGACATACCTGTCGCCAGGCCAAAAATATTAATGACGCTATAAGTCAGATTGTTTAACGCATTTCGCCAGGCAATTTTTATAAACGTCATTATCATGCTGCAGCGATTGATCAAATAGGTGATTAGGTTGTTTGGTTGTGATTTCTTTAAAAGTTTGACCTGCCGAATATCATTACTGCCTATTTCCGGATCACTATCTTTTATTTTTTCAAGTATCTTTTGAAAACGAAAATAACTGTTTGCCTCTATGTTTTTACCGGTATCGCTATGCCACCATTCAGTCATTAAATTTACTTTCTCATAGATATCCGGGTGCTGTTGCAGCAACGCATCCAATTCGCGTAATTCTTCCTCCGAAGCTCCATTTGAGAGCTTTTTTGTAACCAGTGCTAAAATGTGATCTTCAATGTTCATGTTCTCAATCGGCTAGATGTTTGATTCCAATAGCATTACCAGGCTCCTTTTTGGAATAAAACACGTGCCATAAATACAATCATCTCATTGTTAATTGTTTACAACTGGTTGTAGCGAGCGGAACTGTTCGGATATGAACGGTGTGTCCGTTTTTAGGCGGACAGTTGCATCTATTACCAATTATTTACCGGATATCAAAAAGGTGATCGTAACACATTTTGCCTGGTAAGCGTCATAAGCTTTTAAATAAAAAACTTTATAATTTAGCCTAAACGTTAACTGATCAACCATGCGCAAGTTCTCCCTTTTGATTCTTTTATTTATAGCGTCGTCGGCATTTGCCCAAAAAACCTATATACAATGCGGTAAACTGATAGACGGAATCTCTGGTAAAGCACAATCAGAAATGACCATTGTGGTCGACGGAAGAATGATAACCGATATTCAGAAAGGATATACAGGCGGTAGTTCGGGCGATAAAGTGATCGACCTGAAAAATAAAACTGTAATGCCCGGCCTGATCGACTGCCATGTGCATTTGGAAGAACAAGGCAGCAAAAATTCGTTGATTGAAGGATTTACCCTAACCGATGCTGATATTGCATACCATGCACAGGTTTATGCTAAAAGGACATTGATGGCTGGCTTCATCACTGTTCGCGATTTAGGTGGTTCAGGGGTAAATATTAGTTTGCGTAAAGCTGTAGCACATGGCTTAGTTGACGGCCCGCGTATTATTACTGCAGGCCGTGCTATTTCGGCAAGCGGGGGCCATATGGACAATTCAGTGGGGTTCAGAGACGACGCTTTTAATCATAAAATGGGCCCCGATGATGGTGTTGCAGATGGTAGGGATCAGTTGATTCAAGCCGTTCGCCTGCAGGTCAAACGCGGCTCGGATGTGATAAAAATTGCTTCCACAGGCGGTGTGCTAGATCTCAGCGAAAACGGTTCAGGTGCTGAATTCACCATTGACGAAATAAAGGCGGTTGTAGAAACTGCCAAAGATTATGGCTTGCGTGTAGCCTGTCACGCACACGGGGCCGAGGGTATAAAAAGGGCAATCCTGGGCGGGGTAACTTCTATTGAGCATGGTACTTTTATGAATGAGGAGGATATGGAACTCGCTAAGAAGTATGGTACCTATTTGGTTCCGACGGTTATAGCGGGTAAATCTGTGGCCGACTCTGCCAAAATACCCGGCTATTTTCCGCCCGTAATTGCACGGAAGGCGATGGAGGTGGGGACAAAGATTCAAAACACTTTCGGTAAGGCCTATAAATCGGGTGTTAAAATAGCTTTTGGAACAGATGCCGGTGTATATGCCCACGGTAAAAATTATATGGAGTTTCAATATATGGTCGAGGCTGGTATGCCGCCGATGGAGGCCATTAAGGCAGCTACTGTAAATGCTGCCGATCTGTTAGGTATAACTGATCAGACGGGCAGTATAGTTAAAGGAAAATTTGCTGATATTGTGGCCGTTGATGGTGATCCGCTGATAGATATTAAAACAATGAAAAACATGGCCTTCGTAATGAAAGAAGGTAAAATTTATACAAATCAATAATTAAAACTGAATATGATGAATCTGAAGACGCTTTCTGCTATAGCTCTTTCCGGAGTTTTGGCAGCAAGCCTAAACAACTCTTTTGCGCAGCAAGCCCCTGCTAAAACTGACGATCCGGCGATGAAAATCTACCGGGAGACCCCGCCTAAAATAAATGACCTGGTCCACACCAAACTGGATGTGCGGTTCGATTACAAGAAACGATATATGTATGGTAAAGAATGGGTGACGCTTCGCCCGCATTTTTATCCTACTGACAGCCTGAGGCTGGATGCCAAAGGAATGGATATCAAAAATATCTCGGTCATAAAAAATGGTAAGAACATCCCGCTGAAATATAAATATGACGACAGCCTGAGCCTGGCAATTAACCTTGATAAGGTATATCACAACAACGAATCATATACCATTTATATTGATTATACGTCAAAACCAAATCAGCTGAAAGCTAAAGGCAGCGCAGCTATTAATGATGCTAAAGGTTTATATTTTATCAATCCTGACGGCACCGAAAAAGATAAACCGACCCAGATATGGACACAAGGCGAAACCGAAAGCTCATCGGCCTGGTTCCCGACGATCGATAAGTCTGAACAGAAAACAACCGACGAGATCAGCATGACGGTGCCGGCTAAGTATGTTACACTCTCAAACGGTCGCCTGGCCTCGCAGAAAAATAATGCCGATGGTACCCGCACCGATACCTGGAAAATGGAACTACCGCACTCGCCATACCTGTTTATGATGGCTGTGGGCGATTTTAAGATCTATCATGATAAATGGCGCAATAAAGAGGTGAACTATTACCTGGAGCCTAAATATGCACCTTATGCCAAAGAGATTTTTGGGATGACACCTGAACTGATCGAGTTTTACTCTAAGACTTTAGGAGTTGACTACCCATGGAACAAATACTCACAGATTGTGGTCCGCGATTATGTGAGCGGTGCTATGGAGAATACCAGCGCTACGCTGCACGGCGAATATGTACAAGGCACGCATCGTGAGTTGATCGATCGTTATTACGATCCGGGGCGCAGCACTATAGCGCATGAGTTATTTCACCAATGGTTTGGTGATTATGTAACCTGCGAAAGCTGGAGCAATTTGACCGTGAACGAGTCTTTCGCCGATTTTAGCGAAACCCTATGGGCCGAGCACAAATATGGCAAAGATGCAGGCGATGCGCATAATTACGAAGCAATGCAGAATTACATTGAAAATCCTGAGGCATCTCAAAAGGACCTGGTGCGTTTCCACTATAACGATAAGGAAGATGTATTTGATGTGGTAACCTACCAAAAAGGCGGTCGCATTTTAAATATGTTGCGCAATTATTTGGGTGATGCGGCTTTCTTTAAAGGATTAAACATTTACCTGAAAACAAACGCCTTTAAAAATGGTGAGGCACAGCAATTACGCCTGGCTTTGGAAGAGGCAAGCGGCCGCGACCTGAACTGGTATTTTAACCAATGGTATTACGGCGCCGGTCACCCAATACTGGATATCAGTTATAAATGGGATGATGCGTCAAAAACCGAAACGGTTTACCTGGCTCAGAAACAGGATGGTCAGACCTTCAGGCTACCTTTTGCAGTTGACATTTATGCCGGCGGTAAAAAAGAGCGCCACAAAGTTTGGATGAACGACAAAATGGATACCCTTACTTTTCACTCAGATGTAAAACCTGACCTGGTGAATGTGGATGGCGATAAAGTTTTACTAACCCTGAAAACAGACAATAAGACCCTGGGCGAATATGCATTCCAGTATGTCAATGCGCCTTTATACCTTGACCGTTTTGAGGCTATCGAAGCTGCCCAAAATAAACAGACTGAAAAAGATGCGCAGAAGATCATCATCGCTGCTTTGAAGGATAAATACTATGGACTGCGTATAAAAGCAATCCGCGCCTTGAATATGAAGAATGATGATATCCAAAAAGCTGCTTTACCGGTACTAACTTCATTGGCGCAAAGTGATGAAAATACGTTGGTACGTGCAGCGGCGATAAATGTATTGGCTAAACTGAAATTGCAGGATAACCTGGCCATGTTCAAACAAGGCTTAAAAAGTGAATCGTATGCGGTACAAGGTGCGGCTTTGAATGGCATCGATCTGCTTGACCCGGCACAGGCATTAGATGTGGCTAAAGGTTTCGAGAAAGATAATCGCGGTGCATTAACTACCGCCATCGTAGGTGTTTATGCCGAAAATGGTAAATCAGCGCAATGGCCGTTTGTATACAAACAATTTACTGACGGTGATATAAACGGCAAGTTTATGCTAGTAAGAAAAGTTGCACAAATGATTGGTACAGTCGATAGCCCGGCTGATGCGCAGCAGGGGATAACCGCTATCAAAGAAATGGGAATCAAATACAAGATCTATAATGGTGTTGCGCCGTTTATAGCGGGATTACTCAATAACATTAAAGAACAGCGTACCAAACTGAAGGATGATGCTTCTGCAAAAGCGGCTGAAGATGCTGCCAAAGCAGTTAACGAGGCGAAAGACAAGGACGCGAAATAATAAACTATTCATTCTAAAGAGCTGCTTCAATATACTGAGGCGGCTCTTTTTATTTACAAAGCATTCATTTTTTGTAGGATGAACAGCGTGAATACCCATGAATGCCTGATAATCAGCTGCATTTAATTTTACATATGGTGACAAATTACTGTCACCACATTGTTCGGTCAGGACCCTTAAATTTGTTTATGTCTGAGCCTGTTTTGACCCTAAAAATACAACTGCAACACATTGTGAAATGGAGTTCTATTGATTTATAGGAAACCCAAATGAATTTAAATTTATTTCCCCATGCACAATTGAGTCACCAAAATCTGAAAATACCGTTAAAACACGGTATTGCTTTTTCGAAAAAAACATTTTACCTTAGTAACAACTTTTTTACTTTAACCTTAACTATACCATGAACCCCAGACCTCAACCTCGTCATGTAACTAATTACGATTCCTTCAAGGCTTATATTCAATAACGCAAATTTTTATTTTTTACCTTTTAACCATTTCACAATTCTGTAATGCGCAAGAAGCTATTATTCCTTTTTTTTGCCTGCTTTATCCTGTCGTCGATAGCAAAGGCACAAGTATCCGTTGACCCATTAACTGGTGCAGCACAAGTTAATATACCGATCTACACTGTTAAGAGCGGGCAGGTAGCTGTCCCAGTCAGCCTGTCTTACAACGGATCAGGCGTAAAGACAAAAGATGTAGAAGGCACAGCCGGTATGGGCTGGCAGTTAAACGCCGGCGGGCAAATCAGCAGGGTGGTTCAAGGGCTGCCCGATGACGTTACCAAAGATAATAAGGGCAACCAGCGTTTGGGCTGGATGAGTAGCCTGGATACGGCTGCAAATAACATCGCAGGGTTTCCTAACGCTAATAATGGCATTTGCGCTAGTGAAACGACAGATATCGGGTTTATTAATATTTATTTGCCTTATCGGAATGATACTGAGCCGGATAAATTCTATGTCAGCGCACCAGGATTATCCTGCCAGCTTGTTTATGACCGGGCAAGCGGCAAGTTTAAGCCCACCACCTACCAGGACCTGGTGATATCTTTTACCAGGGATGCCACTACGAACCTAATCAGATCATTTACTATCACCAATGATAAAGGTATTACGTGGATATTCGGTAACAACAGCGACGCGATCCCGGCTACAGAAAAAGTAACGGTCACTACATCCGGGGGAAGCCAGACTTATTTCAAAACTAAGTACCAGCAATATCAGAATGGTATTACCTATTACGATTGTTGGAGCTTACTGGCGATAAGCGATGCTCATGGAAATAGTGTTAATTTAAATTATTCAACTCCCTCGCCGGGTAGAGGTAGTACCGATACGGTGGCTGTGTCTATCGCCGGGGCCGCTCCTATTTTACAGTACTATATTAAGCAGACAGTATATCCTTTTACACTTGCAAGTATTACAGTAAATAACGCTTATACCTATTCACCCAACGCTTTGACCTTTACCTGGACTACCTTAAATGGGTATATGTCAACAGGCCAAACGGTGATCTCTACTATCGCAGGCATGGGAAGGGCTTTTTCATTCAACTACAGTCCGGTCTTGTACACGGGTACGAGTTATTCAAGGAGTTTTCTTAGGACTTTGAATGAACCTGGCTGTAGTTCGCCGGTAAATTACCAGTTTGCCTATGTCGGCGAAACTTATTCTTTGAGCCATATTAGGTGGGAGACTACTCTAATCGATTCCACGCAAAATATGAACGATTACTGGGGATATTACTCGTCTGCTCCCGGAACTAATACTTCCAGAACACCTGCCGTATTTGCAAATTCTACTAACACTTCTTACCCGCGCTACGCGGTTGCTGCACCTTCATCAATCGGTAGCGCTTATCCTTACCCATTGGGATCTGTTAACCGGATGGCAGATCCCGCGAATGTTGCTGTAGGTTCATTATGTAAGATCACCACTGCGCAAGGAGGCAACTCTAATATAATCTATGAATCCAACGATTACTATGACGCGCCTTCCGGCACTATAGCATACGGCGGCGGTGTGAGAGTAAAGCAGGTCGTCGATTCTGTGGTCAAGGGTTCAACGGGCGTCATTATTCACAATTACAGTTATTTAAATCCTTCGACCGGGCTTTCCAGTGGCAAGCCGATTTCCTTACCACAATATGCATTTACGATTCCTTATAGCGGGGCCAATACCGGCTCGGCACTTTGGACAAGTGCAACCGCAATTTCCACCCATGATCTTTCAAATGAAGACCATACCATTCTTTACCAGTATTCCAAAGTAAGCCAGACCAATGCCGGAAGTACGTTATATCAATACAACGTTCCTGCAACTTATTGGGATCTGAATGCCACACCATCCTGTGCAGGCTGTAGTACAGCAGAATGGATCCCCACGATGGACTATAGGGGAAGGAGCAATTGCACCATTTTAACCTACGGGCCGGTAAGTAACTATACCAATGCTTATCCTTTTATTCCGAATCCTAACTATGATTTTGAGCGGGGCCTGCCAAAAAAGATCACGAACTATAATGATAGCGGGGCAGAAGTAAGTGAATCAAATTATACCTATCAGCGATCTTATTCGCCCAGCGTAATCACCGCATTTAAATATGACGATAATCCGGGCTCGGGGGTAGATGTAATGGGGTACAATAAGTATATTGTTTATTACAACACGAGTGAGCTGACGACCCAGGTAACTAAAACAGTATATGATTTACCGTCGCTTAGTCAGTCGCATACCGAGACGGTTGCCTATACCTATGGGAGTACCAATCATAAACTGGTGACCCAGGAACAAACTACCAATAGCGACGGCAGTGTATTAACGAGCAATATCAAATATGTAAAGGATTATACCGTAACATCGGGTACCAACATCAATGTAACGGCTCTTTACAATATGCAGCAGCAAAACATAAATGTCCCGGTTGAAAGCTACCGTCAGGTAACCCGTAGTGGTACGACGGTGGCCACAGCGGCATCATTAACCTTGTTCAGGGATACAACAACTACTACAGGCGTAGGCACAATTACTCACCACCTACCTTCACAACAGTTTAAATGGGTGCAACCTAACGGAGCCACATTTACACCGATGAGCATTTCGGGTCAGGTAATTACTAAAGACGCCAATTATTTCGGTGCGGCCAACTACGACATTTATGATGTCACGGGTTTCCCGCTAACCACAGACGACAACTATAAACATTTTCAGACGACTATAATCCATCATTTTGCAGGCAAGCCAATTGCCACGTTTGCTAATGCAGCTTATAACCAGGTAGCCTACAGCGATTTTGACAGCGATATTCCTAATCCTGACTATGATTTTACTATATCTGGCACAGGCTTTACGGCAGTAGGTAGTCATGCAGGAAATGCTTATGGCCTAACCGCAACCACGCAAACTGTTTCTCATACCGTGGCTAAAAATACTTTAGCGCAGAACTATATTTTTTCTTTATGGATCAATGCTGCCTCAGGAACAAATACATTGAATATTTCGCTGAATGGGGGGGGCGCTACCCCTTATACTTATACAGGTACCGGAACCTGGAAATATTATGAGTGGAAAATCCCAGTGAGCAGCATGCCATCCAGTTTCTCCTTCAGCTTTACATCAGCTCAAAGTATTTCCGTAGATGACATTTTACTTTACCCTGATGTAGCGACAGCAGCCACAGCGACTTACGATGCTACTACCTATTCCAAAATATGCGAAACCAATACCAACGGCATATCGGCTTATTACACCAACGACCAATGGGGAAGGCTGCTTTATGCCTATGATCGTGATAAAAATATGCTTCAGCGCTATTCTTATATCACGCCGAGCGATCAACAAAATGTTGCACCAGTCTCCATTTTAGCTCCGACAACAGCTTATTCAGGCTCAGCTGTGGTATTCTCTAATCAAGGCTACAATTCCTGCACAAGAGTCGGTGTCTCTTCCCAATGGAATTTCGGCGATGGAAATTCTACGACAACCGGTAGTGCCCAGACCTCACATACCTATACAAATACCGGAACCTATACCGTAACGCTTACCAGTACATCGCCATTATATGGTACCCAAACAGCAACTCAAACCATTACAGTAACCGCCCCGCCACCACCACCAACCTACGTTACACTCAGCTATAATAATTACACCACCAGCAACGGTAATATCACCAACGTGAGCTTTAATAATGGCGGCACTATAACCAATATAAGCGGATCGGCACTGAACGGCTACCAGATGCCAAGAGCCTCAAGTTATGTAATCACTGTGACCTTAAGCGGGGGGACACCATACAACTCAGCCGACGGAACCGGGTATGGTTGCGTTTCTACAGGGGCAGGTTGTAGGGATTATGACAATCACAATACGAACACTTATTCTTTTTCAAGTGTCAACTTCAGTTCCATCAATACCTTTAATTTTTCAGTATACACCCTTAACTGCGCTAATGCACTCCAATAATGAACCTAAACATCACATTAAAAAAGGTAAGGTATAGCGGAGCTTGCATTACCCTGATATTAACCAGCTTTTTAACGGGGACAGTTAACCAGACAAAAGCACAAACAGTAGGTTTTGTGCAGCAGGATATCATCAAAAAGTCCGCTGTGTATACCGACATTGATATGGACGGGCTTGCCATAGGCGACCGGCAAACCATCCGCACGTATTACAACGGCATGGGTCAATCGCTGCAAACGGTGGCTATAAAAGCCAGCCCTTCGGCAATGGATATCATCCAGCCCTATGCTTATGACAACCTGGGACGGCAGACCACCAGCTACCTGCCCTACGTAGGTACAGATGGTACCGGTAGCTATCGCCCGAATGCCTTAAGCAGTGAACAGGCGGCTTATTACGGCAACGGCCTTTCGGACAAGGTAGCTGATGACATCACCCCCTCCAGCACCGTGCAGGTTGAATATAGTCCTTTACAAAGGCTACTCAGCTCAGGGAGTGTAGGTAACGGCTTTCAACCGGGACAACATGCTTCAGTGTTTAACTACCGGTCTAACAATTCAGGCGATGGTAATATCATCATCTGGGGGCCTACCGGCTCCAACCTGGGGAATTATGCTATCGCCGCACTATCTGTATCAGAAGGTACAGACGCAGACAACGCTAAAACCATAACCTTTACCGATATTGCCGGGCATACCGTATTAAAGCGGCAATATACGGCCACCGCGGGTGTTTACCTGGATACCTATTATATTTACAATAATGCGGGGATGATCAGCTATATCGTTCCGCCAAAAGCATTGGGCCTGATGGTCGCGAATAGCAATTATAGTCTCACACAGGCTGGTGTTGTTAATCTTGTTTTCCAATATGTGTATGATACACGCGGGCGTCTGATCCAAAAAATTGTTCCCGGCACAGGTGCTGTGAACATCATTTATGATCCCTGGAACAGGCCGTTATTGGTACAGAATGCCGGCATGGCTGCCAGCTATAAATGGTATTATATCAAATACGATGTAAAGGGCCATGCTATAAGCCAGGGTATCTATGTTGACCCTAACCATTACACGGCAACTGCCATGCAAACATCAGTAAACAGCAACACGGTATACTACGAAAGCAGGAGCACAGTCTCTGCTACCGGCTATTATACCAATAATATGTTCCCTTCCACCGGCATTACGCCACTGGCCTATAGTTACTTTGATAACTACGACATGGATATGAGCGGTACTGATGATTACAGCTACACCACTCAGGGTTTCACGGGCAACGAAGGCAGCCAGACGACCGACCCAACCAAAGGCGTGCCGACCATGGTAAGAAAAACAACCATGACCAACAACACAGCCAGCGGTACCTGGCTGGTAAGCTATACGTTTTATGACCGGTACGGGCGCGCGATACAAACCAAGAGCAATAACTTAATCACAACTACGGTAAGCGATGTAAAAAGCAGCGCGATGGACTTTACAGGGGCACCGACCCAAACCAAGGTGATAAAAGTAACCGGCAGCACTACCACTACCGTACTGACCACCATAGGCTATGACCCCAACCGCCGGCCAATTACCATTGACCAGAGCTATAACGGAGCTACCGCTATCCGCATAGCCGCTTATACTTATAACGAGCTGGGGCAAATGATAGACAAAAAACTGCACAGCACCAACGGCGGTAGCACTTACATGCAATCGGTAGATTACCGTTATAATATTCGCGGGCAATTGCTGAGCATAAATAACAGTAAGCTGACATCGGATACCGGTACAGGATCTGGCTATACCAATGACGACAGCAACGACTTGTTCGGGATGCAGTTTTTATATGACCAAGTGGATGCGAACGTAGGCAATAAAGCTTATTATAACGGTAAGCTTTCGGCAGTAAAATGGATGAGCAAAGATGGATCTGGTAATCCCGGTTATGAGCGCAGTTATAAATATGCTTACGATGCCATGGGCCGATACACCACTGCCACCTATGCGGAGCGAACCACCGGCACAGGTGCGTTCAACTACAATATAGGAGGCTTTAACGAAAATGTAACTTACGATGTGGGAGGAAATATCACCACCCTCGGCAGAAACTCTTCTACCTCGCCCGGCAGTAGCACACACATACAGATTGATACATTAACATATAGCTACGATGCCAGCAACCCGTACTGGCTTTACAAGGTGAGTGATGGAACGGATGCCAACCATACCGGTGCAGGGTTCAAGAATATTACCAATAACAGTACCTTTAGTTACAGTCATGATGCCAATGGCAATATGACAATTGATCCCAATAAAGGATTGGTACTAGCTTATAACGACCTGAACCGAACGGATAAAATAACGATCACCACAGCCACAAACCGGTATATCATGTATACTTACGATGCCTCGGGTAGCTTGATACGCAAGCAGGCTTATGACAATAACATCCTGCAAACCACTACCGACTATATCGACGGCTTTGTGTACCTAACGGCAGGCGCAGGAACCCCGGGACTAAGCTATTTTGCCATGCCTGAAGGAAGGGTGCGCAATTCAGGCACAGCACTAAAGCTCGAATATATCATTAACGACCAGCAGGGCAACGCACGGATCAGCTTTGAGGAAAGCACTACACCGGGAGTGCCCCAAGTAAGGCAAGAGAACAGCTACTATCCTTCAGGCTTAATCATGCCGAACAGCCTGGTAGGCTTCCCATCAGGTAATACAGATAATAAGCACTTATATAACGGCGGCTCTGAATGGCAAAATGATTTTGGTAGCTTGCCTGACTATTATCAAACATTTTACCGAAATTACGATGCGGCACTAATGCAGTTTGTTGCTGTAGACCCAGAACCAGAAAGCGCTGAAAGTATGAGTACATACCAGTATGCTGGGAATAACCCGGTGGTATATAACGACCCGTTGGGGAACTTTCCGACACCTGTTTCGCCGTATGGCAATACTGGCGGCTCAGGCATTCATTCACAAAGCGAATTTTGGACTCAATGGGCGGCACTTTGGGGAACTGACGTCGTAACTCCTCCCGAGGCTGACTATTTCGGTATGCGCACAGGCGGAAGTGACGGCGGCAACAAGGCTTTTTACACAACTTATTTTGCGGCACTTGCCGGAGATCCGTTAGCTATTGAACAATATGCAATGGATAAAGGAGCGACTATTTACCAAAAAGGGGTGTCCAACAGCAATTCAAATGCGAGTCTAAGTCGGAGTCAGTTATCAGGGTATTTGAGGTACGTAGGTCAGACAGGTGATATTGGTTCAGTTGATGGGGGTAAATTCACTTATAGTTATATTCAATATTATGGTGTTAGCGCAGGACCTGGCCCCACACAAATGCAAGGCTATGATATTTATACTAAAACAATTGATTTAGATGCTGATCAGGGGGGATACGTACCAGCCGGTGGTGCATCGCCTAATTGGTACGATATTGGCAGCCGAGTTAATGCCCTTTGGGGGGCAACTACGCCGTTTGTCAAATCCTCGATTGGATATTTGAGAGATGGTGCTGTTGCATTAAAATATTATTCGAGTGGGTGGCGAGGTGGAAGCCGAGCAATGATAAAAACAATGAAATTTGCAAAAATTGCCGGTGTTGCTGGTTTTGCCGCTGGGGAAATAATGGATATAGAAGCCCTTAGGGAGGGCAAACTCTCATGGCGACATGCCGGAATTAATCTAATGATGGGTATAGTTGGATTTACAGAAGCGGCACCATTATCAATAGCTTATTTTGGCATTGATGCGTTTTATCCGGGTGGCGTGAGCGGACTAACTCATAAATATGGCGACGTCCACTTTGATTTCAGTCATATAGGTGAATCCAACCAAGACACGGACCATTAAGTTATAGTTTATGAAACCAACAACAATGTATTATTATCTATTTTATAAATTCTATCGCTTATTTGAATCATTTGAAACAACAAGGTGGTTAACAGATGTAAAAGCCGTAATATGTATAATTAGCATTGAGATTTGGATTCTTTTTTCATTGCTTAATTATTATGATGTTCTGACACATCGGCATATAATCTTTTCCTTTTTCTCATTGACAACTTTAATTCCGCTAATAATTTTATTGCTAATAAAATGGCTCCTTTTTTGGAAAGATAATAGATGGCGAGAATACGTAAATGAATTTGACAAATGGCCCAAAAGGAAAAATCAGATTGGTGGATGGATAGTAACAGGTTTAACTCTACTAATTTTTGCGAATTTGATACTTTCATTGTATTTAGATCCTCCTGTTGGTGGCTGGAAATAATAGTATGCCAATCAGGGGGGCGAATTGTCCGAGTCCTTAGATAAATTTAATACGGGCGCAGGGGCATTTGCCCTTGGCTGGTCGGCTAAGGATGTGGCATTTGATTATGTTAAAAGTACAGGAGCCGATTTAGAAGGGTTGGCGGGGTATGCAAAGGCTGTCAAAGGCGTTGCGTTCGCAGGAAATGTTATCAATGCAGGAGTAGTTGTAACTAAGGTGTTTGTTAATAAACAAATCATGCCTTCTGATATTTTGGATGCATCAATGGCTGGAGCTTCTTTTATACCTGGATTTGGATGGGCAATTGGAGGGGGTTATTTTCTCGGTGATCAGATAACAAAGGCGGTTACAGGGGAATCAATTGGGCAACACCTCAATGATTATTATGGAGATAAACCTGTTGCATCATGGTAATAGTCAATAGTTATGGTAAAAATCAATATTAGTATGTTTAGATATTTTGATTACGTTTTCTATAGAGTTCATTCTTATTATATAAATAAAAAGGATGATATCCCGATACTACATTCTTTAGGCTTTTTATGGATACTTCAAGTGATTATTGCTGCTGTTATATTTGGAATAGTTGATAAATTTACGAATGGGGCAATGACCAGTTCTGATTCTGTAAAAACGAAGGCATATATAAGTTTAGGGATATTCTATGTATTATTCTTAGTTTTTGACTTAATTCGATATTTGAATAACAAATATTATCAGTCGTTACCTGAACTATTTGCTAATAGTTCTTTAAATGGCAAGGTGAAAACATGGATGATATTTATTCAACCAGTCTTATTAATCATATCAACGATAACATTTCTTATTCTCACAAAACATCATTAGGAGCAAATCAACCCAAAAGAAAATCTCAATGATAAGTGCTAATGATCTTAAAAAGGTAGGGTGTTTATAAAGTTCAAATAGATCGTCTTAAGAATGCTAATCAGGGGGGGGATCCCCCCAACTCTGGCGCAAGAATGAGGGGCTGGGTAGTGAGTGAAAGGCTTCTTGTGCCTATTTTGATTATGTTGGATAGCTGATAGCTTGAGGCCGATTTCCGTCTCAGCAGGGTCTCCCAACGGGGACCCCGCCTTTCAGAACCACAAGCCGCTTATATTTTACGAAATAGTTACTATCGGGCATCGTCAGGTTGGCGTTATCTTTGTATGTAACTTTAACACTTCACCCTCAAAAAATAACACTATTTAACATTCGCATTGTTTATATTAGAAGAACATAAACCGGCCATGAAAAAAATATTGTTATCGCTAATTGTTATTGCAGGCGCTTCCCAGTTGAAAGCGCAGCAAGCTACTATAAAACCTTTTGATCAAAATTTGTTCAAAGCCCCAAAGGATCTAAAATTGCATCCTTTTAAGTTGGACGACAGTGCCTTATTTAAGAACTATTCGGCCATGCCAAACCAGCAACTGCTGGCATTAGCGCCAAACAAATTAACGGATAATAACCTGCTCTTATTAAACCCGGCGACAAACATCGACCATATGCCAATAGCAAAGATGAATGGCAATATCGATCGTATGCCTATTGCCAAACCAAGCGGCAATATGGAAAAGATGCCAGTAGTTAAAGTAGCACCTCTGGGTCTGCCGCAGCCAGTTATCCCCTGATCTTTTCCAGCCCGGTGTCAGGCAGTAATTTGCCTTGCTCGCGCTTTTCGATCACCTCATCAAATGATTGCTCATATTCCGGGTGATTGGTTTTCATCAGCCTGTCCCAGATGTTGAAGTAAAGACCATAATTGCACCTGGTTAACCGGTGATGCATATTATGATGGGTAGAAGTGTTATGCCATTTGAATAACCTATGACGTGCAAATCCTTTAGGGAAGATCTCAAAACCGAGGTGCCCTATTACATTTAATAAAAGGGAGTATATTGTAAATATCATCAGCGCGACAGGATGATAGGGTATAACAAATGCAATAAGGGGAATGATGCCTACTTCTATAACCGCCTCGATAGGGTGAAAAGCATAAGCGGCAAAAGGAGTAGGGTTGATAGAAAGGTGGTGCGTTTTATGCGCTATCCGGAATAACGGTTTCCAGTGCATCAGGCGGTGTGTCCAATAAAAATAGGCATCGTGCAGGAAGATCATCAGGATGATACTGAAAAAGAAATAGAAGTAGCCATGCTGATCGATGTGTTGATAAACTCTTGTATAACCGTTCTTTCCCGCAACAATGGTAAAGAAAATGATCGCGCCGAAAATAAGGACACTTATCATAGAATAGCTGATCTCTCGCAGGATATGTTTGTTTTCAGGGTACCGCTGCTGGATCTTCGAGTACCAGAATGTCCGTTTTTTCCAGATATAAAAGACAAAATAAAATATACCTGCGAGCAAAAAATAGCGTGATACAATGGTGAATAATACATGCGCTATTGCAACTGCTTTTGCCAATGTTATTTCAGCGATCATATTGGTATGACGATCAAGCCCTTAAAACGTTTTAAGATGTTGACAATTAATTCACCGGCTAGAAATCCTTATTCAGCAATTTCTCCAGTTCAGCAAAACTGATGTTCATTTTAACCCGGCCCTGCTTGGCATAAGATATTTCGCCGGTTTCTTCGGATACGATGATTGCTGTTGCCTCGTTGGTTTCGGTTACCCCGATGCCTGCGCGATGGCGTAAACCGAATTGTAGTGGCAGGTCTGTTTTGTCCGTTAATGGTAGTATACAGCTGGCCGCTTTGATTTTATTCTCTGATATTACCACAGCGCCATCATGTAGCGGACTGCTTTTCTGAAATATACTCTCCAATAAGCGTTTGGATATTTTTGAGTCGAGTACTTCGCAGCTATTCTGGTAAAACTGTTCATCATAAAACTTGGCGAACACGATAAGCGCACCTGTGCGGCTTTGCTTCATGCTTTTGCAGGCATCAATGATCGGTTTTATGCGGGCGTAGTTATTTTTTTCGTCCTCACGCTTACCAAAGAAATAAGCCCACCAGGCTTTGTTTCGCTGCAGGGAGGCATTTTTACCCACCAGCAGCAAAAATCGTCGTATCTCCTGCTGAAAGACGACAATTACCGCTATGATACCCACATTGACAAAATTTTGCAGTATGGCCGTAAGCAGCCGCATCTGCAATGCCTTCACCACGAAGAATAGCACATAGATGAGCGCGAGACCGATAAAAATGTTGGCGGCTATTGTTCCCCTGATAAGGCTATATAGCTGGTAAATGATAAAAGCCACCAGCAAAATATCCAGTATATCAAAAAAGGTTACCCTCAGATGGCTCAGATCAAATAAATGCATATGGCTAAGTTAGTATTTTCCCTATTAGATGTGAGACATGAGATGTGAGATTTGAGATAAAATTTATTAGACGTGAGATATTAGATGTGAGATTTGAGACAGAAAACCTACATCAAAGCGGCAAATTATTCGCGTGCTTGGCATTTCAAATCTCACGTCTCAAATCTATCCTAAATACGGGCCTCCGGGAACACCCCAACCCCAGACAGGCATAGGCACATCCGGACTTTCAGTTACCTCGTCGGTATTGGAATTGATGACAGCTATACGGGTACCCCACTCCAGGTAAGCCATAAATGCAGAGCGAAATTCAGGGTCATCGGGCAGCTTTAATTCATCGGCGGTTTGCAGCAGGAGATCGATCCAGCGTTTGCGTTGTTCGTTAGTGAGGTGCTTTGACAAGTGCTTTTGGATCATCTTAAAATGACTCCCTTCTGATTCACTGTAAAGCTTTGGTCCGCCAAATACTTCGGCCACAAAGTGTGCCACGTGCAGGCGGTGTTCGGGCGACATATGCTTGAAAACAGGAAGCAGGATGTCATCGGCTAAAACCTTATCATAAAATTTTTGAAAAAGGGTTTCAAATGCGGCCATGCCGCCTGCCCACTCATAAAGCGAAGGGATTGGTTTGCTCTTGTTTTTCATAAGCTGATCCTGGTTAGATAAATTCGATTCAGGATCAGTCAATTAGTGTGCCGCTTCTTTTTTAGGGAAGATAAGCGAGGCCACAATACTTATTGTCAGTATACCAAGAATGATCAATAGTGAATTGCCAGTTGTAAGGCCGATCTTTTCTGCATAATTGGCAGCCAGCATCTTAAGACCGATGAATGACAATAATACCGATAAGCCAACTTTTAGGTAGTGGAATTTCTCAATGATATTCACCAGCAGGAAAAACATCGACCTTAAACCCATAATGGCAAAAATATTTGAGAAAAATACGATATAAGGGTCTTTAGTGATGGAGAATATTGCCGGGATAGAGTCTACCGCAAAGATCAGGTCGGTTACTTCGATGATCATTAGCACCAGGAATAGTGGTGTGATCAGCTTTTTGCCATCGATCTTTATAAAAAACTTTCCGCCTTCGAATTTTGGGTGAACCGCAAAATATTTTGATGCAAATTTTACTACCCGATGATTCTCCGGATCGATCTCATCTTCCTGGTTACGATTGATAAACATCATCACGCCTGTATATACCAGGAAAGCGCCGAATAGGTATAATACCCAATGGAACTGGCTGATAAGTGTTGCACCTATAAAAATGAACAGGAAACGCATTACAATGGCGCCTATAATTCCCCACAATAATACTTTATGATAATATTTTGGGTTGACCGAAAATGCCGTGAAAATGAGCACCATTACAAAAATGTTATCTACTGACAGTGCATACTCCACCACATAACCCGTAATAAACTCAAGAGATAGATTTTTCCGGTATAAGCTCAAACTTTCCTGGAAATCATTCGGATTAAGGTTAAGCCGATGTAAATGTTTGACATTGATCTCCTGCAGGGCTGAGAAATTATCAATATGATGCAGGAGATGTCCATATTGTAAAATAAGCCAATAAAATATCAATGCTAACGATACCCAAACGCCGCTCATAATACCGGCCTGTTTCAGACTTACGGGTTTGTCGCTTTTTCCAAACAACCCCAGGTCGATGGACATCATCAGGAAAATGAATAGGATGAAGCCGCCTATAAATATCAGTTCGCTCGGCATTATTTATTCCTTTCGGTGGTAAACCGCACTAATTGTTCCAAACTCTCCCTCGAGTCGCTCTTTGGGAATGTATTTAATATCTCGAATGCCTCTTCCTGGTATTTTTTCATTTGTGTTTCAGCGTATTGTAGTCCACCGGTTTCATTAACAAAACGGATGATCTGTTCAATCTTTTTTGGGTCATCATTGTGATTTTTTACCAGGTTGATGATCCGTTTCCTTTCAGATGACGTAGTGTTATTTAAAGAATAGATCAGCGGAAGCGTCACTTTTTTCTCTTTAATATCGATGCCTAATGGCTTGCCTACATCATCGGTTCCGAAATCAAACATATCATCTTTGATCTGGAAAGCGATGCCGATCTTCTCACCAAACGAGCGCATTTTCTCAATTGTCGCCTCATCTGCTCCTGCCGAGGCTGCCCCGCAGGCACAACACGATGCGATCAGCGAAGCCGTTTTCTGGCGGATCACCTCATAGTAAATGGGCTCATCAACATCCATACGGCGCACCTTCTCTACTTGTAAAAGCTCGCCCTCGCTCATTTGTTTTACCGCCTCGGATACGATCTGTAATAATTTAAAATCATGGTTCTCAATTGATAACAATAAACCCTTAGATAGAAGGAAGTCGCCCACTAAAACAGCGATTTTATTTTTCCAGAGTGCATTGATAGAGAAGAATCCACGGCGTTGGTAGGAGTTATCCACCACATCATCATGAACAAGGGTAGCCGTATGCAGTAGTTCCACCAAAGCAGCACCGCGGTGGGTGGCATCGGTAATGCCTCCGCAAATGCTGGCCGAAAAGAATACGAACATCGGCCTGATCTGCTTTCCTTTTCGCTTAACGATGTAATGGGTAATACGGTCGAGCAGAGGAACGGAGCTTTGCATCGAGGATTTAAACTTTTCCTCAAAAGCATCTATATCGGCGGCAATAGGTTGTTTTATCTCGTCGATGCTCAACATGGGCAATTACACAAGTTTTTTTCTGTTATTGCTGTTTTTGCAATATGCAGCAAACATACAAATTAGTTGATTAAGTGAGTGGTTGACTATGTTGATTAGTTAAAAATGATACCAATAGTTGATTAAGTTAGATTAGGTGAGTGTTTGATTAAGTTAGATTAAGGTTAAACTCAATCCACTTAATCCAACTCAATCAACTATTTTATTATCCCATTAAACCAATCCACGAAAATCCAATCTATTATTAAAACAGCGATTGACGGTGTAAGAGGATAAATTTGATAAGTAGTGATTGATTGTGGGCGTCCCGGGGTGTGACCGGGGCGCTTTTTTTGTGCTTACTGTTCACGCTCACGGCTGTGAACGCTCGTGAGCGCAGGTATAAACTCAATCAACCAAACATCTGAAAAATTAAACTATTTTCTTAAAATGAAAATTTCTGCATATTAGTTTAAACAAAAGCCGCATGGTACTGTTAAATAAGGCATTAATCAATTACCTAATGCGGCTATCTTATGAGATCAGCCGGAAGCTATCCGGCGAAGTTTGTTTTGTTCACCAAATGGGAATATCCGCTACCATGTCTGATGACGTAGCGGTTGTTAAAGTCTGTTGCTCTTATTTTAAGGACGACATAGAGAAGCAGTTAAAAAAACATTTTGATACTGAGTTTGCCGCCGGGAAAATCCGCGTACAATTACCCGGACTTAGTATGAAAGAATCAAGTACGGAAGAGCAGTCTAATGACGTGCCTTCAGACAGCCAGGCAGTAGGCGAGTGATCGCCCCATCCTCTTATTGGGAGGAGGGGTTACTTCATATGTTTTTGTCTAGAGATTTTGTATATCCGGGACAGCCGCCATTTTAGAAATATCAGCTCCTTTAAAAAGTAACCAAAAACCGAGAGCGAGCTCATCAATAACGATAGGCCCGAAGCAGGCAGGTATGATCGTTTTCTCAATGTTGGGATAAATGATAATAGCGAATTGACTCAGGAGCAATAACAATGAAGAAAATATACCCCATAAAGCCAGCGCCCGGGGAATATATTTTGATTTGAAAAGCAGGTAATTAAAGATTACCGACCCCAGGCCCAAAAAGATGGCAACAACATTAAAGGTTAAAGCATAGTGATAATGCATAACCGACAAGGCCTGTAACTGTCCCGGACCGAATACTTTCGAATGATCAGCGTCGGTTACAATCTGCATGGCAACATAGTAATTAATGATAGCCACGCAAGCCAGCGTCGTTTCTACCAGCCGGAATAATACAGCAAGCAGGGCCAAACTGCGATTCACCGTCCGCAGCAATACGTACAGCGCCCAAATTAATACTACATCTATAGCAAATGTGATAATATTGTTGGCTATGCCAATACGATAAAGCCGCTCATTAGCCAAAATATTGCCGGCTGTTTTTGACGCGTCGCCTGCGATGATAAGGCTTGTCGGAAAGTGTACATAAAATTCTGCGAAAAGCCCAGTTGCCATTGCAACCAGGTAAAGCAGGCCTGCAAGTCTTGCGGCTTTGGATGGAGATACAGTATAGGTCTGATTTTCCATATTTCAATTATAGCCAATTTTGACTTCTGCAAGCAGCCGGCTACCAATTAGTTAGAGCAATTTTATATTCATTAGTTACAAGGCAGATGATTTGCGATGGTTGTATTAGTTATACTTGCGATAATGCCAGAAGGCTCGCTTTTAACCACTTCAACCAATCTCCATCCCCGTTGGGACACCCTGCCGGGACGGGGGGCAAATCGTAGCAATCGTGCGATTTATCGTAAGAAACATAATGGCGGTATTAGAGGATAAATTTGATAAGCAGTGATTGATTGTGGGGCGTCCCTGGGTGTGACCGGGGCGCTTTTTTTGTTTATAATATCGAACACCGAATGTCATCATAAAGAATGATGAAGTTCGAGTTCATTATTCAGAATTCATGATTCGATATTCTGAGATGAACGCCCGTGAGCAAACTTCAACACTGATTCATTTATTCTTTATACGTGGAAATACGGTTTGTGTAATACCCTGCAGGCTTGGTTTTACCCTTTGTATTGATCCATCTTGGTTAAAAAATAGCCTGTCTATACAAACCTCACGGTTAAATCCTGCAGGCGGCCCCATTTTAATTCCATCGGGCCTGTTAAAACGATGATAGATGATATACCAGTCGTCCGTACCCGGAATATTTAATATAGCGTTATGCCCTGTTGCATAAATCCCTTGAGATGCATCCGTTTCAATGACAATATTTTTGTCAGGAATAATGATTTTGCCCGTTGGCGAGTCTGAGAAACCATATCGCACCTTATAATTCGGACTGCGGGTGTCATCTTCACTCCACATAAAATAATATTTACCTTTCCTGTAAGCAACCTCCGTCCCTTCGCGGAAAGTTTTGTCTGGCGTAATTTCCTTGATGGTACTGGTATCAATCGAGATCATGTCTTTATTCAACCTGGCTACTGCCATGTACCCATTGCCCCAATACAAATAATCTTTTCCAGAAACGGGGTCCTCAAATACATCCGGGTCTATTTCCTGCCCGCCGTATACACCATTAGGATGTTTGAACACGAGCGGCCTGCCAGAATCAACAAACGGCCCCGCCGGATCATCCGCAACAGCAACGCCGATTTTTTGAGCAGCACAGAAATAGTAGAAGTACTTATACTTCCCATTTATTTTTTTCTCGGTTATAGTTGGTGCCCAGGCATTGTTTTTGGCCCAGGAAACATCTTTAAACAGATCAAGGATGACGCCTTCATCTTTCCAATGCACCAGGTCGGGCGAAGAAAATGTTTTAAAATAACTGCCCGACCAATTTTTAAACCCATCCGTTGTCGGATATATGTAATATCGATTTGTTTTATGAGAATATAATACCTCAGGATCTGCATACAGACCATTGAACAATGGATTGTTATTCACCACAACACGTACATGAAATATTTTTGGTTTGCTACCGTCTATTTGCAATTTGTAATTCACCGCACCTTTTGTGAAATCTTGCGCGCCTTTTGGCAAAATGCTTGCGCCCGGAAACTGTATAAAATGAGGATCGAATTTAGACAGATCTGTTCCTGAGCTTACCGGCAACGTCAATATTGCGTTTGCTGTATCTAGACTTATATTCAATTTTTTTATTGCCGGGTTTGACGTGGTTCCGGCCAGGTTATCCGCCGAAAACCATTTTGCCAACAGCCTTTTTGCTTCTGCAATTGTTATGGGCATTACGGTTCCATGGCGGGGATGAAAGTTCATGGATACCTCATTGTCTATTACTTTGAAATGGCTCAGGTCTTTACTTTTGGTAAATTGGTAACGGCCTTTGGTATAAACATCATACATCAAAATATAGCCGGATCCGTCATTTAACTTAAATGTACCACCACCTTCAACCGGATCACTGGTTTGCTGCACGTAATTACCAGTTACTTTATAAGGCCCGGTAAGTGAGTTTGATACCGCCACTTTGATGCCTGCAACTTTACTATTTTCGGTTTTAAAAAAGAGATAGTTCTTACCATCTTTCTGAAGGATGTCGCCATCTATTGCGGCACCGTTGTCGGGTGTGAAAAGAAGCTGTTTTGGTTCTGTCTCAAGGTTTGTAAAATCCTTATTGGCATAAGCATAATAAATTTTGTCCGGTTCATTACCATGTTTCATAGACCAATAAATCATGTACTTGCCGGTCTCTCCATTGTAAATGGTTTGTGGCGCCCATACCCGCAACAAACTATCCTGGCCAGAAAACCTTTTCTGGATATTAACAACAGCGGAGGTCCAGTTGATAAGATCATTCGACTTTAGCAAAACCATTGCGCGGTTTGAATTCCAGCCGCTATCGGCAACCATATCTGTGGCCACCATGTAAAAAGTTTTACCATCCCGGCTGCGCAGAATGTGCGGGTCGCGGACGCCGCCTGTAGCGCTTATTTTTTTTGAAGATAAAATGGGCTCACCATTGTTAAGCGCATAATAACTGTAACCATTTTTACTGACAGCGAAACGAATGGCTTCCTCTCCTTTTTCATTCCCGGTGAAATACACGAACAGATAAGCATTGTAAAGCTGTTTATTTTGAACAGGCTTTGCTTTTTTGATTTGAGCATTTAAAACGGAAATCGCAAACAGGCACACTAGCAGCAGTATGTTTTTTTGTTTCATTTTTAGTCTGGTTATCAATGTTGTATCGGTCGTTATTCAAAACCCACGCGTAAGCGTTAAATTTTGTTATCGGCATAGTAATAAACGGGAAGATACATTAGGTTAATAATACGTGTCAAAATAACACTTTTTTTAATGACTAAAAAAGTTTGTGAGAAAACTTTAAGTGAGTAGTGAATGGTCAATAGTCAATGGGGGAAAATATCTCTATAGCTGGCAATTTTGCATTCACCATTCACTATCCGTTCCAGCAGGGCAGTTTATAATGAAGTGCCTGTCCGGGTTGAATATACTGTCACTGAATACGTAAATACGCTTGAAAATGTGATCTTAGAGTTACATAAATGGGGAGTAAATCATCGTAAAAAGGTTATTAAAAAATAATATATCTCATTTGATCTTAACATTTTATAAAAAATTTAAAGATTTTTTTATAAAATTCGAGTTTGCAAGCAGCAATTATTTATTCCCGCCCCAGCAGGGTCTCCTGAAAGGGACCCTGCGTTATAGAAAGCTTACAAAAGGTAATATTGACGTTGCTGTTAACCTGGTGTAAGCCGGAGTACTTAAGGAGTACTTAAAAGGAAATGACCGGCACATATCGATCGTGCAAATCATTTCTTTTTGTCAGACACCCTGCCTGGACGGGAAAATACCCGTTTACGGCCAGCAAATTGCTAATTTGTTTTTTTAGTTAGTAATAAAAATAACCGATGATCATTTGCTGAACTTTAGGATATTCAGGTTCCCGTCAGTCTTTTTTCTGACCGCGAATGTCGTCGTATCGCTTGACAGCAACCTGAAGCCATTAGCCGAAAACAGGTTCAGCAATTCTTCCCTGGTGAGGTGCTTCATTTTACAATAAGGATCAATCTCTCCTTCTTTTTTGGGTTTAGCTTCCTCCACGATCAATACCCCGTCTGAGGTCATCACCCGTCGGATCTCTTTCAGCATTTGGGTTGGATGGGTAAACTCATGAACGGTTTTACGGCACAGGATAAGCCGGTAAGATGAACTGGGCAGTGGTATCGAGTCGGCCGTCCCATTAACATAAGTACTATGATCGTCAAAGTATCTTAATTTATTATCGACCAGGATAGACGTTTTAACCGGGTGACTGTATCTGCTTTGAATGTCTTCCAAAACAAAAAATGCATTGGGGTAGAATCGGAATATGGTTGCAGATTGTACGCCGTAATTACTTCCAATGTCCAGCAATGTATCTTTATCCTTTAGTCCATATTTCACAATTTCATCATTGTAAAGCTGCATTTCAACCGCGCTATGCCCGGAACTGATCAGAGAATACAGCTGGCTTGAGCAACTGAATAAAAATAAAAGAGAAATCAAGCTCAATCGTTTCATTGTGAGTCAGTAGGATCAGATATTCAAATATAGCTTTTGGAAAACAAAAATGCCCCCGTCTTAGCAGGAACCCCAAAAAGGTTCCCGCGTATTTTGTCCCATGAGCGTCCTCTTTATTTTGATTAACCAATTGAACTTCATATATTTAAGAGTAATCTTTGATTAACACCTGAATCAAATCCAATTATGAAAAAAGAACCTGTTCTTATTATCACTGCCGTTGGCTTTTTAACCGGTTGCATATTAGGCATGGCCGGATCATTTGTGCCGTCCGATATCGCCCGCAATATTCTTTGGGCTATCGATAGCTGCGGACTTATTTTAGCCGCCGCATTGTTGGCGTTATATCTCTCTAAAAAAGGCTACGATATAGTCGCCGCTGGTTTCCTGATATTTGCCATAGCTGAAACCGTGGTGTTTTTTAGCTGCGCCGGAGAATTAAACGCAAATATCCCTGCATTTGGAACGGGAGTATGCCTGTGGGCTTTATCCATTGCCGTTGTTAGTTCCCAAAAGTTATTCCCTCTTTTTGTGCGTGGTACAGGCATTATCTCGGCTCTGCTGTTCGCTGTTACGGCTTTCCAAATTTTTACAGGGCATCCTGCTACGGCTTTAACCAAGCCATTGCCGTTTTTTGCTTATCCGTTTTATGCTGCAACGCTTGCGGGGTGGGGGTGGACTGTTGGGTATAGGAAAGCAGGGGTTTGAGTTTCTGCAATGTAGGATCCTTTGTGAGAGATCCTGTTAGGACGGTTAAAAGCTGATAGATATTGGTTCTCGTTTCGATTGAGGGCACTAAAGAAATTTACCGGATGAGAACAATTTATCTTCTTGATTGACGGTGAATTTTTTCCCTTTCAAGCAGGGTCTCCCAAAGGAGACCCTGCTTTTTCACGCACCCTGATAAGCTATCTCAATATCCTTAATAATGATTTTCTTCATTTTCATCATCACCTGCATCACTGCCCCCGATTTTTTAGGATCGGGATCATTAATATACCGTATCAATACTTCGGGTGCCACCTGCCACGATACGCCATATTTATCTTTCAGCCAACCGCATGGGCCTTCCTCGCCGCCATCGGCAGTCAACGCATTCCAAAAATGGTCGACTTCAGCCTGGGTTTCCGGCTCAATGGCAAAAGAGATGGATTCAGTGTATTTAGCTTCCTGCCCCCAATTTAAAGCAGTCATTGTCATTCCTAAAATTTCAAAGGTGGCAGTCAGCACGGCACCCGGCATCGGGCTGTTATCAGGATAACGTTTTACCTGCAATAATTTGCCGTTGAATATGGATACATAATAACGCGCTGCTTCTTCTGCTTCAGTATTGAACAGCAGGAAGGGTGTGATTTTTGCTTTCATAAATGTTCAATTGGTTTATACAAAGTTTTTGTCAAGTGATTTGTGAAATATTGTTTAGGCTCCCATAACACCTACCTTAACTTCTCCGTCCCGTTTGAAATTGGCCATAATAACTCCGGTTGGTGTAGTAGTGCTCTCTACTAATGTAAACGATCTTGGCATAGCGTCATTGCCAAACAGCCTTTTTCCCTTACCAAGAACCACCGGGTGAATGTTGAGCCAGAATTCATCCACCAGGTCATGCTTCAATAATAGCTGAACAAGTTTGCTGCTGCCCCAAATTTTAAGGTCAGGGCCTTCTGAACTTTTAAGCTTTTTGATATCTTCCACACTCTTGATGATAATGGAATTGTTCCACCGCTTAGCAATTGGGTCAGACTCTGATATGGTGTTGGATAAGGCGTACTTGGTTACGTCATTAACGCCTGGCCAATAGTCACCGTGTTCGGGCCAGTAATTGGCGAAGATCTCAAATGTTTTTCTGCCCAGCAGAAGATCGGCAGGCTCCAGTTGTTTTTGCATCACCTTACCGGCAGCTTCGTCGTCAAATGGGGCGCTCCAGCCGCCATATTTGAAATCTTCTGATGGATCTTCCTCAGGGCCGCCCGGTGCCTGCATTACACCGTCTAAAGTAATGAATGATAAAACGATTATCTTTCTCATAATGATTGTCCTCCTTAATTGGTTTTTGTTTAACACAAATCTCGTGAACAAAATAATACCTGGGGTATTGTGAATACGGCAAAACGACGGGCTGAATGCGACAGAAATAAAAAGCCCGCTGTAGGTAAAATTACGGGGGCAAGAACGGGGATAATGCCATTTTTACCGCTTATCCGATTCTGCCATAAATAATCCCCCGGGGTATTTAAACCCAAAAGAAATAAATTTTATGTTTTTGTTAAAAAACCTAGCTGGTTTGGTCTATTTTCTGCTATTTTAATATTTTAGTTGCACTAGTTTTAAATAAATTAAAAAAAGGTTAAAATATTGAGAAATATTTAAGTTAAAATTAAAAAAATAAAAACAATATCGAAATAATACTGTTCTATATACGTAAAGCAACTAACCCCTAGTGTAATTGTATATGAGACAAAACTTTACCGAAAGAAGAAATATTTATTTGCTCCTGTTTCTTTTCCTCACTTTATTTTCTTCGTGTGCTTCAACAAAAAACACCAAATATTTTCAAGATATACCGGATTCCGGGCGCTTAAACACTATTTCAAAAGCTTCATTTACAGAACCCAAAATACAGAATGACGATATTCTGACGGTGGTCATACAGACAGTTGATCCCCAGGCTTCAGCCATGATTAACTCGGGCAATGTGAGTACCACTACTAATAATGCGGCAAGCAGCGTTATGCCCGCATTATCAGCTTCAAGTTTGTCGTTCCCAACACCCAATCTAAATAATCCGGCAGGTTATTTAGTAGATAAAGAAGGTACGATCACCATCCCGGTTTTAGGAAAAATAAAGGTGACTGGCCTTACTACCACAGAAGCAAGAGAGCTGATACGAACAACGGCCGATAAATTTTATAACAATCCTTCTGTTACGGTGCGTTATGCCAATTTCAAAGTTAATGTGGGTGGAGAGGTTTTAAAACCTGGCAGTTACATTATGCCTAATGAGAAAGTAAGCGTTTTAGATGCTATAACGATGGCGGGAGATCTCACAATTTATGGCAAACGCGAAAATGTACTGCTGATCAGGGAAAACCTTGATGGCACGCGGACACCTTATCGGATCAATCTCAAAAGAAGTGATTTTATGAGTTCGCCCTATTTTTATCTAAAACAGAACGACTATATCTATGTAGAACCGGGCAAAGGAAAAGCGGCCGCCACAGATATGGCCCAGGCTCGTAATTATACAATAGCAGGCTCAATTTTATCTATCATCGCTATCATATTAACAAGGAAATAGTATGGATTTTCGCAAGAGGGAACTTGACAAAGATTTAGGCAAAGAAGAGAATTTTGATCTGAAAGAGATTGTTTCAAAAATTCTCGCCAACTGGTATTTATTTATAATCGGCGTTTTGGTTTTTGGTGCGGCTGCATTCTTGTATACCCGTTATGCTACCCCCGCATACAAAATTAATAGTCAGATAACCATCGACGATCAAAGCAAACTTCCGGGCGGAAAGTCTATGGGAAGCAATGCAATGATGGATTTTTCCGATCTGTTGGGTATGCCCAACAATGCCTACAATGAAATGGATATCCTAAGATCAAAGAGTTTGACGGCCAATGTGATTAAGGATATGCATTTGAATACAACAATTTACCGGAAAGGCCGACTAAGAGCCACCGAGTTGTATGATGAGGCTCCATTTAATGTTTTGGTCATCGAAAAGAAGGATTCCATAGAGGCGAAAAAATTTGACATCAATATTGTGAATGACCAGGTGCATATAAAAAGCATTAAAAGGTTAATTCACCTTCCCTCGGTTAATGATGATGACTTGAATAAAACAGTAAAGTTTGGTGAAATTGTTAAGTGCAAGCAGTTTGACCTGGTCATTTCAAAAAAACCGGGGGTGGTAGATCCTGGCGGCTATTTATTGAATGTACAATCTGTTGACAGTAAGGTAGAAGAGCTGTCGAAGAACCTGTCGCTTGATTTAACAGATAAAAAGAGTACGACCCTGGCGCTGACTTTTGAGTATCCTAACCCTAAGAAAGGGGAAGCCATATTACAAAGGCTGATGGATTTGTATTTGCAATATAATCTGCAAAATAAAAAGCAAATAGCCGATAGCACACTGGCATTTATTGACACCAGGCTAAAAATTGTGAGCGGAGAGCTGTCAGGAGTAGAAACACAGTTCACCGCGTTTAAACAGCAAAATAGTATCGCGAATGTTGACGAGCAGTCTAAAGCGTTGGTAAGCAATGTGTCGGATTATTACCAAAAGATTAATGAGCAGGAAATACAATTATCTGTTTTAAATGATATTTCAAAAACCATAAACGATCCGTCAAATAAAAGGATATTACCCAGCTCATTGGCAGTTCAGGATCCGGTATTTGCGGCAGCGGTTGGCGCTTATAACCAATTGTTGGTTCAAAGAGGGCAGCTCACTTTGTCCTATAAAGAAGATAACCCTGTTGTCCGAAATTTAGATTCCGAAATTGAAGCTGCCCGGCAAAGCTTGCTTAAAAGCTTTGATACTTATAAAAATAGCTTATTGGTAGGTATCAATGCGTTAAAAACCCAGAACATCGGTCTGACTAATGAGGTAAAAAGTGTTCCCAAAAAGGAACGAGTGTTCCTGGATTACGCGCGGCAGCAAAATTTGAAGCAGGAATTGTACTTATACCTACTGCAAAAAAGAGAGGAAACTGCAATTTCCCGCACTTCCACAGTTTCAGCATCTAGAATTATTGATCCGGCTAAAAGTGATTATGAGCCATTTAAACCCAACAGGGTTAATATTATACTCATAGGCTTAGCTCTTGGTCTTTTTATTCCCTGGGTTTATATCTACCTAAAAGAAGCTCTAAATGTTAAGATTTTGAGTAAAGAAGACGTATCAAAACATTCCAAAGTAACTATCCTCGGTGAGATCGGTACTGCGCCCGAGGGAAAATCGCTGGTGGTTGAAAGGAACTCCAGAACTGTACTGGCAGAGCAGTTCAGGGCTTTACGGACTAATTTACATTTTGTTCAGAATAATGACCAATCGAGTGTCATTATGATCACATCCAGTATGGGCGGCGAAGGAAAATCATTTGTTGCTTTAAACCTGGCCAGCGTGTTGGGCTTGGGTGGCAAAAAGGTAGTGATGGTCGAATTAGACCTCCGCAAGCCAAAATTATCGTCTAATATAAATATGGACCATACGTACGGGTTTACTGAATATGCCGTATCATCTTCAATTCAATTTGCTGATATTATCAAATCGACAGATGTTTCAGAGGATGTTTACTTAATATCCGCAGGACGGATACCTCCAAACCCGGCCGAGTTATTATTGAGTAATCGTTTAAAAGAACTGATAACCGAATTAAAAAGGGATTTTGATTATATCATTATCGATAGTGCCCCTATAGGGTTGGTTTCGGACGCGCAATTGATCGAAAAATACGCTGATGTTAGCCTATATATTGTCCGTCAGGGGCATACTTACAAGACTCAGTTAAATATTTTAAATGACCTGGTAGCCACCCAAAAGTTCAAACGCTCTTATATAGTAATAAATGATATAAAGCAGAGCCAGGCTGGTTATGGCTATAGCAATAAACACGGCTATGGCTCAGGATATGGAGACCATGATATAAATAAAAAACAAAAGCACAAGGCGTTTTCAGTGTGATAACTGGTTTGGGCTGGTTATTGCAATATTATCGGAATACTTAAAATGTATGCGGGAAGTTGTTTTAAAACTTAAATCTTTTTTTACTGAGGGGCATGAGCGGACGCTTAAAGCCAAAAAGAATGTAGCTATTTCTTTTTTGCTGAAAGGCGTCAGCATTTCTATTGGGTTTGTACTAATACCGATGACGATTAACTACGTTAATCCTACTCAATACGGTATTTGGCTTACCCTTAGCTCAGTAATAAGTTGGTTCAGCTTTTTCGATGTTGGATTAGGCAATGGGCTAAAAAATAAGGTGGCCCAGGCAAATGCATTAAAAGATTATACGCAGGCGCGCATTTATATCAGCACCACGTATGCTATACTGGCTATTATCTCCTCCTCGGTTTTCATTTTGTTTTACTGTTTGAATCACTTCATAAACTGGTCGCGGATTTTAAATACCCCGGACTTCAATGGAGGAGCTCTTAACCATTTGGCTTTAATTGTTTTTGGTCTGTTTTGTATCCAATTTGTTGCGCAGATTATTAACGTAATACTGACTGCACTGCATGAACCGGCAAGGGTATCTTTAATGAATGTTGTTGGTCAGATTTGCGTGATCATAGTGATCTGCATTTTGGCCCGGAATACCAGGGGGTCGCTTAATTATTTGGTTTTTGTACTGGGTGGAATACCTGTTTTTGTGCAGACACTGACCAGTATAATTTATTTTAAAACCAGCTATAAGCACGTTGCTCCATCAATAAAGCTAATCAACTTTAAATACGGCCGGGAAATTTTAAGTCTTGGGGGAATATTCTTCATAATCCAGATTGGTGCTTTGTTGTTGTTCGAGACAGATAACATACTAATTACCCAGCTCTTTGGGCCGGGATCAGTAACTACATTCAATGTGGCCTATAAGCTGTTTTCGATGGTAATAATGATTTTTAGCATCATCATTACTCCTTTCTGGAGTGCTTTCACAGATGCAGCCACCAAAGGAGATATGGCGTGGATCAGGAGAGTTTTAACCAAGATGGAAAAGTATTGGCTTTTGCTATGCGTTTTTACATTGGTGATATTGTTTGCATCTCCTCTGATTTATAAGCTCTGGTTAAAAGGAAGTGTTTCTGTGTCTTTTTCGATCTCAGTGGCTATGGCATTTTACGTTATGGGATATAGCTGGATAATGCTTCAATGCTTTTTTTTAAATGGTATTGGTAAAATCAGAATGCAAGTATATCTGTATGCAATCTGCACCTTAATCAATATCCCCATAGGAATATTTTTAGGAAAATTCATGGGGATACCGGGAGTCACCTATTCTAATGTTATCCTTTTTGTTTTCATGGGGATAGTGTTATTTATTCAGAGTAAAAAAATATTAAACTCAGAGGCTAAAGGAATATGGAACAAATAGTATGGCGTACCTAAAGTATAAAGATCTGTCAAAAGAATAACTGGAGTTTAGATGATAAAATCGGTTCTTAAAACGTTAGTGGTTAACCCCTTAAGATCATTAAGGGAGGGCTATCTGTTTAACTATCACAAAATACTTTTAAAGTTAAAACATGTAAAATACACTAGTTTGCCCAGGTGTAATGGTAAGTTAATTATCTACAATGACGGCGAATGCATTTTTGGTAAAAACCTGATTTTTAACAACTCCATTCATTCGAATCTGGTGGGCTTGTACAAGCCGTGCACTATTAAAGTGAACAAGAACGCAAAGCTTGTATTAAACGACAATTCGGGGTTTTCAGGTGTATCCATTTATTGTTCTACCAATATTGAGATCGGACAATTTGTGACCTGCGGAGGAAATGTAAGTATATGGGATACAGATTTTCACCCGTTAAATTTCAGGGATAGACGACAGAACCTTTCGAATAAGATCAATTCGGCGCCAATTGTAATTGGTGACGACGTGTTTATTGGTGCCAATTCCATTATTCTCAAAGGAGTTACGGTCGGATGCCGTTCTATTATTGGCGCGGGGAGTGTCGTATCGAAGAACATCCCGGAAGATGAGATTTGGGCAGGTAATCCCGCACGTTTTATTAAAATGGCAAATAATGAAACAAAAGAAAAGATTCTTATGAAGATTAACTAATTCAGGTTTAGATGGTAGGGCTGATACTTTTTATTATATACTGGTTTACCTTTTTGCAGCGGAGATACGACGTGAATTTGTTCGTTCTTTTTCTGTTGGCTACCTCCTGCTATCAATTTGCACCTGTAAAGATTATTGAATTAAATCCGGTGGTTACCAAACCCTACGATTGGGTTTCATTAATTATTGTTGGCCATTTGATTTTTAGAGCTAGACATATTCAGTTCAAAAAATATCTAACGCTTCCTGTTCGCCTCTATCTGGCATTTCTGATTTTTTTAGGGTTGTATTCGCTGTTGGTATTACATGTCGAAACCAAGGTTGTATTGTCGGTTTTCAGGTTGCATCTTTTTATCATATCACCAATTTTATTTACCGAATACAAGTTTGAAACTATAGAAGGCGTTATAAAATGGGTCTGCGTTTTTACGGTATTAGCATCGGCAGTATATATAACTCAGGCTTTTGTTGGAAAGGCAATTTTATCATCGCTGCAGAGCGATGATATAACTGCCAAACAAGCCAATGGAGGTTTATCAAGATTTTACAATCTGCCTTTTTACGCCGTGTTTGCTTTGATTTATTATGCCAGAAAAGTGTTTGATAATTTTAAACCGCGCTATCTGCTCTATGCGGTGATTGTCTTACTTGCCATTATTATCTCATTTAACAGGAATACCCTTATAGTAGCCATATTATCACTAATTGCAGTTTATTATCATAATCGCAAAGTTAAAATCGTCAATGTCGCCTTTCTTGTATTATTGGGTTGGATAATTACCATACCCTTTTCGGAGTCAAATGATGGCCGGTTGAATCAGGGCTTCAATGATTTGAAGAATTTTAATACCTCAATGAATTTGAGCCATATGTTTGATTACAAACCGTCTGAGGTGTCGGAGTTATCCACTACTCAATTTAGGGCACTGCATTTTTATGAACGGTTTAGTTATGTAACAGGCAAGGGTGTATTTACATCCCTTACAGGGGTAGGCCTGGTTAATGAGCAATCTTCTTTTAAAAATAAACTTGATTTTTCAGTAGGTCTTGTTAACGAAGGTACAGACGAAGTGGTGCAGATTGATACGGGCGATATCGTTTGGTCATTATTGATTTTGCAAACGGGGCTAATCGGGATTATATTATTTATCACCGTTTATATTAGCTATATAAGATACTACTTAAGATACAGGGCTTATACTTTTTCCTATTTATCGGCCATATTAATAACAGCCTTGTTGTTAACCTCATTTTTTGGTATTGATATCATTTCGCCACCTATTGTAATGTTTGTTTCGATGCTGTTTGTACTAACCTATAAAGGGGTGAGTGTGCAGGAAGAAAGTAATGAACCCGACTATGGTATGATGCCCGGGAATGGACAGCTTATTTATGATTTAAACAGCTAATAACAAAAAACACTTGAGTTAATGGAACCACTTGTAACTATAATAACCCCATCCTATAATCAGGGGCAATTTATCGAAGCCACGATCTTAAGTGTGCTTAATCAAACGTATAAAAACATCGAATATATTATTGTCGACGGAGGCTCAACGGATGATACGATGGATGTAGTGAGACAATACCAGGATAAGATCGATAAAGTTATACACGAAAAAGATAAAGGCCAATCAGACGCAATAAATAAAGGGTTCAAGCTCGCCGGGGGGAAACTTGTTGGATGGATAAATTCTGACGATATTTTATATCCGGAGTGTGTTGAGGAAATAGTTAAGCTTTATCAGTTGAATAATGACGGTGCTGTTTATTATGGAAGCATACTAGACCGGATCGACGCCGACGGAAACCTGATCAAACAAAAGCATGCTTTAATTTCAGATAAGGTTTATTTATTAAATCAAAACTATGATGTCATCCAGCAAGGGTCTTTTTACCCTACGGAGTTAGTAAAATTGGTCAATTACGTTGATGAGTCTATCCACTACTGCATGGATTTGGATTTATGGCTTCGTTTGCTTGAACATGGACCTATTTATGCCTATAAAATGAAACCTATCGCAGGGTTCCGTACATGGGAGGCAACCAAAACCAGCACAGGTACCACTAAATTTTTAAAAGATATAAAAAAGACGTTGTTGAAGCATGGGGCATCCGCATACTCAAAAACATTGTTTAAGATCCATTACTATTCATTTAAAAGTCATGTCAAAAGTATTCTTTTAAAGTATCATTTATTGTCATCATGAAAATAGTACACTGTTTTTTTACAATGCATATGGGTGGTTCGCAAATACTTGCTATAGACATGCTTAAT
>Ga0097621_100000235_pt1 | contig 37163 bp, 30 predicted proteins | sample KBSMisM72_FD_73165 | JGI IMG/M metagenome (GOLD analysis project Ga0097621, IMG submission 73165) | Miscanthus rhizosphere microbial communities from Kellogg Biological Station, Michigan, USA - KBS Miscanthus M7-2 (version 2) (version 2) | ecosystem: Host-associated > Plants > Roots >... | reverse complement strand
CCCCGTTGAAGTAGAGCAGCTCCCCCGCACTGAAATGTCCCGATCTCCGGAACGCTGACAGCGCCCTTTTCCCCTCCGACACGATCAGCAACTGATTAGACACGATATCTGCGATCCGCCTGTACTTCCGCATCTCAGGGCTCACCTGCATCAGCGAATTCAAAAAAGCCGAATGCAGATCAAAATTTCCCTGCGTCAGGCTTTTCACCTGCCCGTAACCCTGCGTCAGGATCGTATAACCCGTCTTCATATCCGACAGGATCGCCTTGAACTGCGTCAGCTTTTCGATATCCAGGATCAGCTGCTGCAAGTCCTGGTCCTGTGCCTGCACAGGAGTTGCAGTAGCACTGAGCAGTAGCAGGAAACATCCCATGACCCAGCCAAAACCTTTCCCCTTTAACCTTTGACCTTTCGCCTCAATCAATTCCATACAACCTCCTTAATGTTTCCGCATCCCGGTTATCCCCGTTCCGCTGGATCACCAGCGCCCGCACCTTCCCGCAAAACGAGCAGGTAAACAGGTATTCATCCCGGACCGAAGCCGTCACCCGTTTGACCCTTTCGATCCGCTCCGCATCCGTCATCTGCCAGTCGCCCGCAGTAAGTGCCTGTCCTAAGACCTCCAGGTCCCGGTCACAGTTCCCGGTAACACAATCACTCACACTTCCTACATAAGCCCTTTCACCGGCAGTCAAACCAGATAAATTCTTCAAACCCGAAAACTGCTCGGTAATAATCAAAGCCTCCGAACGGATGCTATTCACATCCGTAGCCGCCAGCACCTGCTGGCTGACCTTCGCTAATGAGGCATAATAATCCGAATGCAAACCCAGCTCACCGTTTTTCCAGTTACGGACGAGCCCCCAGTCATTCTTCGCCTGCTGATACCCCTGCTTCAGCTCCTGCTCATAAATACGCACATAGGCGATCTGCTTGGTCAGATACTTGATCAGCGTGCTCTTCTGGTCGAACCACTCCGCGAAGGTTTGGGCACGCGCCTCAGTAGCAGTCAGCAGTAGCAGTAAACAAAAAGCTAAAGAAATGCCACTCAAAAACCTATGAAACAAACGATTACCTTCCGACTTTGACCTTTCTGCTTTCACCTCAATTAATCCCATAATATCGTTTTAAAGTTTCTACCTCGTCCGCATCCTTCGCCCGCTGGATGCTCAATAACTGGTTCTGCGCATTGAAAGCTTCGAGATCGTTATAGTTCACATCCATATGGTCCGCCGCCTGGTTGACCAGCTCCAGACGCTTCGCATCCGGCATCTGCGTTTTATTCGCATGCACCACCGCCAAAAGCCGGTCCAGGTCATTCACGCTGGCCTGCAAGATCCCTGAATACACTTTTTCCATATAAGCCAGTTCCTCCGCCGAAAAATGTTTATCGTTCTTGAACAGCGCCCAGGCCCGGTGATAACTGTTCACCAACGCCAGCTGCTTCTGCGCCAGCTCGCTCAACCGCGAATAATAAGTGATCGCCGTTTTGACGTCCCATAACTCCGTATAATACCCGCTGAACAGATCCCGCTGCTTCTTCGACCAGTCTGAGATCTCCGCCAGCTTCAATTTCGACAACTGGTTCTCCAGTGTCTTCTGCGCATCCTGCAGCCAGATCGTCTGGTTCTGCCAGCGTTGCACCTCCAGGTCGATCGCCCGAATGATCCGGCCTACGGTCTCGGATAGCACCTGCGTCACCACGATCTGCGCATCCGCCCCCTGCGGAATCGCCACGAACAGGCTTACGGCCGACAAAGGCAAAATCACCATATACTTCTTAATCTTTTCCATAAAAAATGACATAATATTCTCCTGATACATCACTGAATAGCAATGCACTACGATTTAATACTTAAATAATTTGTTGAATTAGTGCAGCTTCCGGTACACCGCCTGGTGGATCAGCAAAACACCCTTGTCGGGCTCAAAACGGAACACCCGGCCGCTCTGCGGTTCGGACAGCTCCAGTCGCGCCGGGTCATACACGCACTCGAGCCTTTTGACCGTTAAATGCACCGGTAAAAGTTTCCCTTTCCGGATAGCACGGAACGCAGTATGCCTTTCCATCAGGTAATGCAGCGCATCGAGTGGCGTAAGGACCAGCGTGTCCCTGGCCACACCGAACTCCCCTTCCGCCGCGTTGACATACGTGCCCGGTATAAAGTCCTGCACCTGTTTACTCTTCCCGCCGCAGGCGGTGATCACTACTGCGATACTGCATAAAACGAATAGATTTTTCATAAAATAGGTTTTAACGTTTACTCCTCAGTTCCTCTGCCAGCGCGGCAATACCCCGCTGGATGCTCCCATACTTCGCCGCGTATTGCTGCACCTTCACCTTCTCACTTTCCTCCGTGGTATAGGCCAAATACTCCTCCAGCGACACCTCCGTCCGGTAAACCCGGGACAGAGGCCCCAGGATAAAGGCCACCTCCTTGTATTTCCTTTTCGGGTCGTTCGCCCTGTTCATCGACAGGATCAGCGCCTTATCCTTATCCGTCAGGCCCAATAGCTCCTGGATCTGCTCGAACTTATTCTGGTACTTGCTTTGATCCAGCAGGATCTTGCAATCCGCATTATTGACGATCGCCTGCTTGACGATGGGCGATGAGATAATATCCTCCACCTCCTGCGTGACCACCACCGCCTCGCCAAAGAATTTGCGGACCGTTTTGAACAAATACTTGATATATTCCGCCATACCCTCCTTAGCAATCGCCTTCCAGCATTCCTCGATCAGCAAGAGCTTCCGCACCCCCTTCAGCTTACGCATTTTCGAAATGAACATTTCCATCAGAACGAGGGTGACTACTGGGAACAGGATCGGGTGGTCCTTGATATTATCCAGCTCGATCACGATAAAAGGCTGGTGCAGCAGATCCAGGTTCTCCCGCGCGTTGAGCAAATAATCAAACTCCCCGCCCCGGTAATAAGGGTGTAACACATACAGGAAATTGTCTACATCAAAGTCCTTCTCCTTTACCGACTTACCACACAGAACCTGAACATATACTTCACGCAAATACTCGTAAAAAGTATTGAAGCAGGGAAAGATATCGGGATGCAAAACCAGGTGTTCAAAATAACCCGTCAGCGCATTGGATAGCGCCACATACTCCGATCTGCGAAAAGCCTCATCATCCTTTTTCCAAAGCGCGAACAACAGCGTCTTGATGCTCTCCTTTTTCTCCGTATCGAGCGCCTCACCAGGCCCCAGGTAAAAAGGATTGAAGCGGATCGGCTCGCTTTCCGAATAGGTGAAGTAGTAGCCGCCCACCAAATCGCAAAGCCCCCGGTAACTGTGCCCCACATCCACCAGCACCACGTGCGCGCCCTGCTCGTAATAGGACCTGACCAGATGATTGGTAAAAAAGGACTTGCCTGAACCAGAAGGCCCGATAATGAACTTGTTCCGGTTCGTCGTATAACCCAGCTTCATCGGCTCATCCGAGATATCCACCCAGACCGGCTTACCCGTTAACCTATCACCCATGCGGATACCAAAAGGCGACACGCTCGACCGGTACCCCGTCTCCAGGTTAAGAAAGCAGCTGGCCTGCTCCAAAAACGTATCAAACGTATCGTTCATCGGGAAATCCGCCTCGTTGCCCGGGATCCCCGCAAACCAGATCTGCGGCGCCCCGTCCGTCTCCAAACGCGCCACCGCATCCAGCTGCGCCATGGCCGAACCCACTAAATTCTTCAGATCCCGCACACGAATCGCATCCTCACTCCAGCACAGCACATTGAAATGCGCCTTCACCGGCAGCCTTTGCGAACCGATCGCCTCGTTGAGAAAATCATTCACCGCATCCCGCGCGATCGCGTTCTCCCGCGAATAATTGGATAAGGACTGCAAACGCAATTTCTTCGCCTCCAGCTTTTTGATCACCTCCTGCCCGTTCCCGATAAACACGTACTGGTTCAGGATATGATTACAGGGCAACAGCTGTCCCAATGGCGAAGCAAAACCGATACTGAACTTTGCCCTATCCGTCGAATACCGGTCATAATTGATCCTCGACCCGCACAGCGGCGGCAAATCCTCCACGTCGCCCAGTGTATACAGCTCGCAAACCTTATTCCCGACCCTGATCCCATCCCGCACATGGATATCGGAAAGCACTGGCCGTTCTCCCTCGCCCAGCAGCAAACAATACCGCTCGATCACGCCGGCAACGCTTTCAGAACCCGCCAGTTCCTCATCCGAAAGCCGCGAAAGCCCTACAAACCCACTGTCGGAAAGGATCCGTGCAAACTGTCCGGCAGCATCCAGAAAGTCCTTGTACAAAACCTGGTTAAGCGTCTGCGCCGGCACGATCCCCTTGCGCAGGATATTGGAGAAAGCTGAGCTTCCCAATTTCCGGTCCTTTGGCTTCTGCGTCAGAAAAATATAACAGGCATGGTCCAGACACTCCCGCTCGTTGAAAAAACGCTCGCTGGCCCGTGAAAGAAACGAGCCACCCCGGCGCTCAAAATCCGCCGCATACTTTCCCTCCGTGAACCAATCCTGCTTATGAAAGACCGAGCCCTCCGGTAAAAGCCGCATCGCCTTCACCCAGGCCTGGTGATACGCCTCGTAATCCCGGTCCGACAGCGTAAAGATCTCCGGCAAAGTCGCCCTGAACCCGATCGTAATATCGCCAAAGGCCGACAGGATCGCCCCCTGCTCCACTTTGATCAATGGCAACAGATCAATTAGTTCCCGCATCGCGCCCTCCCTTCAAATTAAGGAATACCCTGCGCGAACCCACCCGCAGGTAATCCGGCAATTGTCGCTTCGCAAAATGCTTCATCAGCCCATGCTCGCCGAAACGTTTGCTCAGCCGGAACACCGAGACAAACAAAGCCGTACCCAGGCCCACGATCAGCGGCAGGATCGCCCACAGGCTCAGGCCGCAGATATACAACACCGCAAAACCGATCAGCAGGGCCACCAGCCCCACTGCCAAATACGCGATATACTGCGCTTTCAGCCCCTTGAACACGATGGGCTTCGACACCCCTTTATTGACCTGGTAGACCGAACTCATAAGCCAAAGAATGATTTGAGTACCGTAGCTACCACCACCAAAAAAATACAGGAACCGAACCAGGCCGCCGCCACCTTATTCGTATCCGGTTCCCCTGCGTTCCACTTATTAAATACCTTCACCGCACCGATGATCCCCACCACTGCGCCGATCGCGTACATCAAATTCGTCCCCGCATCAAAATAACTTTTGACCTGCGTAGTCGCCTGCGTGATCCCCGCATTGCCATCCTGCGCTAAGACCGGGTAAACTGCCAGAACCGCGGCAGCAACTAACAAACACTTCAATAGCATCCCCTGCCGGCCTTTATCGTCCCCGTTTACCTGTTTTTTAAAAAATAACTTCATTTGATTACTAAAAATTAAGATTGATGATTACTGAACTTAAAGACGAAAGCAAAACCTACCCCCACAAAGCATCCAGTTCCGCATCAGACACCGGGAATAGCACATTCTCGCGGATATAATTGTTCAGCGCCTTTTCCTCCGCCGTCCCCGCAATACCCGGGTACTTCTCCCTGACCACCGCGAACAACTCAAAAAAGTCCTGCTTCGTTCCGCGCTCCTGCTCCAGCACCCGGAAGATATCTTTCAGCTCTTCGATCACATCGGGCACCAAACCCAGCCTTCTCCCCTCGTCCACCCAATCGCTCACCTCCGAGTTCCTGCCCGCAAACAGCACCTGGTGCATCCCCACCCGCGCCATGCCCTCCGGCAGTTCCGGCTTTCCCATCAGATCCGTTTCCGCGCTCTCTGCCATTTCAAAACCTTCTTCTTCAGCACCCGGGAAAGACACTTCGCGTGCACCCAAACGATCTCCACCCTTTTTACCGCTCAACTTCTCCTTCAGCCTGCCGCGGTAAAAAAGCAGGAAAAGGGCCGCATACCAGATGAGGCTCAAGATCAGCGCAGCCACCAAAAACTGCTGCCAGGTAAATTGATGAAACATAAAAATTTGCTTTAGACCGGTGCACCATCGCCCCGGATAACGAAAGCAAAAGTGCCCCAATCCCGGCCCCAACTTTGACAAGCACCAGCGTGCTCCCCACCGAAACTTTACAAATAAGGATTATCTTTCAGCAGGTCCATCGAATCCCGAACCGATGTTTTAGCCCTCCCCCTCACCGGCAAGGCATCCCCGTCCTCGATCTTCTTATTCACCGCATCCCGCATCTGGTCCAGGTACTTCGTCTTCGAGATCGTCTTCCGCCGCTTGATCTCCGTAAACCGCCGGAAATAACGGCTCAGATTCACCTGGAAAGCCTGCTCGAATACATCCATCAGGTCCGATAGATCTACCTCCCCGGAATTCACCTGCCGCGTCTCATATATCCCGTAAATGATCTCGATCAAATTACAGGTATCCCCCGTCCAACGGGTAGAAACGCCCTTGCGGCTCTGCCAGCCAGGAGACTTCACCCCATCTGCCGGCTCCGCCATCACCTCCAATAGCCAGCCCTGCACCAGCTCATAAGCCATAAACTTCGAAAACAGGTAGTCCTGCGCCGTGCCAAAAGCCGGGTCAACCTCCGGCACCTCGGGAGCCAATACACCAGACAACTGCGCACCCCGTACAAACCACAGATGGTCCAGCTCCGTCGCTCCCAGCCTGTAATATTGGTAATAAAATTCGTGCTGCCGGAAAAAACGCCCCAGGTACTTCAGTTGTTCCGCATAATAAGCCTGGCGCTCCTTGCTGTCCCCAACCGAAACCCCAACCTCGATCGTATAACATTCCTGGTAATAGATCAGCCAGCGATAGAACCGCGGCTTGATCGATTTAAAAAATATGATCTCCTCATTCTGATCCTGGAATACGTGGCGTACTATTTCCTTCCGTAGCAATTCCAGGTGTCTTCTGATCAACGCCAAGCCGGCTGATAAGCGTTTCACCGGCTCTAATTCCGCCCCATCCTGATCCCGCAATTCCGCCTCGAACTGCTTGTACAATTCTTCTGTTAAGTTTTTAAGCATAAATAGATTTTTTAATGGTCACACACCGCTGATCGGCCCTCCTTCAAAGGTGAAGACAGGCTCAACGGCACGCAATAGGGATTGGCCATTAAAAAAATCAATCCAGCAAAAACCTATGTAATTGGGATACGGCAAAACAGGCTTTAACACCCGCTGCCAAGATCTACAAAGATGATTTTTAAGAAAACGCTTAACTTGGTCACTTGATCCCGAAAGACGGGTTAGAATTCGAACCCGAATAGGGTTCCTTTTGGCCCCTGGTCGTCTAATTTCAGGATGACCTCATTTTCCGGGAAGAAGAGAAACTGGTCCTGGTTGTCAATCGGGAGATCGGATTTAATCACCGATAGAATATATTGCAGGTCGTATTTTGCTGTCAGATCCCTGATCAACGCCAACAACCGGTGTTTAACGCCGGGGTCCTGTTGGGACAGGACATCGTCATGATAGACAAAGCGATAGTAGGACTGGTCGTTATAACTGGTCAGTACGGCCAGGTCGAAGGCTACGCACAGGAGCTTTTTATAAGTATTGCCTTCATCCTTGGCAGTGACGCGTTGGTCGCCGGCCTTTTCGTGTACTTTGGGTTGCGGGAAATCGACGTTGTCGTTGGTGTTGATGTTCCAGGATATCCGGGCGTCCTCATCCATGATCCGTTTGTAATAATTCGCGAATTTTGCCCGGATGTCGGCATAACGCTTGTTGTTCTGCGTGTTTTGATAAAGTACGCGAAGCTGGTCGACCGTTTCCTGGATCTCTTCCAATAAATCCTGACTCTCTTTTTCTTTGCCGATGATCAGGTCGATATGGCTGATCTTTTCCTTCAGCGTGAAGAGCTGGGTCTCGATCCTGACGAGGTCCTTTTGATATTGTTTAAATCGTCGGAAGGTGTCCGTATCCTGGATAAAGCTCAGCAGCGACTCTTTTTTGTTATTAAGTTCCTGCAGCTGGCTGTTGATCGCTTCCAGCTCGGCTTTCTTTTTACGGATGGTGTTACGGATCAACCTGTTTCGTTCCGTGGTAAGCTTTTGATTAAATTCCATCAGGGAACTATAATCGTTCTTCAGCTGTTCCGGGAAAAATAGCTCTGCCTCTTTGAAGACCCTTTCCACTTTGGACAGGTTGAAGGCAAAATTATTGGCAACAGATTGTTCCAGGCGGCTAATGTCGTAGTTCAGGTTATAGGAAAGGGAGTTAAACTCACTGATTGCCGTTTCGATCTCTTCTATACCCTTTTCCATCAATTCCTTGTCCTGGAGGTAAAAATTGAACTTATCGATCTTCTCTTCGATATCAGCTGCGCTGGTTTCAATCAACTGCATCTGGGCGACCAGGTCGTCACGATCCTCGACCTTGATGGCATATTCGGCTTTGAGCGCCTCTATGAACCTGGCGATCTCTTCCCGTTGTTCGTCATTAGCGTATTTTCTGGCCAGCAATTTCCCGTCGAAACCCAGCAGGTCAAATATAAATGGCTTCCAGTAGGCGTGTTTGCCATTAGAAAATTTATTGAGCTGATAGACGTCCTTGTAGTCGTCAGGCGGGGTTCGGAGGCTGTAGTTCAGGGCTTTGCGAAAATCATAATCCTTTTTAAAAAAGAATGGGAAGTTAAGCAGGTCGGCTACGATGTTTTTCGCTTTATCGAGCGGCACCTCTTCGTAGTTCCATTCATCCAGCTCGACAAAGTCGACGGATTGCTGCAAGTTGACGGCCAGGCTAATCTTGGAGCTGTTGTTTACAGCCCGTTTGATGGTAAGGAACCGGCCGTCATTGAGCCGAATTTCCAGGTAGAAAATAAAGGATTGGAAGATGGAGTTTCCCTGGTCGTCTTTGATCTTGAACAGGAAGTTTCTTTTGGATTCGACTGTTTTCAGCAACAGAAAATCAATTAGCTCGGAGAGTTTGGTTTTGCCCAGGTCATGGGAATTTTTGTGGTCGTCCAAGTCGGTTTGAACATCCGCATAAATGACATTCAACCCTTTGAGATTGAATGCTATATTTTTAAAAGCCTCATGATTACTATATAATTTACTCAGCTTCATTATAGGTAAATGTATCGGTCGCTTCTTTATAATTGAGTTTTCCGAGCAGGTATAAAAAATTAAGTGCGTACGGATAATTTTCCCTGGCGCTTTCTCCCATTCCCTTAACGACTTTCTCCAAAAGCTGGTCATAGCTGACGCTGTACTGCGCCTTCAGCTGGCGCAGGAGAAAGGCGCTGATATTGATCACCGAATAGTCGGGGTTCGTATGTCGGTCGGGTTTGATCATGATTTAATGCCGATTAAGCACTCCATGTAAATGTAATGCAAAAATGTTAATACGTGTCTCTTACTCCCTTTCAAATCAATGCTGCCATCGCAAACACGCTGATAGATATAGACAAAGATTTCTTCAAAGTTCGCAAAATTGTCGCGCTGCAGCGTAATGATCTGGTTCAATTCCGTGGCAATGTCAAAATAAAAGTCTTTGAGTTCATTGTTTTCGGCTGCATCCAGGAAGTGCTGGATCTTGTCAAATTCCATAAGCGAGCCGGCAAGAATAACGTTTTCATAATAGTCCTGCCCAAGCTTGTTCTTTTTGTTCTTCTCCCCTTTTTCAAGGTGGTCAAAGTCGTACCGGACTTGCTCGACCTTTTGGGCCAGGTCACTTTCGATCTTCCCCAGCTGGGACCTGAAAGCCAGGATAATCTGCTTGATCTCCTCGTCGGAAAAATCAAACGGTATATGGTGTTTGTCCAGTCCGAATTGTTTAATAAGCGGTCTGTTGTTGTTAATATAGACATTATTCAGGGTCTCTTTACCGATGATGGCCACATTGGTCAGCCCGGTCTCTTTCTGGATGTGCTTGATCAGGGCTTCGCCCGATACGCCGGAGTATTTTCGGTTGGTAAAAATGATGTAATTGTCCAGGTCGCCGGCGGCCTTTAGTTTCTTGATTTTAGGGATTTCGGTCTTTTTTATCAGTTTGTCGAAATCGCTGTCAGCGCAGGAAGCCACGGGGCTAAGCGTATGTTTTGCCTGGATAATGAACTTACCCTGCCAGGGGGCAGTTGCCGAGGGATAACAAGTTGCTGTTCCTGTAAATTTGCCGTCCCGTCCGCCATCCTTGCCTGGGGCGAAGGCGATGATGCCAATGCCCAGCTGATTCTTGCAAATAGCGACTGCCAGCGATTCAAATTGACTTTCATTAAGCATTTCGAGCCGGTAATCCATTTTGTAAATATGCTAATAATTTTAGTAATATGAAATCCTTTATCCTATTTCTCTGTAAAGTGTTGACTGTTTGGTAATTCAACCCTCGACATTACAGGGCTGTTGTATCGGCGTGAGCAAAATTTTCCGCGTTAAAGCTAAGGGTTTGCAGGTAATAAAAGCTACCGTGAAAACACCCATTTTTTTCTCATTTTAAATTCACGTATTATAAATATTTGTTGAGAGAAGGGCGTTGATTTATCTTGCTCATATCAGAAGTACCAGGCCTAAATATTTTCAGCCAGAATCTGTCTAAGCGGTTTGTTGGGAGAAGTCGATAGAAATCAATTCGTTTCTACGCAAAAAAAAACGAATCAGCCATATAATTTATTCAGCAAAGCCAGCCGGGTCCGCACCCCCACCTTCCCGTAAACATGCTGCATATGCGCATCCACCGTCTTCTCCGAAATAAACAAAACCTCACCCACCTCCTTATACGTCTTTCCCTCTAAAATCAAACGCACCACCTCCGCCTCCCGATCCGAAATCCCAAACTCCCCACAATTTGTCAGAAAAAGCATCTCCCTGGTCAGCGCCCTGCGCTGCTCCTCCGCCTTCCGTTTACGGACCCCTCTTAAAAACGAAACCACATGCAAGACCAGCAACAGCCCGATCAGGCATAACAATGACCCTATCACCTGCATAAGCAATGATTTAAAAATATTCAGTAAATAATTGATTTGGATAAATAGAAATAGGCGCGGGATGCCTGAGAGTTATACAGGTACTGGTATACCCTTTGGACGTAACAAGTAGAGCCCGCGCTTTGGCAGGCATACACTTGTCTCCGTCCGTTTAAAATTACCAGTTTTGTATAACGAGAGAGTGGATGCTGTAACTATTTGATATCTTAATTTATATCTTTCTGTTTCTTTTTATCCATAATTTTTGAGTTGTAAAGTTAATAAAATTTGTTCGTCAGGACGCCTTTTTGTCGGCCGCATCCCAGGCCCAGGTCAAGACCTGCCCGATCGTCCGCAGCATCGCCTCCCGGTCCTTTTCCAGATTCATGTCCACACCCGCCACGGTACTCTTATTATGCTCTGCATGCAGCAGCACATAATAAATCCCGCCCAGCAGCAAAGCCATCACCGAGCGAATACTCACCCCCGAATCCCGGAAATGCCCATCCGTCAAAGCCAGCAAACGTGCACCCTCCCTTTCCCGCTCCTCCGAAATACCCCGCATCAAGGAGTTGGGCTCGCTCATCTGCCACAGGATAAACTGCTGCATCTCCTGCTCCTCCCGGAAAAACCGGAACAGGTCCTGGAACAGTTTTACAAACAAGGGCAGAACATCCTGGTCATCCCCGGAAGCCTCATTCAGATCCTTCAGCAAAGGCTGCCAGTAATCCTTCCCGCTGATATACGCCTTCAGCAAGTTGTTCAAACTCCCGAAATAGCGGTAGATCAGCTTCTTGCTCATACCCGCCTGCAAAGCAATCTTATTGACGCCCAGACCTGCATAACCTTTCTCCTTCAGGATCTCACCGACTGCTTCCATGAATCTTTTCATACTCTCATCCCTGTCCCTTTTTGCCATTCATTTTCCTTTCCATACATTATGTTTTTATAGGTTCACGATTATTGATTTGCAACTTAGCCCCCACCCAGTCCCAGGCATTCAGCACCCGATCCAGATGCTCCCGCGTATGCGTCGCCATCACGCTCATCCGGATCCGCGCATTCTTCCGGGGCACGGCAGGGTAACCGATCTGGTTGGCGTACACCCCGGCCTCGAGCAGCAGTCTGCAGGCCTCCGCATTCAGCGCCGGGTCACCAGTCATCACCGGGATGATCGCCGATTGCGTATTCCCCAAATCAAAACCCATCCCCAGCAAACCCTCCTTCAGGTAACGGATATTCTCCCAAAGCTGGTCCTTCCAGAACGGCTCCTCATCGATCAGGTCAATACTTTTCAGGATACAAGCCGATGCCGGCGTCGCCGTCACCGAAAAGATATGCTGCCGCGCCTGGAATTTTAGAAAATTCACCAGCTTCGGATCAGCCACCACGTAACCGCCCAAATGCCCGAAGGTCTTGGAAAAAGTCCCGGTGATGATGTCCACCTCCCCGAAAAGATCATATAACTCGATCACGCCACGACCCGTCCTACCGAGCACCCCAACCCCATGCGCATCATCCATCGCCACGTAAGCCCCATGCGCATGCGCCAGCCTCACCACCTCATCCAGCCGGCAGATATCCGCCGGCTGCGAATACACTCCATCCACGATCACCATCCGCGTCCGGTAATGCCCATCCGTATCCCGGAGAATACGCTCCAGCATTTCCATGTTGTTATGCGCAAAGGTTTTCGTGTTGGTTAAAATACAACCCTCATACATACTGGCATGAACCCCCATGTCCAGGATCGCCAGGTCTTCCTTTTTTAGCAGCGCCTGGATAGTGGCGCTGTTCGCCGTATAACCCGTCGTAAACAGCACCGCCGATTTCCGCCTGAAGAAGGCCGCTATCTTCTCCTCGATCAGCCGGTGGAAACTCATATGGCCGCCGATCGCCGGCGAAGCCGCGCTTCCAACCCCATACTTTCCGATAGCTTCAATTGCTGCGGCCTTCACCGCCGGATGCTGCGTAAACCCCAGGTAATCATTAAAAACCAGGGCCACAAAAGACCGCGGAGCACTGCCCCGCAGACAAAGCTCCACCTCCGGCAAACAACCCGACAAACTCTCCTGCCGGTAATTCCAATGCCCCCGGCTGTCCCAGTTACGCACATAATCATCAAAGGCCGCAGCCCACCCGAACGGGTCCTTCCCGCTCATGTTCTCAAAGTCCTTAAAACTTGCTTTTTCTAAATTTAAATTCATAAAATGGTTATTAATTTAGCCGAAAATAAATGTGAAAACACGCATTAAGTGGTGACATACCCGCGCAAAAATTAACTTTTGATTAAACCAAAAAAGCGCGCTGCCATCATCCCGGCAGGCGCGCTTGACTCAACTAAAAATCCAAGCCGTTTAACGAAAACGGCCAACGTCGTAATGGCGAAATAATGTCCCTCCGCCTAAAAGGACAATCATTAACATTAATTAACTGATCTCATTTTACGAACAAGAAAACGATAAAGAACAAAGCGCATATCTTCTCACCAGTGACCGCCCTTACGGAAATCTTTTATCAGCCAGATGACCGCCCGGATAATAAAAGCAATAATGAGCGCAAGCCCGATCCAAAGTGTAGTTTCCATTTGAATTTTCCAACCAAAGGTGCCCCGTCAACACGGGGACACCTTCAGACTTTTTTGAATTTAACAATCATTCTCCGCCAAAAGCAAAGCCCGTCATGGCCGAAACCATTTAATTTTCTCCCTTATCCACCCAAAGCATCACCGGCTCACCCGGATCCGGCTGCTGCGCCCGCCTTTTTCTCAAAGAGGACTTCGCCCGTATCTTAGCCGCCACCCCGTCATACGCCAGGCTCGTCGCCTCCAGCACTTCCAGCTGCGCGACCAGGTCCGCATAGATCGACTTCAGCTCCGCCCTCAACTCAGCCGACTCCTCCTCCGGCAGCTGATCCAGCAGGTAGAGCAGCACATCATGCGTCGAAATAAATCCCTTTCCCATGTTACACCTTATCCAAAACCCGCTGCCTGATAAGCTTGATATCCTTACTTAGGTAATAATCCTTCACCGGCTCCGTCTTAAACAGATCCGTCGACACATATTTCTTATTATCATCCGGGAAGACCGTCACGACCGGCCTGTCCCCGCCCATACGCTGCTGCAGCAGGATCGCACCCAGCAGGTTCGCACCCGAGGATATCCCCACCGAAATCCCCAGCTCAGCACTCACCTGCTGCGCCATCAGGATCGCATCCCCGTCACTGACCTGCACCACCTTATCCAGCGCCGACAGATCCACGATCGCCGGGATAAATTCATCACTGATCCCCTGGATCCGGTGACTGCCCACCTTATGCCCCCTCGACAGCGTCGGGCTCTCCAAAGGCTCCAGCGGGTGCACCTTCATTTCCGGGAACAGCGAACGCAGGTAATTCCCCACGCCCATCACCGTACCTCCCGTACCCACACCCGCCACAAAAGCAGCCGGCTTGATCTGCTCCAGCAGCAGGGAATGCCCGATCTCCCGCCCCGTCGTCCGCTCATGCGCCTCCACATTATATAAATTCTCAAACTGCCTCGGCAGGAAGACCCCATCCCTATGGCCCATCATTTCCGCCACCCGGATACAGCCCAAAAAGCCACCCTCCGCCGCACTCACCAACTGCACCTCGGCACCATAGCTTTTGATGATCGCCCGCCGCTCCAGACTCATCCAGTCCGGCATCAAAATCCGCACCCGGTTCCCCAAAGCCCGCCCGATCGCCGCAAAAGCGATCCCCGTATTCCCCGAAGTCGCCTCCACGATCAGATCACCCGGCCTGATCTTCCCCTGCTCACAAGCCTTTTGCAGGATATACAGCGCCATCCGGTCCTTAATGCTCCCCGTCAAATTTGACTGCTCGCACTTGACCAGCACCTGCTGCTCCTTCCCGCCTTTATAACGATAGGTCACCGCGATCAAAGGCGTATTGCCGATCAGCCGCCACAGGCTCGCCACCTGCGTACTGCCACTTATTTTACAACTATCCGAAGTCATGGTCATCATCCTATTTAAATCAAGCCCCCTCTTTTTTCTCCAACTAACAAGGTTAGCGGCCTGGCACTTAAGCGCTCCAGCATATCTTTTACCATATGCTCCAGGTCGCAGGACGGCCGCCAGTTCCAGTCAAATCGCGCCGCGCTGTCATCAATGCTCCAGGGCCAGCTGTCCGCAATGTCCTGCCGGGTATCCGGCTCATACCGCACGCTAAACCCGCTGATATGCTTTTTAATCTCCTCCGCCAGCTCCCTGGGCGTGAATTTAATCCCGCTCAAATTGTAACTCGTTTTTACCGACAGCGCCAGCCGCGGTGCATCCATCAACTCCAGCGTCGCCCGGATCGCTTCCGGCATATACAGCATCGGCAGGGCCGTACCCTCCCCTAGGTAGCAGGTATAACACCCATCCCTCAGCGCGCTATGAAAGATATCCACCGCATAATCCGTCGTCCCGCCCCCCGGTTCCGCCGCATAACCGATCAGTCCGGGATAGCGGATACTGCGCACATCCAGCCCGTATCTTTCCTGGTAATACTTGCACCAGTATTCACCCGCCACCTTCGATATGCCATACACCGTCGCCGGGTCAGTTACCGCGTGCTGCGGACAACTCGCCTTTGGTGACGCCGGCCCGAACACCGCAATACTGCTCGGCCAGAATACTTTATCCAGCTGACACTTACGCCCCACCTCCAGTACGTTCAGCAGCCCCCGCATATTCAAATCCCAGCCCCTAAGCGGCTCCTTCTCTCCCGTAGCCGACAGCATCGCCGCCAAATGATATATCTGCGTGATCCCCAAATTGCTTACCGTCCACTCCAACGCCGTCGCATCCAATACATCCACCCGGAAATACGGATTTTCCATTCCCGACTTCTCCCGCCCGTGGATGTCACTAGCCACTACCTCCATCCTGCCGTATTTCGCCCTCAGCGCAGCCACCAGCTCCGTCCCGATCTGGCCGCACGCACCCGTCACCAATATTTTTGTCTTCTTTTCGTTATTTAAAGTCATCCAGAAATAAACCTATAGTATAAACATCCTGTAAAATCCGGATTTAACCGGCGCGAATAAAACCCGACGGGCTATTCCGTATTTAAAAAGATTTAAAGCGGTTTAACCTTTTTTAATAAAGTATCGGCACCTTAAAATTTAAGGTCGCCTGCAACTTTTTCTGTCCAGGTATTATTCTGCGGATCTATGTCAGGCAGCAAGCCATCCGGATCGATAACTACTTTAACCGGCTTTTTCGCTGTATGAAAATTCCAGTTGCTTCCCTGCTGCCAAACCTCAACCGGGACCTTCATTCGCTCGGTATGCTTATCATCATAAGTAAGCTCAAGGGTAAAAGGCATCGGTAATTGCTGCAGGCAAGAAACTACCACAAGATACCCGGTACTATCCGGGTCTGCCTTAACACCACTCACCGCCAGGTCGATCAGCCAGTTATGCTCGAACCAGCCCTGCCAGAACCAGTCCAGCGTCTCCCCGGAAGCATTCTCCATACACCTGAAAAAGTCATCCGGCTGCGGATGCCTGAAAGCCCACTGCCGGACATAATACCGCAAGGCCCTGTCAAACCGTTCCCGCCCCAATACGGATTCCCGCAAAAGCTGCAATCCCCTGGCCGGTTTACTATAGGCATGAGCACCCAATGACCGCTGCACATCAGCGATCGTCATGATACTTTCAACTGTATCATTTTTATACCGCGGGCCGATCTCGGCCAGATGCTCCGCACGAAAGAATTCACCCTTATGAAAAGCGCTGTCCGCCAGTTTATTAACAAACGTATTGAACCCCTCATCCATCCAGGGGTATTTGCGTTCGTTACTTCCTACGATCATCGGAAACCAGTTATGGCCGAACTCATGAGAGGTAACATTCCATAATCCGCCACCGTCCGAATTAAAACCACAAAAAACAATGCCGGGATATTCCATACCGTACACTACCCCCGCCACGTTCGTTGCCGTCGGATAAGTATAAGGCACCAAATATTTTGAATAAAACTCAATGGCCCCTTTGACAAACTGGGTCGAACGGCTCCACCTACTGCCACCAGCTGACTCCTCGGGGTAGACCGACATGGCCAGCGCCCTTTTCCCGTTCGGCAAATTGATCCTAGCCGCATCCCAGATAAAGGCTTTGGATGCCGCCCAGGCCACATCACGGGTTTGACCGCAATGAAATTTCCAGGTTTTTTGCTTACCTTGATCATCTTTCCGGTTTTCGGCAACGATGTCCTCTTTGCTGCGAATCATCACCGTGCGATCGCTTCCCCGGGCTTTCCTCAATCTTTCTACTTGTGGCTGCGTCAATACCTCGCTGGCATTAACCAGTTCACCGGATCCGGCAACAATAAAGCCCGCCGGCAACGTTACGGAGTAGCCGATGTCACCGTATTCGAGGTAAAACTCCCCTTGTCCCAGGTAAGGCAAGGTATTCCAGCCCTGCACGTTATCGTAAACGCACATCCGGGGATACCACTGGGCCACTTCGAAGATGACACCGGTCTTTGTTTTAAGCTGCCCGTTTCGGTCCGAGCCTGTGAGCGGCAGATGGAAACTGTAAACGATTTCCAGTTGTACTTTGCCGCCATGTCCTTTTATTGGCTGCGGTAACCAGACCTGCATGCGGGTATCGATGACAACGGCATCCAAAGGTTCTGTTTTTCCATAGCTTTTTAGGCTAACAGCTTCTATATGGTATCCTCCTTCCTTTTCCACCGCGCTTTGAAATCTTCCGGCATTATAAGTAAACGAACCTCTCGAACCTTTTGCCGCGATATTTTGATCCAGCTGCAGCCAAAGACAATCCAGGGTATTGGGACTGTTATTGGTGTAAGTAATGATCACCTTACCTTTAATCAATCCCGAGGTATCAAAACTTGCTTTAATCTCATAATCAGCACCGTTCTGCCAGTAGACCGGGCCCGGCCTGCCGTCAGCAGTCCGTACCTTGTCCCCGTCGGCCCTGTAAAACGCCGGTGCAAAAGCTTCATAAGGATTGAATTTGGATCCGATAGCCTGGGCTTCCGCTCTCTGAATGTATCCCGCCCAAAAGACCAATGCGCAAAGAAAACAGGCTACTTTCATCCGGTAACTGATCATCTTGTTTTTTAGCATCATTTTTCTTTGTGTTACTTCAGGGATGAGTAACCAGTGTAACACCGGCTGAGCCAACAGTTCCTCTCAATACGACCGTCACGTTATGGAAATAAGGCGTGCGAAGTGTATAATTGGCAATAATGTTTCCCGCTACTGCATCTTTTATCTGGAAAGCATATGTTGCGTTGGCTCTTTTTGCCGGGTATTGCTTAAAATCACTGTAAGCTTTATAAGCCAGGCTCTGAACTTCCGATCCGTCTGCCTGCCCGCTGATACTGACGCTAATGGGGCTGCTTCCGGGTGAAAGATTGATGAACCTTACCCCGCATAAGCTGTCGGTATAATTCTTATAATTCTCCGTGATCAGCACTGCATCGACCTGGTCCGGAGAAGGTCCCGCCAGGAATAAAGAGTAATTGCCGCCATTGTTAGCGCTAACCGTTTGGCTATAGTAAGTCGCGGCAGGAGTTATGGTATTGTTAACCAGCATGACCTGGCTTTGCCCGGCTAACAGCGGGAAACTGGCCGAGTTGTTCAGCCCGACTGTCAACGTCGTCCCGCCAAAGGTCAAGGGTCCGCCGCCAACAACCGCGTTAGCTACTAAAAGGTTCGCTGACGGTGTAAAGAGTTTATTTTCCGATTTTTTGCAGGAAATGATCGCAGCTGATACGATCAGTAATAAAAAGATGCTTAGCTTTTTCATGGTCTTATTATTTATTGAATGATTTAAGGTTTCATGATCCCCGGAACCAATTTCCCGTCCGGTGCGGTAAATTCAATACCCAATAGATTTGCGATCAAAGGCGCGATGTCCGGTTCCGATAAAGAATGGATATGCCCCCCTTTAATGATACCAGCGCCCCAGGCCACAAAACCCGTATACATGTCAGGCAGCTCCGGGTCAAAGCCGTGATGGCCTCCCGTGGTGGGAATGAACACACCTTCCAATTGACTACGCTGGATCTTCGTCCCCGCCCCCGTATTGACCGTTTTTGCAGGTTCTACCGACCTGCTGAAAACCATACCAGGCTCAGCCGCCAGCGCCAGTATAGCTGCGCTATCCGCCCCCATCCGATCCAGCTCTTTCCGGTCAATGATGTGGAACAGCTTACGTCTCTCTTTGGGTAATTTGTTTAAGCTGTCTGTTATCGCTTTGACGATACCAGGTATATCTTCTGCCTTGGTATCCCGGTAACGGTACAGGAAAGCACTCCCCCCAGCCGCAATAAAAGTTGCCTTCACGCCTTTGATCAGCATATTCGGCCGCATCACCGTATGGAGCGTGCTAAACCCATGGTCACCCAGCACAATGACCGCAGTACTGTCCTGCAAATGCGCCCGCCGGATCGCTTCCAGGATGTCCCCTATGGCGTGGTCAACTGAAGCTAAAGCAATCCTGACCGAATCCGCGTCCCTGCCGTGCTCATGCTCCATACCGTCCACGCTGGTGAAATGAACCGCCAGCAAGCTGGTTCTCTTTGTTTTGAGAATATAAGCAGCGATCCTGCCCGACTGCCCATCCATCGACAAATAATCTTCGTTATAAGTACTACTGTCCAACCTGCCGGTTGCCTGCTGCTCCAGCTCTTCCATTAACCCGGGAGTAGCATACTTCTTGGTTACTGTCGCGCGATCGCCCGGGTTACTTATGGGCCAGACATCCGGTACATTCCAGGTGATATTCCGTTCCCCGGTCTCCGCCGTCACCGGCCACAACACCGTAGCAGACGTCATCCCCCGCTTTTTCAGCGCCTGCCAGAGCGTAGGCGTCCTGATCGAGCTGCTATACCAATACCATTCCCCATTACTGCCGACAGGCTGGTTATAGATAATACCGCTCCGGGCCGGCAAGGCCCCGGTCACCATCGCCGTATGCGAAGGATAAGTAAAACTCGGAAACACACTTTTCAGGTAATCCGCATAAGTCCCCTCCCGCATCAGCCTGCGCACGTTCGGGCAGGGCCAGCTCTTATCCAGGTACATATCCGGGTGCAAACCGTCGATCGAGATCAACACTACGTGCTTGACCTGGGCGACGGCAAATCTGCTCGCGACTATAAGCGCCAGCAAGCACAAAACACTTGTTCTTTTAAAAACGCTCATACTACTGCCTGTCGAAAACCTCTTTCAGTTTGAACTCCTCCCCGTCCGAGACGTCCGTACGATCGATCGTTAAATGTTTCCCATCAGCTGAAAGCGCCCATACCTCGGTGATTTTTTGCACCGGATTGCCCTGATCATCCGTGTAATCTGCCGATATGGTTAATGACTGGCCGTCGGCCGCCCATTTGATGGAGGCCTTCTTGTTCAGACCGCTTTTCACTTGCACTGAGGACAGGCTACCATCAGAGCCCAGCTTCTCTGTATAAACCGTCGTTTCACCAGCTTTATTTTTAGAGGTCCGGGTAAGTTCCAGTATCGAAGCGGCTTGCTTAGCAGACAGAGTGACCGGTATGGAATTGACGGATAGTTCGCCGGGATCGCATTGTTCAGTATTCCTGGTCCAGGTTCCGGTAAAATCCTTTTGCTGGGCCTTTGCGCTTACCGCAAACACCATTAAGGCCATCATTATAATACAGGTGGTTGTTAACTTAAAAACATTTGTTGATCTTTTCATTTGAGTATGTTTAATTTGAATTTGTTAGAATAAAGTTTATGGTTTGGCCCCTGGGAGGCCCAATTTCAGCCCCTCGCTTCCCTGAGTGCCCTGCGTCATCCAAAGCGGGGCGGGCAGTCCTTTTAAGTAATGATCAAAAAATTGCTGAAGGCGTATAGAATAATCTATTCTGTTTCGAAGCTTTTCGATGCTGTGACCTTCACCGTCGTAAGATACCAGCCAGGCTTTCTTTCCCAGCCTGGCCAGGTCGTTAAACAGTTCCTGCCCGTGTTGGAAAGCTACAATGCGATCACCCGAATTGTGTAAAATAAACATCGGCGTTGTTATCTGATCGACCCTGGTCACAGGCGAGTTGTCCAGGTACAATTGCGGGTTCTTCCAGAACGGCACACCTATCCGCCCCTGACCCGTCTCGTAATAACCTTGTTTCCCCTCCGACATGGCATAGTCGCCTATAATATCAGATACGCCATTGGCAGGCGCCGCAGCAGCAAACAAATGGGTCCTGGTGACGATATAATCCGTTTCGTAACCGCCATAGCTGTGCCCCTGTATACCCATATGCCTGGAATCGACATAAGATAATGTCGCCAGATACTTGGCTGCTGCGACAACCGAATTGTTGGCGCTGGTCCCGGGGTGACCAGTCTCTGCCTGGATATCAGGAACAAAAACCAAGTAGCCATTACTGACATACCAGGGAATACTGGTCGTGCCCCTGCTATATTCAGGATGCAGAAAAACGTTTAGCATGTCGACATGCTTTTCGTAGTAATAGAAGATGACCGGGTATTTTCGTCCGGGATCAAAGTTCTCCGGCTTATAAAGAATACCCTGGCCTGTAAGGTGGTTCGGCATCTTGTAGTGCCTCAAATCTGTAGTGTACCAGTTATAGGCTTTTTGCGGAGCGAGATTAGTTATGTTTTTAAAGTATTTAAAATCGGTTGTCAACAATAGATTCGGATACTCCGTTGCCGACATATGTTTGACGATGTATACATTTGAATTGCGGGCTTTGACAGGAGCGAAACGTTTTTCTTCCGCGCCGGCTAATGCGTGAAACTCATTGTAATAATAAACGCCGCGACCAATGTCGAATTGTTGAGGACCGTTTAACCTGAGGAGGTCAAAACTATAAAAATGACTTTCTTTGGTATTCTCGTTAAAGCCCGTTAGCAATAGCGGTTCGTTAGTATTTATTGGAGCAGTTCCTTCACGGGCGATTCCTAACGCCGTAAACCGTATTCCGTGCTTGTTGGCATAGCCCGCAGTTAAATTAACAGGCTGTCTTTTTCCATCCGGATCTAGTTTCCAGATATCCGAATATTGGTCATAAACCAGCAGACTTTGATCGTTTGTCAACCAACCAATTACTTCATTCGTAATAGAACGATTTGAAAAGGTTCCGGCTATTTTTGGTGTAATATTTTTGGTGGATCCGGCCAAAATATTGTGTGATAACCATTGACCACGGATCTCGTCAAACCAGACATAATAGCGGCCGCCTGTTGAAAAACTGCCGAACTGGCTCATCGCCGTCTTATAAAGCAATCGATCTGTCCCGTCTTTCAGGGATACCAGGTGTACATTTAATTGTGGAGCAGTATTTGGGAAATATGTATGGAAATAACACGCCGCATAATCGCTATTGGCGCCAGTATCAAAGCTCTCCCCTTCGTATGAGTGCTTACTTTCAAATAAAGTTACTTCAAACGGACTTTTCAGAGTAATTGCCGCCATGCTCCTCGTAACCGGTCTGAGTTCTTTATCCCGGTAATGCCAAAGTGTCGGGTTGCTGCCGTCATCCTGCAGACTCGCTTCCGGTACACTATCGAGATTGATGAATATTTTATCAGCACGGGTACCGATATCAGCAATATCAGTGATGACTTTATTTTTAAATTTTCCGGGGCCTGCTAAGGTAATTGCCGAATCCGCACCCGACCAATACATCAAACGATTAATGCGCTCTTTCTTCCCTAAAAATACAAGCCCCGTCCCGGCTTTATTAAATAAGAACTGCTGTACTTCCAGGTCGCGGCAGATCGTGTCAATTCTGTTATTGTCGAGATGAACAAGAATGACGCGGCTTTTATTTTGGGGCAGTGTAAGGCACATGGCAAGTTCCCGGCCCTGGTCGTTAAATATATAGTCCGAGACATTCTCATAAATAGTTCTCCGCCCCGTCCATAGATCTGCAAGAATAACTGCTTTTGCCGGCGCTGTGCTGCTACAAGCTAGCCATCGGCCGCTGCCGTCTTTGGGTTGCCGGAAATTTGTTGCATGCGGTATGTAGTCTAGGCTATTTTTTTGCAAATCCAGCAAGCCAACGCTATCCCTGCTTTTGGAATTGAAAATCAGGTAATGGTTATCCGGTGTAAATGCCTCATAGTTATTGTCCAATTCGCTGAAATAATTGTCAGGGCTCCAGTATTGTGGAATGACCTTTTTCCAGGTATCGCCTGTATCCTGCACTACCAATAACTTACCTGACTTGACTGATACGAGATTATAGGCAAGAAACCGTCCATTGTTGCTGATTTGCGGCGCCGAGCCTATCCTTGGCCAGCCATCGATAACAGCGCCGTCAATCGATCGTTTTTGCCCAAAAACGAAGCCATATTGAACAATCAAAATAATCACAACTATTTTTTTCATGAATCAATTCTTTTGTGATTGTACAGGGGTTTTATCCAGCCATAGCGGTTGCCTGTTTTCCATTTTCTCAAGATTGCCGGTAATTTCTTTTCGATCCCCTAGAGTGACGGATTTTACCAGAGCCACTTTTTCGGTCGCCAAAGCGTCATCATAGCTGCCCAGTTTATAAAGCAGCTTGGCATAAGTGTCCAAATAGGAAGCTTCGTCAGGATGCTTTCCTGTAATAGCCTTCATCCATTTGGCAGCTTCCCGTAATATCTTTCTATCCGTACAGCGGGGCGTTATATAACCTTCGATTCTATTATTGATCCGGCGTTCTGGCACGTCGGCTCCGTAAAGCCTCAACATGTCGTAAAGAGCGTTGATGGACTGCTGGTACAACTTATGATTATCGTAATAATCCTGTTTTACGATTAATAAATTAACATGATAGTTGTAATCTGGGTACTTTGCCCTTAACGACTTTTCAATTTTAAGCCAGTCCGGCACGGTCTTTTTGTCGCCAAAAACACTTTTTGCTATTTCTTTGGCATTCTGACTCGCGAACCAGGCATATTCTTCTTTTACCAGCTGGCTTCCAAGCGACGGATACTTTTGTTCTAACTGGCGGGTTATGCTTTTCCAGTAGACGGGCCGGTCATTCAAAAACAAAGGCTTTATATCTTTGAATATAACTGGCGCCAATAAAGCGGCTACATAGCTCGAATCACCTATCAGTTGGCTTATTGCCGATACATTACTTACATAAAACTTGAACCATTTGTCAGAACTCGAAGTGATGAGTTCCTGAGCGTGCCTTTCAACCAGTTGTAAATTGAATTTTGTTACAGGGTTGCGGAGGCTTTCCAGATAGGCATCACCTATTTCATGTGCCGTTTGGTCGTCCGCCGCATCGCTGGTGGTCTTCAGCGCATTCAGGAGGTATAATGAGTCTGCTGCATGCTGCCGCCATTCGGCTTTTATTGAAAAATATTGTTTATCCCCTTCGAAAGCTTTGGACGCTTTACCAACGAATGTATTTTCGTCCATTTCTCCAACCAGCTGGTGCACCGCGCGTCCATCCGGCGAAAAAAACAAATAGGTAGGGTAAGCATTGACCTGGTAAGTTTCTGCCAGCATTTTCGCATCAGCATACCAGTTTTTGGTAGCCTGCTCATCTTTAGTCGTTTTATCCATTTGAACAGCCACATTAATAAAGTGGCTGTTGAAATATTCCGACACTCTTGCATTGGTAAAAATATTTTCCGCCATGTATTTGCAAGGGCCGCACCAGGTGGCATAACAGTCCATAAAAATGTATTTATTTTCTGCTTTTGCCTTAGCCTTTACCTGTTCCCAGGTCAAGCCGTTTTCAAACCGGATCCCTGCATTCTGTGCGCGTCCATAGGTAAATACCGACAGGAGAGCCATCAAGCAAACCAACCGGTTCAGCGTTTTTGTTAAGTTCACATTCATCATTTTTTATCAATAAGTATCCTATCCCAGGTTAACCCGGGGCACCATCACGATGTCTTTTTTAATTCCTAGTAACCGGGATTTTGGGTGAGTTTTGAATCGATCTGCAAGTCACTCAGCGGAAGCGGAAGTAATGCCCAGTCCGGGTTCCATGTACCGCCTTTTGCTGCGCATACATCACCCGGACTGCCCATTACCGGGTTCAAATTGCCGGTGCGGGCCAGGTCAAACCAGCGATGCCCCCATTCTGTGAACAGTTCTACCTGGCGTTCGTGTAATATGGCGGACAATACGGCGTCCCTGCTGACCGGGCCATTGTAACCCGGTAATCCGGCGCGATTACGAATCATATTCAGATCATTGATTGCATCGCCGATCCCATTTCCCGCGCCGTTCGCTTCTGCCTCAGCGCGAATGAGGTATTGCTCGGCCAGCCGAAAGACGATCTTATCCTCAGTAGCCGGATCACCGGACAAGTAAACCTTGTATTTGAAAGGGTAATAATAAATTTGCCCAGTAGAGGCCGTAAAGGAACCCACCCAGTTTACAAGCCTTTGGTCACCATTTTCAAAAGCATTAACCAGATTGGGGCTCATCGCGACGGAATATTGTCCCACACCGGGATCAGCTGTTAATACAAAAAAGAAAGCATCGTAGGTATCATATGTACTGGAGGCCGCGGAAACAGGCACCAATTGCCATATTGTCTCGGCGCTGACCGATTGGAATACCTGCATCAGGTCGCTGTTCAGGCTGTAGTTGGTATTTGCAATGACCGCCGAAGCCTGGACTGCGGCGTCTGCCCATTTTTTCTGGTATAAATAAACCCTCGCCAGCAAGGCCGTTGCTGTCGCTTTGTTCGGCCTTATCCGATCGGTTGTCGGGTTGCCTGCTGCATCCTGGTAGTTGTCGCTCAGATCTTCCTGTGCATCCTTCAAATCCTGTATGATCTGCTGATATACCAAGTCTTTTGGCGACCGGCCGATCTGGTTGTTGGTCAAATAATTGGTCGTAGTGATGAGCGGAACATCGCCGTATAAATTGACCGCGTAGAAATGAAAAAAAGCGCGCATGAATTTTGCTTCTCCGGTCAGTTGCTGTTTCATACCCGGGGTTACCCCTTTTGAACCAGCCAACCCTTCCAGAACCGCATTGACAACGTGCAGCTCACTATAGATTTCCTGCCAGTAATAGTAATTCGTTGAGCCATTACTCGAACTGCTTAAAGCATTCTGGTAAAACTGGGTCTGGGTCGGATCGGTATTAAAATTCGTCAACTCATCCGCCGCGAGTCCCTGCAAAAAACCGATACTTCTATTGCCATCAGAAAGAAGAGACTGCCCGCTCATCATGTTAGAGTAAACGCCCGCCATGACTGCAGCAGCGCTGGAATTTGAACTATAAACCGCGCCACCGGATATTTCGGTGGACGGAGAATCGACCTCCACAAATTTTTTGCAGCCGGAGACTAATCCCAGCGAGAGGGCTATTAATAAAAAAAGACCTGATTTCATTGGATTATTTTTTAATGGTATCATCGCTATCAATTTTTAATCAATTATAAACCCACTTGTAAGCCTGTCGTCCAGACACGTGAGGGTGGCGCACTGCTGTTTTGGCTCTCGGGGTCTATGCCATTGTAACCCGTGATCGTCCACAGATTTTGTGCATGAATAAATAATTTGCAGTTTCTGAGATGCACTTTCCGTTGCCAACTTCCAGGCAATTCCCATGAAAAGGACACATTTCTCAGGCGGATAAAAGAAGCATCGCCATATATAAAATCGCTGTTTTTTGAAAAGTTATAGCCATTTCTTGCTGGCCCGCTGTTGCTTTGGGTGTATTTTTCGTAGATGGCCTGGTCACCTGGGCTATGCCAGGTGTGTAAAAAAATATCCAGGGGTATATTGGCCAGGCTTCCGGCAGGCCTATTGAGTATTCCGGCGCCAAACAAATTCACACCGGTCTGTTTTCGGAACTCAAACAAAAAGTCAAGTGTAAACCCATGATAGGCAATACTATTTTGAAAACCTCCGGTAAATTTTGGCGCGATATTGGTCAGCACAGTCCTGTCGGTATTAGGATTTGGCGAATAGGTCGGCGTGCCATTGGCCGTAGCGAATTGATACACCCCGGTCGTAGGGTTTACCCCGATCAAATGGTAAGACCGCATGATCGTTATCGGCTGACCTATTATAAAAGCATTCTGGTAACCTGACGTCGCCAGGCCGGGAAAACTCAGTAATTTGTTGTGATTAAAGCTTAGGTTAAAGGAAGTCAGCCAAGAAAAATCTTTTGCTTTAATATTGACGGTATTCAGCAAGATCTCCGTTCCGCTGTTTTGTATTGTTGCGGGTAAATTTTCGTTGATCGAAGTATAGCCTGTAACTGAAGAAACGGGTGCGCTTACTAATTGATTACCCGAACGGTTCCTGTAATAACTGGCCTCGATGATAATTCTGTCTTTTAAAAACCCCAGCTCCAGTCCCACTTCCAATTTCCTGTCAATTTCCCAGGCTAAGGAAGGGTTAAACAGGGTCTGCGGGTAGAGCGCTCCTGTTCCGTTGTAAGGGTAGAGTGTGGGCTGATAGATGTCCATGAACTGGTAATTCAGGATCTGGTCATTACCGGTTGTGCCATAACTGCCCCTGAGTTTTCCGGTACTTAGAAATGGCAGTGATTTTGCAATCAGGGTTTCTTTTGAAAATATCCAGGCAGCGCCCGCTGACCAAAAATTACCGAATTGTTTCCCTGGCCCGAACCTGCTGCTGCCATCCCGGTTTGCGGTCAGGTTGATGATGTATTTATCTTCCCAGTTGTAATTTAAGCGCATCCTGATCGCATTGTATTTATATTGCGAGCTATTACTGGATGATACCAGCGAACCGGCCGATTGCGGGTTCTCCAGCAACGCATCGCTGATGTAACCTGAGCCCTGAAGACCTGTTATCGCATTGGTGTTTTCAAGAAAAGAGGACCCTAATAAAGCGGAAAAAATCCCTTTATTGATTTGAACGTGATAATCGATCTGGGGTTCAATATTCCAACTGTGTGTGTTACTTTCCTGGTATGACGCACTACCGGAGGTGATCATGTATCCTGGATCGTAAGCGAGGGTTGGGTTGGTCAAGATTTCATCGATCTGCGTATTGGTGTAACCAAAACTGGACCTGATCTGCAATCCGCGCAAAAGTTCGTAGCTGATCACTGCGTTACCCACCAAATTTGCGCTTACACTGCGGTATTTATTATAAAGGAAACTCAGTTGGTTATAGAATGTCCCGACCTGTCCCGGTGCCAGCGGCGCCCAGTTTAAACTGCCGTCTGCATTGAAAAGCGGGGGTGTATCGGGCGCATATCCTAACGCAACTCGAGTAAAATCGGTGCCCTGGACTGTATTTCTACCCGAATTATAGCTGCCGGTAAATGCCAGCTTTAATTTCTGGTCCTCCGAACTGTGGTTAATATTAAAATGAACAGAGCCTTGCTCATTAACGCCGTCATTGGGGATCAGTGTTTTAAAACCCGTATTTTGCGAACTATAACCTGCCCCAACCAAAAACTGCGTATTGGTCGAGCCGCCGGACAGCGATACTTGTGCATTATTGAAGTGTGCCGTATTTTCGGTCAGCATTTTCGTAAAATTCGTATAACGGGTCGTATCCCAAACCACGTTCACATCATAGGCATTCGCCGGTAAGGCAAGGCCGTCGTTTTTGAAAGCTTCCTTCCTGACCGTGAGGTACTGTTGCGTGTTCAGCATGTCCAAAGTTCTGCCAGGGCTGGAAAACCCGGACTGTATATTCAGATCCACTTTGGTCCTGCCCGCCTTTCCTTTTTTGGTTGTGATCAAAATTGCGCCGTTGGCCGCTCTGCTGCCATAGATCGACGTAGCGTCTGCATCTTTCAGCACTTCGACGCTTTCAATATCATAGGGGTTTAAATAATTCAAAGGATTGCCTCCGCCCAAAGTGCTGTTGAGTAAAGTACCGTCACCACCTCTGGCATAAGGAAATGTTGAAGGCAAGTCGGAACTATACGGAACCCCGTCGATGATATAGATCGGGTAGCTGCCGCTTTGAAAGCTGCTTTGGCCGCGTAACTGTACGCTAAAGTTTCCACCGGGCAAACCAGTATTTTGCGTAATAACCAACCCGGGCACCCTGCCCTGTAAAGCCTCTAATACATTAGCGACCGGCTGCTCCGCAATTTCCTTGGCTGTGACGAAATTCACATCCCCTGTAGACAATTCCCGGCTTTCATTATAGTAACCCTTATTAATGACCACTTCCTTCAAATTGCTCACGGCCACTTTAAGGGTTATAATGGAACCGGTCACAATATCCTTAGCCCGAAGTTCCACCGTCTCATAACCCACAAAAGAAAACACCAGCACGGCATTGTTATCCGGCACCGTCAAAGTAAAACCACCTTTCGCATCCGTCGTCGTCCCGTTCTGCGAATCCTTCTGCCGCACGGTCACCCCCGCCATCGGCTGCCCCAGCTCATTATACACCTTCGCCGTCACCGTCACCTCCGCACCGACCGCGCTTTTGACACGATCCAGCAAACCCGGCGACCTCTCCCGGATCACCACCGTCCTATCCTCAATGGTATAAGTTAAATTCGTATTCTCCGTCGTTTTATTGAGCACCTCCAGCAGCGGCGTATTATTAAAACCCGCCGGAACAATACGGTCACCGTTCACCTGATCAGCCGACCAGATCACATTATAACCCGTCTGCTTATTGATCTCGTTAAATAACTGCCTCAGCGAAATGGTCTTTTCGGTCACCGTAACCCGCTGCGCCAGCGTAGCCGCGCTCACCTGCATCAGCGCAAAGAATATTATGAAAGTGGTCAGTTTCATGATCCGCAGGATTTGTCGCATACGACCCGGCGGGCCGTAAACAGTTTTCGTATAAATTTTATACATTTTGTCGGTTGTTGTGACATCATTCCCAGCGGCCCGACAAGAGACCGTTAAAATTGCTTTTGCAAGCAATTTTCCCTAAGTTTGAGTGTCCGTTAATGGTAATAAGAGATTGTCCAAATTTTTTAGCCGTCGGATACGATCAGGAGCATTCACAGTGTTCCTGATTTTCTTTTACAGCCGGTTTCGTTAAAGTCTGAAGCAGCGCTTATGGTGATTTTCCTGTCGTTTTCATTTTTAAATCATTAGGGTGAATAATCGTTAGGGTTAATTATCGCTGTTATTTATTCATCACCGTTATCTGCCTGCCTTCGATCCTGAAGGTGACCTCGCCCGTCAGTTCCAGCTTATGCAGGAACTCCGAGGCGGTAGCAAACCGCTTAACGATCGAACCGAAGCGCTTCGCTTTCAACTGATCATGCTCATATTTCACATCAAAATCATACCACCGCGCAGCCTGCCTCATGATCTCCTCCAGGCTTTCATCATTGAAGCGGAACATATGCTCCTTCCAGGCAATGATATTATGCGCATCCACCTCAATCACCTTAACCCCGCTCCCCATCACCTGTCCCTGTTGCCCCGGCTTCAACACCCTGCTGTTATTGATCTTCACGCTGCCCTCAATCAGCGTGGTCCTCCACACCGGTTCGTCGGCATAAGCATTTACATCAAAACTGGTCCCGATATCTTCTATCACCTGGTTTGCTGCCTTCACCCGGAAGGGCTGCTTAGCATCATGCACCACCTCGAAATAAGCCTCCCCGGTCACCGACACCTCACGCGTCTTACCCGCAAAAGCCGTCGGGAAAGTCACGGACGAGGCCGCATTCAGCCAAACCTTCGACCCATCCGGCAAGACCAGCGGGTAAGGCGAAGCCTCACCCCTTTTGGTGCTTAAAGTATTGTAAGAAACGTTGGTCAATGTGTGATCGACCTGATCCGAAGCCGTATAGGTGATCCCCTTCGCGCTGTCTGCCCGCACCACCATATTGCCCTGCTCGGCCAACTTCCCGTTCAGTCCTTTGGTCAGCACGATCTTCCGGCCATCGGCCAATGTTAAGGTCGCCTGGTCGTGGCCGGGTGCAATATCGTTTTTAACGTTCAGCGCACTGAGCGGTGCCTCGTGCGTCCTGTGCAGCAGGAAATAGCCCCCAACCGAAAGCGCGAGTAAGACCGAGGCCGCCGCCGCGATCCGCGGCCATAAACGGCGCACTTTTGCCGGCGCAGCTGTTTCTTCAGCCGCCATCAGCGCAGCTTCCTGCTCCATATAGGCTTGCAACTCCTTATCCATTTCTCCCGAACCCATCAGGTGAAAAAAAGCCTCCAGCTCTTCTTCGGTCGCCTGGTTGGTGACATAACGGTGGATCAGCTGCCTGTAAAATTCTTTTTCTTCCATGCCCTGTAATTGGGTATATATCAGTAAGACAAACGGGCGAAGCCCGCAGGGTACCCCCGGCGAAAGATTTATTTAAGCGTGCCTGGCACAGCTGATTAATCCTGGTGACTACGGACCTGTGGTTCCGACCGGAGAATATTTGCCTAAAAGTCTTTTTTAGTGAGAGGTTTTGATCAATAAGGTGTTGTCATCGTGCTCAAGTTTATACCCATTTCCCATACGCGCGGAAACCGGAGGTAAGCTTTGTACATCCAGGTACAAAAAATCAGGTACCTGATCCGAAGTGCTCCATCGCCTGGCGATAAGCAATCGAATTCCATAGGTCATGAAAACAATCAAAAAGGGGAACCCCGTAGAAAACCTTTTCGAAATCTTCCAAAGACACTTCCCACGCCCGTTTCCCTGTTCTCTTATGATAACCAATAAAATCGGCATCAATGCCAAGTGCATTATTTTCCGTATTTAAAAAGTGCCGGTTATGCTCGCCTATATTATCCTCATAGCGTAAAACCCTTCTGCTTTCATCGTATACCATGGGGTTAAATACATGGTAAGCAACGCCATCTGTCACCAATGCGATATATTTTGAGTCGATGTCAGCTTCGACCAAATGATTGATAAATTCCAAAAAAATTGACAGCAACACCTTTCCGCCTATAAAATGATAACGAATTCTTTCCGGCAGAATTTTCGGCGGTGTTTTTTCCTCATTGAGCAGCAATACTATCGGTTGACGCGCCAGCATTTGCCAGCACAGAACCATTTCGTCCATTGTGGCCCCGGCACTTACATTTACTAATTTCCAATCGCCACCAACATATTTTTCTTCGAAAAGCGGTATCAAATGATCCAGGTCAAAATCGCTTAATTCCTCTCTGGTCATCGGTATCGTTTCAGCATAATCGTATAGCCAGCACTGCGCGATCCAGGTGTGAAACAATAACTGGAAGTCATCCGCTTTGATTCCGTCCAAATGTGCCTGAGGGTCAAATTCTGCGGTAGCCGGCGGTGGCGCTGTTCCCAAGGCACCGCGGAACATGATATGCTGACTCCGGTCGATCTTTGGAAGCGCCATATCTCAAATCAGCCGATAAATACCTGCTCCCATACCTGCTCTACCGTTGAAGACCGCTCAGCCAGGGATTCGGTTTCGCCCCCAAAACGAACGTGGCCCGAGCGCCTGCTCAATTTGTTCAAAAATGACCGTTGAATTCTGGAGACCTGGAAAAGTGGCGCAAGGCCCCTGGTAGCTACGATTTTAGTCAACTCGCCCCGTTTATATTTCGTTTGAAAACTGAGGCTGACATCGGTGAGTGCAATCTCGGGCAGCTTCGAGGCGACGGATAACTGGAGTTCCGCGGTATTTGAGTCAGCTATCATAATGGTCGTCGAGCCCGACTGGATCAAGCGGTCAACGACCACCCATGACGGGTCCCATTCACCTTCCGCAAACCGTTTTTTAATTTCGTCGCCAATTTCCAATTTGTTTTCTATTTCCGCGACAGTGCATCGCTCCGTTTCAAAAAGAAAAGCGCCGCTGCGGCCAAACTGGATTTTGATATCGACGCCGCCGGCTGCTTTAGCCCTGGCTTTCCCCTTTGCCGAAAAGCCAATTTCAACGTTGCTGGAGTGCGAGTAATTCACTTCGGCGCTGTTACCGGGTAGAATGACCGGCAATATGCCGAGGCGTTCGAGCGAGCTTTTCTGCGTGAAGTAATAGCCTTCCAGAATACCCACTTGTCCTAGCTGAATCGGGGCATTAGGGGCCCAGGTAGCAAAAAATCTGAACTTATCATAAATGTTTTGAACGTAAAAATCCGATGGGCTCATATTTCAGCGTATTTGATGATACAGGTAAAGAGAACGGCATTTGAAATTTGTCAGGTCATTTTCAGCATTAAATTTAAACATAATAAGATTTGGTCACCAGGGCCTTAAAATACTCATGTTTAGTACCCAGACCCGCAAATGTTCGCCACCGACGGTCATCGTATCATTATTGCGGTGGAGATAAATACATTAAACATAGCAACAGTATTGACCAAACAAGTTTAACCAAAATCCACCACTAAAAAAATGGGTGTTTTCACGGTATTTTTGGCAGCGCGACGGAAAAACCCTTTAAGCTCAATGCCCCGAAAGGATCAAAGCAAGCAGCACCGAAAGTGAGATCCCCAGGTCGCGTTCCACCGAATCCCCCAAAATGCGCATCGAGCGCACCATATGCTTTTTTACCGCATGGCGCGAAATGCCCAGGATCTCCGCGGTCTCCTCGTAGGTCTTTCCCTGCTGGCGGCACAAGCGGAAGACTTCACGGCTTTGCGGGGTCAGGGCCTCCAGCAGCTTTTCCAGGTACGCCTTATAATCCCGCGTATGGATCGCATTCTCCAGCGAATTCCCCCCGGTAGGGTAATTTTTTAACAGTTCCGCCCTGGCATGCTCGTCCACCCCAGCCCTTTTCAGGAAATTGAAGGCATGGTTGCGCGCAATGGTCAACAGGTAAGCGCGGATCGACAGCAGCTCCGGCAATTCCGCCCGCTTGTCCCAGAACTTGATGAACACCTCCTGCGCCAGGTCCTCGGCCAGCTCCGGTGACTTCAGGAACCTGTAAACGAACTGGTAGACCACCCGGCGGTGCGCTTCGTAGACTGCCGTAAAAGCATAGTCATCCCCTGCCCTGATCAGGGCCAGCAGTTCCGCATCGCTTAAAGTACCGGCAGCTATCATTTTCCGTTTGACGAATTTACCAAATTTCCAGCGCAAAGGAAAGAAATGTTCGTTAATTCCAGGTTAAGCCACCGCTACCTGCCAGGCCACCTACCCCGGCGGAAAAGGGTAAAAACAACCCCGAAAATACCGTGAAAACACGGGTTGACAAGCGGGCCTGCAACGGCTAACTTTAGTCATTACTTAGACTATTCAACCTAACCGCCATGAGATTAACCCTATCACTGAGTTTGGCTGTCATGCTGTGCTACCTCTTAGCAAACAGTGCGACGGCGCAAACAAAGGACAGCACGAAAAAAGTTACCGATACCACGAAATCGGTAACAGACACCTCCAAAAAAACAAAAGATAACGGCCCGAACAATAATGCCAAAACCACCAAGCCCGATTCAGCGGCTGCAGCAGCCAAAAAGGCGACCAAGGCCCGCATCGATTCCATCCTCAACAACACGAGCAGCGATATCATTGCACGCTTTGAAATGCACCCCTCCGTGAAGGTTTACAAGTACCTCCAGCCTACTGAAAAAGACAGCCTGGTCCAGGTCGATTCCACGAACTGGAAGTTTAAGAACCCCCGGAAAAAAGAGCGCGCCCACCTTGATCGTGAATCAAACCGCTATTACAGCGGGTTTGCCAACTGCAAGATCGCCAACGTCCACCTGCTGGTCCGGGAAGGCATGCTCATGGAGATCGGCGTAACCGTGGTCGACAGCGGCAAGCCCAAACAATATATGTATCGCAACAAAAGAACCGCAATCGACCTCATCCACTATGAAGATAAAGGCAGCACGCACCTGCAATATGTAAATAATCCATATTACACTTATGGCCCAGACCTGTTCGTTTTCCTCGACGAGGTGCTTTCCTACTTGCCGCTGCGGTCGTATTCCGATGTCCCCTATGCCGATTTCGATATCACCATGAAAGCAGACACGGCGCATAATTATTATAATGTAAAAGAATCCACCTCGCTGAACAGTTACTTTAACGTCGCAGCATTTACCGACATCCAGGGATTGGGCGGCGATCCGAACGGCGTCGCCCAGTTCCAGGCCGAAGGCAAGTTCATTACCAATACCCGGACCCTCGGCGAGGGGGCAACGGTTTTCGGCAGTTATATCGCTTTTGAAGGCGGGCTCTCCAAGTACGACAGCCAGTTCAAAGGCACCATGGTATACCATCCGGCCAAGGACAGTGTCAACCGGCGCGACCTGTTCCAGCGCTCCACCTATTCGGTCGGTGTGAAGTTCAACCTCCTGCGCGGCTTTCCTTCGCCGGCGCCGGTCCACCAGATCAGCGACTGGCAGCTCAACGTCGGCTACAACTTTGTCGGCAGCAAAATTATGGACACCACCTTTAAGGATGCCGCCAGGACCGTGATTGATACCAGTTACCGGACCGTCACCCAAAACGACCTGTATATCGAACCCATGTTCAGCCTGTCCCGGCATGGCAACTTTGCGATGACCTGTTCGATGCCGCTGCATTTCGTCAGCGTAAAAAGCAGCGCAAAACTAAAGAATGATGGCGTGGAACACTGGATCGCCCCCACGATCGAACTGATGTACTTTACGAAAAAGGACAGCAACAGCAAGTTGTTCTTCCGCTACCGCTACCTGTCCAGTCTCGACGATCATACCCAGGCCTTTAACCAGGTACAGTTCGGCTACTCGCTAAACCTGGGCAGTGTCTGGAGCCCGCCAACCGCCCAATAAACCGAGAAAAGATGAACAACAACGCACCCTACCTGATCCGCCGCCCCGATTACCGCAAACTGCGTGGCTACGCCTTCGACCCCTCCCTGTCCCTCAACCTGGACACGGTAGTGATCAACCACATCACCTACAAGGTTTACTGGGAAGACGAATTTGTGCCCGCACCGCCCGGAGACCCCAACGCCAAGCCGAAGGGAATACTCAAACCCGGGCCATCCGGCGAATACATCGAAGTTGTAGATTATGACCCGTCCACCGGCATCTTTTACCTGCCCGTCGACCTGAACGATCATTATATCCTGGCTTACGATGGCCTCGATGCCAGCGAAAGCAACCCGATGTTCCACCAGCAGATGGTCTACGCGGTGGCCATGACCACGATCAGCAATTTCGAACGCGCCCTCGGCCGCAAAGCCATGTGGAGCCCGCGGAAAGTCAATGACCCCACCGGGCAATACACGATGGAATTTGTCCAGCAGCTGCGCATCTATCCCCATGCCCTGCGCGAAGCCAACGCTTATTACAGCCCGCAAAAAAAAGCCCTGCTGTTCGGTTATTTTTCGGCTGCTCCCGAAGATATGACCCTGCAAATGCCCGGCTCCCTGGTCTTCACCTGCCTGAGCCACGACATCGTCGCCCACGAAACCAGCCATGCCCTGCTCGACGGCATGCACAGCAACTATACCACGCCCGGCAACCCGGACATGCTGGCCTTCCACGAAGCCTTTGCGGACATCGTTGCCCTCTTTCAGCATTTCACCTTCCCCGAGGTGTTGCGCCACCAGATCTGCAAGACCCGCGGCAACCTCGAGAGCCAGAACCTGCTGGGCGAACTCGCCCAGGAATTCGGCAAAGCCATCGGGCACTACGGCGCGCTGCGCGACGCCATCGGCGGCATCGACCCAGAAACAAAAGAATGGAAACCCAAGGTCCCCGATCCTGCTGAATACAGCACCACCATGGAACCACATGACCGTGGCAGCATCCTGGTCGCCGCCGTCTTTGAAGCCTTTATCACCATCTATAAAAGCCGCATCGCCGACCTGCTCCGCATCTATACCGGCGGCACCGGCGTGTTGCCTGACGGCGCGATCCATCCCGATCTGGTCGACCGGCTGGCCGACGAAGCCGCCAAAACCTCGGGCCATGTATTGCGGATGTGTATCCGGGCGCTGGATTATTGCCCGCCCACCGACCTGAACTTCGGCGATTACCTGCGCGCGCTGATCACCGCCGACGTGGACAGCCTGCAGGATGACACCCGGGGCTATCGGCTGGCCTTTATCGATGCCTTCCGCAAACGGGGTATTTACCCAGAAGGCATCAAGACCCTGTCGGTGGAAAGCCTGGTCTACAAAGCCGAAAATATCGAAACCCTGAATACCAAATTTGACATCCTGGGCAATTTCCTGCGTTCCTTCCGCGAAGCCGTCTATTATACCCAGGACCGCAAAAAGATATTTGATATCACCAAAGTTTACATTGCCGGCGGCCGTCCGGGAGACCCGGCCACCCAGGGCATACAGGGACTCCACCAGCGGATCGCCTCCAAATTTGATGGCTCCATGGATTTTGAAAGACTCACGGGCCTGGTCTTTACAGACAACTGGGAACAGCTGGGTGTGCGTACCTCCAATGCACATCATTTCCCGGCCCCGTCCT
>Ga0097621_100000230_pt1 | contig 37430 bp, 37 predicted proteins | sample KBSMisM72_FD_73165 | JGI IMG/M metagenome (GOLD analysis project Ga0097621, IMG submission 73165) | Miscanthus rhizosphere microbial communities from Kellogg Biological Station, Michigan, USA - KBS Miscanthus M7-2 (version 2) (version 2) | ecosystem: Host-associated > Plants > Roots >... | reverse complement strand
CTTTATATAGCAGAACATGAAGCGCGTCCTCATCACCTCCGCCATCCCCTATGTTGCCGGGGTCAAGCATCTGGGCAACCTGGTCGGGTCCATGCTTCCGGCCGATATTTTCGCCCGGTATTGCCGGTCCCGAGGCTATGACACCCTGGCAATCTGCGCCACCGACGAGCATGGCGCGCCGGTGGAACTGGCCGCCCTGGAAGAGGGCATGCCGGTGGCCGATTACGCCGCCAAATGGCATGCGGTACAGAAGGAATTGGGCGACCGGTTCGGCCTGGCCTGGGACAATTTCGGGCGCTCATCCTCGGCCCAGAACCACGAACTCACCCTGCATTTCGCCCGCCAGCTGTGGAAGAACGGCTTCCTGGAATTGCGCGTTACCAAGCAGGCCTATTCGGCGACCGATGGCCGTTTCCTGCCCGACCGCTATGTGATCGGCACCTGTCCCCATTGCGGCTATGACCGGGCGCGCGGCGACCAGTGCGAGAATTGCACCCGCGTGCTGGACCCGGTCGACCTGATCGGCCCGCGTTCGGCGGTGTCGGGCGCCAAGGATATCGAGATCCGCGATTCCACCCATCTGTTCCTCAAGCAATCGCAATTCGCCGACAGGCTGCGCGCCTGGATAGACAGCCACAAGGCGGACTGGCCGCAGCTGGTGACGTCGATTGCCTATAAGTGGCTGGACGAAGGGTTGCAGGATCGCGGCATCACCCGCGACCTGGAATGGGGCATTCCGGTGCCCGACGACATTGCCGACGGCAAGCTGAAGGGAAAAGTCTTCTACGTCTGGTTCGATGCGCCCATCGAATATATCGCCGCCACCAAGGAATGGGCCGACAAGAACAAGAAGGGCGATGCCTGGAAGGACTGGTGGTATGGCGATGCGGCCAAGTCCGTCACCTATTGGGAATTCATGGGCAAGGACAATGTGCCGTTCCACACCGTGGGTTTTCCCGTCACCATCATGGCTTCGGGCGAACCCTGGAAGCTGGTCGACCGGTTGAAAGGCTTCAACTGGCTAAATTATGACGGCGGCAAATTCTCGACCTCCGGCAAGCGCGGCATCTTCATGGATGCGGCGTTGGATGTCGCCCCGGCCGATTATTGGCGCTATTACCTGATCGCCAATGCCCCGGAAGGCAGCGACAGCAATTTCACCTGGGAACAGTTTGCCGGCATCATCAACAAGGACCTGGCCGACGTGCTGGGCAATTTCGTCAACCGGGTCACCAAATTCTGCGTCGCGCGTTTTGACGGCCAGATGCCGGGCGAGGGCGAATATGGCGAGGATGAAAAGGCGCTGATCGCCGAGCTGGACCGCCGCATCGCGCAGTACGCGGCTTACATGGAAGACGCGGAATTCCGCAAGGCGATGGGCGAGATGCGCGCCATCTGGGTGGCGGGCAATGAATATATGACCCGGGCCGCGCCCTGGACCCATATCAAGACCGACCGGGCCAAGGCGGCGGTGGGCGTGCGCATGGGGCTCAATCTGGTGCACCAGTTCGCGCATTTGCTGTGGCCGGTGATGCCGGATTTCGCCAGGACCATCCATGAATGCATCCAGCCGGTGGGCTATCAGGGCGGGGTGATCCCGTTCCCCGATGCGCCCATGGCGCAACTGCTGGACGACCTGACGCCGGGCCAGCCGATCAAGGCGCCGGACGCGCTGATCGCCAAGATCAGTGAAGAACAGGTGGCGGAGTGGAAGGCGCGGTTTGGCGGCGCGAGCTGATCCTTTGTCAGCTAAAAAGCCAAGCCTGTCATGACAGGCTTGAGAAGTGGGCCTAGTATCGGTTCATAGAAAAGAACAGTGCCTGCCTTGGGGGGCGAGCAATATGATCAAATCGTCTGTTGTTGCTGCTATCCTTTTGGCCGTGCTGTTTCAGGTTTCTCCTTCATTCGCCGGAACCTACGGCGATAATTTGACCAAATGCTTGCTGCAATCCTGGACGGACGAGGACAATGCGACACTTGCCAAGTGGTCATTCGCACTTTTCGCGCAGGACCCGGCGCTCGGCGATCTTCCGCGTCCATCCCAAGCGCAAGCTGACGAATTGGGCAAAAAAATAGTGGGTAATTTGGAAAGGGTGATAATGGTGACCTGCCGGACGGAAGCAACCGCTGCTCTCAAAAATGAAGGTCCTACCGCCGTGCAGCCAAGCCTGCGGGCGCTGGCGCAAGCAATCGGTCAAGACCTGTCTAACAATTTCTCCAAGTCAGTCAATTTTGCCGGTGTGTTAAAGTTTATGGATCGGAGCAAGTGGCGGGATTTGTACAGGGAAGCCGGCGTGGCCACGGGAGCAGCACCAGCGGCGCAGCAATAGCGGGTAGGCTTTCCACGCTGATCGTCCTAAGCTGGCGCAAAGAAAAACAAGGGGGAAGCCGCATGTCCGACATCACAACCGACAATCTGTCACGCCGCAAGATGATGCAGCAGCTTGCTGCCGGCGCCGCGGTGATGGCCGCGCCCCCCGGCCTGGTGCAAACCGCGATGGCGCAGGGCGTGCGGCCCGACTCCACCCCCGAAGATTTCGTCCGCCTGCAGAAAGAGTTGTCCAACTGGGGCCGCTGGGGCACCGACGACCAGACCGGCGCGGTCAATCTGATTACGCCTGCCAAGCGCAAGGCCGCCGTCCGGCTGGTGCGCGAGGGCGCTTCCTATTCCATGGCGCGCAATGCCGAGACCAAGGAAGCGGTGGACAATCCCGCGCCCATCATCCGCAAGACCACCCGCGCGGGCGCCGATGCGCCCCATACCGGCATCGGCAATACCGGCGACACCTTCTTCATTTCCTATCACGGCATGGTGCATACCCATATGGATACGCTGAGCCACTTTGCCTATGACGGAAAGCTCTATAACGGCTATCCCGTCGACAGCGTCACCGCCGACGGCGCCGCCAAGAACAGCATCATCAGCTACAAGAACGGCATCATCACCCGTGGCGTGCTGATGGACATTGCGCGCCTCAAGGGCGTGGACTGGCTGGAGCCCGGCACGCCGATCTATCCCGAGGATCTGGAAGCCTGGGAGAAGAAGGCGGGCGTCAAAGTGCAAGCGGGCGATGTGATGATCATTCGTACTGGGCGCTGGGCGCGCCGCGACAAGTTGGGACCCTGGCCGGTCAAGGATCTGGCTGGGCTGCATATGAGCTGCGCTCGCTGGATGCATGCCCGCGATGTCGCCATCCTGGGCGGCGACGATGCGCAGGACGTGCTGCCGTCTCAGGTAGCAGGGGTGTCGCAGCCCATCCATGCGCTCTGCATTGTCGCGATGGGTATGCCGATCTTCGACAATCTGGATCTGGAACTGGTCGCGGCCGAGGCCGCCAAACGCAAGCGTTGGGAATTCCTGGTCACCGCCTCACCCGCCGCTGTGCCGGGCGCAACGGGTTCGGTGTTGAATCCGATAGCGACGTTTTGAACTTGCCTTATCCCATCCCCGGACCAGGCTTGCTTTCTGAGCCAGGTTTTTTCGAGTGCGGACGCAACTGAATCCGGCGGTCGTCGATCAGTTTGGGAGCGGTCGTCTCTGTTTTGACATCCTGCACTGAAGCAGGCGGCGCAGGCTGAGACGGCGCCGCGGCGGGAGGACTTGCAAGCGCGGCGAGTATGAGCAGGGCTTTCATCGCTGTCTCCTGTTTGAAGCACCATAGCATGGAATTGGACTTAGATACGCTGGGCCCTGGGAGCTTCACCGACCGCGCGGATGTCCTGCCCCGGGCTGCATGCCGGTAATGCCTTCGCCGCTGCCATGCGGCCCCTGGTTTCCGGGGTTTGGGTCCTGCTTGCCAGGCCCCTCCTGATCTTTCAGGAGATTTTTCTTGCCACTCTGTGGTGTGCCGGACTGGGCAGACTCGTGCTTCTTGGTCATGGGAAATCCTTCCGTCTGGGACACAACCGCCAGGACAGTGTTCCGTTCCGTTTGGAAAGGGGAAGGCGCGCTAGACCGCGGGCTGGGGACTCGCGGCGCCCTTGATCTGGGCGTCCAGGCAGCGCACGACATCGGCGACGGTTTTTGCGCCCACCAGATCCTCTTCCCGGATCTCAAGGTTGAACTCGGCTTCCAGGTCCATGATCAGTTCGAAACGGTCAAGGCTGCTGACATTCAGGTCATCGACCAGCAGCGCATCATCCCGCACCAGCTCTGGATCGATCAGGAGAGCTTTTACCAATATCGCCTTAACCCGGCCGCTGGTGTCCAATGGACCTCGAATCTTGAGGCATCCTAGATCAGGTCAGGGCGTTCGACCAGCCTTTAGGGGCTGCGTTTGGCGCACTGCCCCTCAGTCCGGCCTCGCGTCGCGCTTGGTCGCGCGCGGCGGCCCGGCCGCTCGCCTAAGCTCGCGGCGCTCGTCGCTCGAAATGGTCCACTGGACCATTTCGTTTGCCTACGGCAAAGCGCTCCTCTCCCCACCGCTCAACGCCTGCACAATCCCCACTTCATCTCCCGCCCTGAGCGGATAGCTCAGGTCTTTCACGATTTCGCCATTGACGAAAAACCGCATATGCCGGCGCAACTGGTCTTGTTCGTCCACCATGCGAAAGCGGATGCCGGGATAACGCCGGTCCAGATCCTGGAGCAGCGCGCCCAGGCTTGCGCCCGTCGCCTCCACTTCGTCCGCCCCGGTATAGGAGCGCAAGGGACTGGCGATCAGCACCATGACCGTTGGCGTCATTATCCCACAATACCCGTTTCCACCGCATAGATTTCCGGCAGGTGCCGGGCGATGCAGCTCCATGCCTTGCCTTCATTGCGGCTGGCCCACAGCTCGCCGCTGGTGGTGCCGAAATAAAGCCCGACCGGCGCGCCTGCATCGGCCGCGAAAGCCTGGCGCTTTACCGTCCACCACGCCTCCCGCCTTGGCAGGCCCGCATCCAGCCGCGTCCAGCCTTTGCCGCCATTGCCCGTGCCATAGACGGCGGGCTTGCCGTCGAGGCTGGTGCGCGGCCACACGGTCTGGCCGTCCATCGGCAGCACCCAACAGGCATTGTCGTCGCGCGGATGCACCACCATGGGAAATCCCACATCCCCGACCGTGGCTGGCATCGCTTTGCCGATGCGCTTCCACACCTTACCGGGCCGGTCCAGGCGATAGATGCCGCAATGGTTCTGCTGATACAGCCGGTCCGGATTGGACGGGCACAGCCGCACGCAATGCGGATCGTGGAAGCTGACGGTCTTGGCATCAAAGCCCGCCACCACCTCCATGCCTTCGATCAGCGGCGCCCAATGCCTGCCGCCGTCCAAGGTCTCATGCACCCCGCCGCCCGACATGGCGAAATACATATGTTTGGGATCGCGCGGATCGATAATGATGGAATGCAGCATCGGCCCGTTGGGCGTGCCGTCCTGCTCGCTTCCCATCCATTCGCGATATTGCTTGTCGTCATTGAGGCCGGAAAACTCGTTCCAGGTGACGCCGCCATCCTCGCTGCGGAACAGGCCTTGCGGCGATGTCCCGGCATACCAGACATTCGGTTCGTTGCCATGCGCCGGAGTGAGCCAGAAGGTGTGGCGTACCGTGCGTCCGCCTTCTCGCTTCTTGAAGGCGGGCGGCTGCGTCGCTTCCTTCCAGCTTTTGCCCAGATCGGTGGAGCGATAAATGGTGGGGCCCAGATGTCCGGTGCTGGCTGCCGCCAGCAAGGTCCGGCCGTCGCGCGGGTCCAGCATCATGTGGTGGATGATATGACCCAGGAAATGCGGCCCGCTGCTGCGCCATTGTTTGCGCGCCGCATCGCCGCGATAGATCCAGGCGCCCTTGCGGGTCGCAACCAAAAGAAGCTTGTCGTTCGCCGGTTTTTTCGCCTTGCCGGATTTTGCCATCGCTCATCTCATCGGAAAGTCCGCATCAGACGATAGCGCGATAAGCGGGGCAGGGACTAGCCGGATAGCGTTATACCCTATTGGAAACAACGGGTTATGTTTTGACTTTAACACGGGACGCAATCAGCCCATCGACCGACCAAGGCCCGGCCCCGCACAGCATAACCGCCAGGATGCAAACGATATAAAGCAAATCAGTCTCGTAGCCCGGCTGGCCGAAATGCGCCCCTGCTTTGTCCACCGATTGCAGCTTGATGGAACTGAACCCGTTGGGCAGGTGCACCGTGAAAATGGCCACCGCCAGCACGATCAGCGCCGGAATGGCGGTCAGCCTGACCAGCACGCCCAGCAGGAACGCGGCACCACCGAAAATTTCCACCAGGATCGTCGCCCAGGCCAGCAATGCCGGAAACGGAACGCCCAGCGCCACCAGGATATGAGCGAAATGCTCCGGCCCTCGGCCCAGCTTGGCCAGGCCATGCGCTACAAACCCGCTACCCACCATCAGGCGCAGCAACAGCAGCGCCCAGTGCGTGGCCCGGTTCGTGCCGCCGGCAAACAGCAGGTCGGATATCAAAAGCAAATTACCCTCCGGTGTTTCTCCGAAGGGCAATTCGTAGTCCGATAATTACGGTTACAGACTTTGTTCGGTGCTACTTCGGCGTCACCTTGAACAAGCCGCCAGTGGTGGAGTCTTCCAGCATCCATAGCGAGCCATCGGGCGCGACTTCGATATCGCGGATACGGTGGCCGACACTCCAGCGCTCGGCTGTCTTGGCGGTGGCGCCGTCGATGATGATCCGGTTCACCGTCATGCTCGCCATGCCGCCGACCAGGGCATTGCCGTTCCATTGCGGGAAGACATTGCCTTTGTAGAAGGTCAGGCTGCCCGGCGCGATCACCGGGTTCCAATAGATCACCGGCTTCTGCAGGTCGGGACGGGTGTCGGGCTGCGGGATCGGCACGCCATTATAGTTCATCGCATAGGCGACCAGCGGCCAGCCGTAATTCTTGCCCGGCTCGATCAGGTTCAGTTCATCGCCGCCGCGCGGGCCATGTTCCATTTCCCACAGCCTGCCGTCGGGCGCAAAAGCCAGACCATAGGGCGTGCGATGGCCCATGCTCCAGGTCTCGGCCGGTGTCGTGTTCTTGCCGGGATATTTGTAGGTATAGACCACAGGCGCGGTCTTTGCCGCTTCGGTATCGGACGGCGGATTGATGATGCCGACGCTTTGCGCGCCGGTCTTGCCGGCATTGGGATTGCCCGGCGCGGGCTTGCCGTCCAGGGTCAGGTGCAAAATCTTGCCCAGCGGCTGGTTGGGATCCTGGGCAGGGGTGAAGCGCTGACGCTCGCCCACCGACAAGAACAGCGACTTGCCGTCCGGCGCAAAGGCAACCTCCGCGCCGAACTGGCCGCCGCGGCCGCGCGCACCGTCACGCCAGATCACTTGTAGATTGTCCAGGCTGATGCTGCCGGGGGTGCCGTCAGTGATCACCAGTTTGGCCTTGGCCAACGCCAGGCTCGAACCGCTGATGCCGCCCAAAGTGCCGGGCTCGCAATAGGTGAGATAGACGGTGCTGTCGCTGGCGAAGTTGGGCGAGACATAGATGCCCAGCATGCCGCCCTGGCCGCCATACAGCACGGCGGGATAATTCTGCACCGGGCGCTTCATACCCTGCGGGGTCACCAGCCAGATGGGGCCGACCTTTTCGGTGACCAGCATGCGGCCGTCGGGCAGGAAGGCGATCTTCCAGGGCAGATTGAAGGTCGTCACTGAGGTCATGTTGAACGGCACGCTGGCTTCGGGCTTCTGGTCGCCCGCATTGACCTGTGCGCTCGCGGGCACGGCCATGGCCGTCGCCATTAGAAGGGCTGCAATCTTCAACGTCTTCATTTTTTCTCCCCTGGGCATCCCTTTGGGACGCACGTTTCAAATACGGCCCGTCTTATTGCACAAAATCGGCCGGATTCCATGCCGGACGGCCATCCGCCGGGGCTCATGGCCTCAAAATTCCTCCAAAAATGAAACCATTCCGCCCCGCCAGCGAATAGAGTGGGCGAGGGAGGTTCCGTGACACCTGATTCCGGCCCGGAAAATAAGCGCTGGCTGGCCCGCCTGTGGGTCTGGCCCGCCACGATTTTGCTGGGGGCCTGGCATCAAGCTTTTGGAAAAGTGACCGAGGCGGAGGGCTTTTACCGCCACCGCGCCCTAGTGCGGCTGACCCATTGGATCAACGCCCTTTGCATCCTGTTTTTGCTGGGCAGCGGGCTTAATATCTTCAACGCCCATCCGCGGCTCTATTGGGGCCTGACCGGGGCGGACGCCGACCAGCCATTTTTCTCCCTGAACGCTGTTGATAGCGCTACCGGACCGATGGGCCAGACCCAGCTCGGTCCCTGGCATTTCAATACCACCGGCGTGCTGGGCTGGTCCCAGGCGGGCGGCGAATTCCAGCCGCGCGGCTGGCCTGAGTGGCTGACCATTCCCGGCTTCCAGGACCTGGCCGATGCCCGCCATTGGCATTTTCTGTTTGCCTGGATTCTGGTGTTTAACGGCCTGGCCTATCTGGTCTACAGCCTGTGGTCGCGGCATCTGCAGCGCGACATCTGGCCGGGCCGCGCCGACATCAAGGCCATTCCCCGCTCCATCCTGGATCACATCAAGCTCAAGCATCCCACCGGCGAAGCGGCGCGCCATTATAATGTGCTGCAGAAGCTGGCCTATCTGGGCGTGATCCTGTTGGTGACCCTGATGGTGCTGACCGGCCTGACCATGTCGCCGGGCTTCAATGCCATCGTGCCCTGGTTGCTGGACCTGTTCGGTGGGCGGCAGTCGGCGCGCAGCATTCATTTTATCTGCGCCAGCCTGATCGTGCTGTTCGTGATCGTGCATCTGGTGGAAGTGGTGCTGGCCGGGCCGATCAACGAATTGCGCTCCATGCTGAATGGCTGGTACCGCCTGCCCAAAGACCATTCCGGAGATCACTCCTGATGGCGCGCGCCAAGGACATCACCCGCCGCATCGCCATCCTGGGAGGATTGGGCGGGGCCGGCTATCTCATCGCCCGGGCCGACAGCATTACCCTGGGCTCCAGCTTTTCGCAGGTCGCCGGCGCGGTGGAAGATTGGACCTTGACGGCGCAGCGCGGGCTGCTGGGCGACCGTCTGGCGCGGGAATACAGCCCGTCCGACATTTCGCCGGTGTTTAAGCCGAACGGCACCTTCAATCCGGGTACGGACGAATACAACGCCCATGTGGCCGGCAATTTCGCCAACTGGCGGCTGAAAATCCATGGGCTGGTGGATAAGCCCTTGTCGCTGTCGCTGGCGGAGCTGAGACGCTTACCCCGCCGCACCCAGATTACCCGCCATGACTGTGTTGAAGGCTGGTCGGCCATTGGCATGTGGACCGGCGTGCCGCTGGGCCTGCTGCTCAAGGCGGCATCGCTCAAACTCAATGCGCGTTATGCGGTGTTGCGCTGTGCCGACAACCTAACCGGCGAACCCTCCAAAGGCGGCGAGCAGAGCCCCGGCCAATATTATGAAAGCATCGACCTGCGCGATGCCTTCCATCCCCAGACCATCATGGCCTATGCCATGAACGGCCAGCTGCTGGACGTGGCGCATGGCGCCCCGCTGCGCCTCAGGGTCGAGCGCCAACTGGGCTATAAGCAGGCCAAATACGTCCAGAGCATCGAGATCACCGACAGCTTTGCGGGTATCGCCGGCGGCCGGGGCGGTTATTGGGAAGACCGCGGCTATGAATGGTATGCCGGAATCTGACCGGATTCTTTTTCGGGGCCGGTAACCCGTAACGCGCGCCGCGCGAATGTCCTCCCAGATATCCAGCGCGGACGCTTGATCGATGCAAAATCCATCCCCGGACCGCCGGTTTGCGGCAACATCGGGAAAAAATCGGAATTCCATCGGCCTGCGTCCGGGTTTCGGCGGCCAAGTCACTGTTGTGATGACGCCGCTTATAGCTGGGAGTCCGGGATGATCATGAGACGTCAAATATTCGTGGCCGGCTTGGCTTTTCTGATGTTTCCGGCGGCCCAGCCGGCCTCATCCCAGGAGCCCAAGCCGCTGACCGTGGTGGAGCTGTTCCAGAGCCAGGGCTGTTCGGACTGTCCTCCCGCCAATGCCAATGTCATGGCGCTGAGTGACCGGCCCGATCTTTTGACCCTCAGTTTCGGGGTAACCTATTGGGACAGCCTGGGCTGGAAGGACACTTTCGCTTCGCCGCAATATACCGCCCGGCAATGGGACTATGCCCATGGCCTGCATCACAGCCAAGTCTATACCCCGCAGGTGATCGTCAATGGCCGCGTCGATATTGTCGGCCGCGACGCTGCGGAGCTGAAAGCCACGATCGCGCGCCAGGCCCGCGATCAGGCGACCCGCGCCGTGCCGCCGCTGGAATTGAAGCCAGGCGAAGCGCGCATCGGGGTGGGAACACCGGGCAGTTACGATGTCTGGCTGGTGCGTTTTGATCCCGCGATCGAGAATGTCCCCATCGCGCGGGGCGAGAATGGCGGCATCACCTTGCCGCATAAGAATGTGGTGAAGCAGCTGGTGCGGCTGGGCGGCTGGAGCGGCAAGCCGGCTGCTTTTGCCCTGCCGGCGGCGACGCAAACAGCATTGCGCGAAGCAGTGCTGGTGCAAGCTGGGCCGGGCGGCGCCATCGTCGCGGCGACAGCCCGATGAAAAATTTCGAAACGATGCGGCCTGACTATGCGTCTGGCCGCCAACCCTGTTCCCAGATTGAGGAACGTTCACGCCGCCCCCGCGCGGTCATTTGAGGAGAAGACCATGAAGAATTTTGCCAAGATTGTTTTGATGGCCATGCTGGTTTCCGGCCCGGCCTTTGCCCAGTCGAACTCGGGCGGCGCCATGTCGAATGGCTCCATGTCCAACGGTTCGATGTCCAACGGCTCCATGTCAGGTTCGATGTCGTCCGGCGCGATGTCGGATCACGGCAAGATGGCTGCGAACAAGAACCACAAGAAGAAGGGTGCCATGACCAGCGGCGCCATGTCGGGATCGATGTCCGGCGGATCGATGTCCAACGGCTCCATGACCGGCAACGCGGGTCACTGACCCGCCGTCGCGGCGGGCATCCCCCGGCCCGCCGCGACCCTTGCCCTGGAGAGCCTCCGGGCCGTAGCATCCCCCAATAACAATAAGGGGGAAATGCATGCGGTCTTCGCTCACGCCAAAATTCACCGCTTTCGGCGCGTTTCTGGCGCTAAGCCTGCCGCTTTTGTCCGGTCCTGCCTGGGCCGAGCTTGCGGTGGCCGCCAATGACGGCAAGCAGTTGATCCCCGGCGAGCCCCAGACCGTCACCCCCGACAGCATCAGCATTCTGGATTTCGGCCATTATCCGCCCAAGGTAATTGGCAGCGTCGAAGTGCCCGCTTCGATGATCGGCTCGCCCAATGCCGTGGCGGTGGGGGCGGGCGATAAGTTCGCCATCGTTACCGCCTCGCAAAAAGTCAATCCGGCCGATCTCACGCATCCCGCCGCCGACGACAAGGTGTCGGTGATCGATCTTGCCGATCCGGCGCATCCCAAGGTGCTGCAGACCGTTTCGGCGGGTGCGGTGGCCAGCGGTGTTTCGATCAACAAAGCTGGAAACCTTGTGCTGGTCGCGGCCCTGGGCGCGGATGCGATCTTCGTCTTCCGGTTGGCGGACAAGACGCTTACCCCGGCCGGGCGCGTCGATCTTGGCGCTGGCCTGAACCCGGCCGATGTTGCCTTCACGCCCGATGGCCGCCACGCCTATGCCGTGGGGCGAGGGGGCAGCAAGATCATCGAGCTGGCGGTGGATGGCGACAAAGTCACCCGCACCGGTAACGATGTCGCCACCGGCCGCAATTCCTATGGCGCGGTGATCACCCATGACGGCCGTTGGCTGATCAACACCAATCTGGGCGGCGCGCTGGAAGGCGAAGACCGCACCAGTACCGTCACCATGATGGATTTGAAGACGCATAAGGTGGTGGCGTCCGTGGCGGCCGGCAAAGTCACCGAACATGCCACCTTGACGGCGGACGGAAAATATCTGGCGGTGGTGCTGGCCAATGGCGCGGCCACCACCAAGTCCGATCCCAAATATGACAGCGTGCTGGGCTTCTTGAAGATATATGCGGTGGGTCCGGGCACACTGCAGGAAGTGGCGCATGCCGACACCTGCCACTGGGCGCAGGGCGCGGCCTGGAGCGATGATGGGCGCACACTTCTCCAGCAATGCGCCGCGGAACACCTGATTCAGGTGTTCCGCTTCGACGGGCATGCGCTGGTTCAGGATAAGGCCGCGGCGATTTCCTTTGAATCCCGTCCCGGCTCCATCGCGACAAGGCGCACCCGCTAGAGCCGCCGTCCGACAGTGACGAACAAGCCGCCTTCATAGCCCAGCGACTTGATCCAGCCGAGCTGCGACAGGAAAGCCTCGAACGGCCAATAGTCGGTATCGGGTGCGAAAAGTTCACCTTCTTCCTCGCCCAGGGTGAGGCTGGGATAGGTCCTGACAAATTCGATCTGGTTCTCGGCGAACCAGCGGCGGACTTCTGGCACGGTATGGCGATGCTCCTCCGGATGGCGGTATTGGTCGCGTATCCAGGCCTGCCGCCGCGCCGGTTCGCTTTTGCGGTCGCGCAACACCGGATCGAAGGGAATCCAGCGGTAGCCGCTAAGCCGCGCCGCCGCCCGGCGCAGCCTGAGCGGAATGCGGGCAAACGCATTATAAAGTCCGATCACCAGCATGCCGCCGGGACGCACCAGCGGCACCAGCTTTGCGAATGCTTTGCGCGGATCGCCGGTGTGATGCAGCACACCTGAGCAATAGACCACATCGAAAGCGCCGGGGCGCAATCCGGGGCGGTGCAGATCGGTTTCGATGAATTGCACACCGTCGACGCCGAAGTCGTTGGCGGCGGCGGCGCCCAGCAGCAGCGAGGCGCGAGTCAGATCAGCGCCGACCACCCGCCGCGCCCCGCGTGCCAGATAAAGGCTCATCTGGCCGGTGCCGCAGCCGATTTCCAGGATTCGCGCATCCGGCGCGATGGCACTGTCCAAGAGGCGCGCGAATTCGCTTTTCTCCGCCCGCAGGCGCAACGCCTCCAGACTGTCACCCGGCCGATAGCCGGGAAAAGGCGCATGGCTGTAGAAGTCGCGCACGATTTCGGTGCGCGTATCGCCGCCCAGGCGCAAATCCGCCACGCCGTCACGCGCCGCATAGCGCGCGCCGCAACCGGTACAGAGCCATTGGGACTCCAGGGCGCTCTGGCAGGCGGGGCAGGCCAGGAGATCCAGCATCTCTAGAATATCGAATAGATGAAAGGCGCCAGCGCCTCGACGCTGGCGGCCAGCACCAGCACCAGTCCGGTGACGCAGAGGAAAATCGCCAGCGGCAGTAGCCAGCGATGGCCGCCGCGCCACAGGCCGAGCGAAAGATCGGTGATCGAACCCGCCGCGCTGCCGATAACGATTAATCCCCGCCGGATTTTGCCACGCTTCTTGATCATCTTGCCGGTGCCCGCTTTGTCACTCTGGTTTGTCCCGCCACCAACATATCCATGCCGCAGCGCCGGAAGGTCAGATAGCCTTCGACCGCGCGGTTGACGATCGGCTCGCCGGAAAGGTTGAACGAGGTATTGAGCAATATGGGAATTCCACTGAGCCGCCCATAGGCCTCAAGCAAGGCGTAAAGCCGGGGCGCCATGCCGCGTTCCAGCGCCTGGACCCGCGCGGTGCCGTCGACATGGGTGATGGCGGCGAGTTTCTCGCGCCATTCGGGGCGGACCGGGAAAACCCCGGACATGAAACGCGCCAGCCGCGCTCCGCCGGCCGGCATTTCGAAATAGCGCTCCGCCGCTTCCACCGGAACCACCGGCGCGAAGGGCCGGAACTGCTCGCGATGCTTGATGTCGCGGTTGAGGCGGTCGCGCATCTGGGTGGTATGGGGCGCCGCCAGGATGCTGCGATGTCCCAGCGCCCGCGGACCCAGCTCCATCGCGCCATCCATCCATCCCACGATGCGGCCTTCGAAAAGATCACGCGCGGTAGCCTGGATCAGCGCGGATTCTTCCAATTCCTCCACCGGCTGATCGTCTTGGCGCGCAAGCCCGGCAAGGGCCGCGGCATCCACCACCGGCCCCCAATAGGGATGATCGGGAATGTCGCGGTCGGGATTGCCGAAGTGAACGCGGTCGGCATAAAGCGCGGCGCCCAGCGCACAGCCTGCATCTCCCGGCGAAGGCGGAACGAAAATACGCTCAAAGCCGCTTTCCGACAGAATGCGCGCATTGGCCACGCCATTCAGCGCCACCCCGCCGCCCAGGCAAAGGTCCGGCAGTCCGGTCTCGCGATGCAGCGCGGCCGCAATATCGACCAATATATCTTCTAGAACCTTCTGGACGCTGGCGGCGCAATCGGCAAAGCGGCGGCCCTCGGCGGTGGCAAGATCGATGGGATCGAAGGGATCGCGCGGCGGTCCGAACAATTCCACGAATTTATCCGAAAAAGACCGCTTGGTGCTGGCGTGAAAATCGAAATAATCCAGGTCCAGCCGGAAGGCGCCGTCCTGCGTGCGCTTAATCAGCTTGCGCACGGCATCCGCCATGGTGGGGCGGCCATAACTCGCCAGCCCCATCACCTTGTATTCGCCTTCATTGACCTGGAAACCCAGATAGGCGGTAAAGGTCGAATAGAGCATCCCCAGCGAATGGGGAAAGCGAATCTCGCGCAGCAAGTTGATCGCGGTCCTGCCGGGTCCGCGCGTGCCATGTCCCACCGTCAGCGCGGCCCATTCGCCCACGCCATCGGCGGTCAATATGGCGGCATCGCGGACCGGCGCGGTGAGGAAGGCCGCCGCGGCATGGGAGCGGTGATGATCGGTGAACAGGATTTTCCGCCGCTCCACCCCCAGATGCGAAGAGATGATGCCGCGCACCCAAAGCTTCTCGCCCAGGGAATTTTTCATCGCATGCGGAAAGGACCGCCAGGAGCGGGGAAAGGCGCGCAAGGCGCAAGTGAGGATGCGGTCGAACTTCAGCATCGGGCGTTCGTAGAACACCACGGCGTCGAGATCGTCCGGCTCCAATCCGCTCTGCTCCAGGCAATGTTCGATCGCCGCCAGCGGGAAGGCGGCGTCGTTCTTGCGCCGCGACAGCCGTTCTTCCTGAACCGCGGCGACCGGCATGCCGTCAATCACCAGCGCCGCCGCCGCGTCGTGGTAATGCGCCGAAATTCCCAAAATCTTCATGGCAATCTTTTCATTTCAATATTGGCTGTTGAGAGGGCGTTCCGGCGGCGGCGGTTTCCACCCGTCCGGCTCGCGGCGCTCCGCGCGTTTGGCCAAAAACGCGAATGGCGGAATCAAGACGAAATACTGAACGATCAGGAGCACCGACCCGATCACACCCGCGATCGCCGCCATGATCCGCAAATAGGCTTTCCACAATCTGCCGAGGCGGGCGCGCCACAAATACATCCCGCGCTGCCGAGGCGCGACGCGGTTCAGTTGCGCCAGCGTGTAATTCATGTGGAAAGTCTCGTCATGCAAAATCTCCCGGAAAACGGCGGCGGTGGACGGGTCGTCCCGCAAGGCATCGACATAGGCGCCAAAATGCCGGGCGGCGGTTTTTTCCGACAGGTGCAGGAACGCCAGCAGGCTGGCATCGGATTTTCCATCGACACGCAAATCGTCCAGGCCGCGTTCGCCCGGCGTAAGCCAATTTAGCCGCGACTTGGCGGGGGATGAGACGGGCAAGGCGCGCATCAATTCGGTGCCGCGGCCGCGAAACAAGGCCGCATGCCGCTCCTCGTCGGCGGCATGGACGGCATAGAGGCGGCGCAACACCGGGTCTTTGGTCAATTCGGCGGCCCTGACCAGGTCGCGCCCCCCATCGGCTTCGGTCTCCGCGAAATCCAGCAATTTGCGGGCGCGCCGCGCCGCGTCGCGCCACACAAAGCGATGCAGCGATTGCATCATCACCGTCTGCTCCGCCTGCTTTTGCCTACTGGACCGTGATGGTTCCGTGCATGCCCATCATGTTGTGCATGAAATGCGTGCAAATGACCTTATAGTCGCCCGCGCCGGGTGCGATGGTCACATCCATCTCCTGGCCCTTGTCAACCTCGACGGTTCCGCGCTTGATCTTGGCTTGGTCCGCCGGCGCCACCTGGGCGGCGGCAAAGAATTCCGGCGCCGTGAAATCATGGTCCTTGGAGCCGGCATTGATAAAGTGCAGGTGATAGGCGGTGCCGGCCTTCAGGTTAAGCGCTGCGGGGGCGAAAGCGTAGTCGCTCAGCGAGATATTTACGGTTTCGGCGGTGGTTTGTGCGGGTTGGGCCCATGCTGCGGGGCTCGCTGCCGCCAGGCAAGCGGCCAGTGCGGCAAGGATTTTCGCGGGTTTCGCCATGTCATCTCCGATTATAGAATTCGATCAGCCCATCTTACTATAACAATGTTAGTAGGAAAACGGAATGGTGTCGGTGGAACCGGCGGCTTTGAAAAGTGAATTTCCGGTCAGGGCGGCCCCGGAGAATCGCGGCCGTTCCCGCCTTGGCCGGCAAATCCTGGTATGGGCGCTGCAACTCCTGCTCGCGGGCGCGGGCGCGGCGCTGGCGGCGGGCGCGCTGGCGGCCGATCAGGACTGGCTCGACCGGCATTTTCTGCCTTTGTTTTTTTTCCCGCGTGAAAAAGCCTTGCTGCAGGAAACGCTCATACGCCTCTTTTGCGGCGCCGCCGGTTTGGTGTTTGTTTTTTGTCTCCAGCCCGCGCTGGGCCGCTTGACGCGGCGCATGACAGCCGGCGAGATTCTCGCGGCGGGTCTGCGCATCGCTCTTGCTGTCGGCCTGGCTTTAGGAGCCAGCGAATTCCTGCTGGCCCGCAAGTTCGTCCATGCCGCCGCGGAGGGCCCCTTGAAGGAAGAGCCGCTGCGGCGGCCCGATCCGGTTCTGGGCTGGTCTTTCGTACCCGGACATCATGGGCGAATGCAGGTGGATGGCCGCATCATCGATTATGCGACCGATTCCCATGGCTATCGCGTTGCCGGACCGGACAAAGCGGTGAATCCCGATCTTCCGACCATCCTGTTCACCGGGGAATCGATCGTCGCCGGTTATGGCCTCAGCTGGGACGAAACCATCGCCGCCCGGCTGGGCGCGTTTCTGAATATCCAGACCGCCAACATGGCGGTTCACGGCTATGCCAGCGACCAGGCCTATCTACGGCTCAAAACCGAACTGCCGCGCTTTCGCCAGCCGGTGGCGGTGGTGTCGCTGTTCACGCCCGCGCTTTTTGCCCGCAACCTTGGCGACGACAAGCCGTATCTGGGACCCGACTTGCAGTGGCATCCGGCGGTTCACCGGCTGCGCCTGGACGCGCTGTTTCGGTTTGCCGTGCCCTATCATGGCGAGGCCGAGATTGAGCGCGGTATTCGGGCGACGCGCGCGGTGCTGAAGGCCAGCGCCGAACTGGCGCGGCGGCGCCACGCCGTGGCGCTGGTTATCGATCCGCAATTCGGCCCCGAGGGGCCCGTCGAGGCAATGTTGCGCCGGCGGATTCTGGACGAGGGGAAAATATCCTATCTGCGAATCCCGCTGGATCCCGCCTGGCGTCTCAAGGGCGATTTGCATCCCGGCCCGCAGGCAACCGGTGCGATTGCCGTCGCCATCGCGCAATATTTGCGGCGTCCTTCGGCAAGCCACACATTAACCATCCGATAGGGACGTGGTACCATTGCCGCCGCAACGGACTAGGCTAGAGTGGCTTTGCCCGCCCATGGAGAGGTCATCGCGTGACTGCCGACGAGTCGGAAGCTGCCAGGGAAGATCTGTGGCTGACCTATCAGAATTATGATCCGGCTGTGAAACAGGCGGTGCGGCGGCTGGGCGCGTTGCCGGGAAACAATGTCGAGGAATTTCGCAACCTGCTTTTGGCCAGCCGCGAACGCAGCCGGGCCAAGGAATTCGAAGCCGATGTGGTGCGCCGCCTCCAAGGCGAGGCCTTTGTCGATGATGAAGTGTTGCAGCAGACCCTGATCGTGCTGCATGCCGAGAATCCGGCGCTGGCGGAACAGTTCAAGACATTCGTCGCCGCGAATGGCAGACCCGACGATATCGATCTGGCCGTTGCCCGTCTTCGTTCCGGGACGGACAATCCGGCCATGCCCGAGCGTGAGCCGCGCAAGCCGCGCGAGATGCCGATCATGTCGCAACTCATCACGCCGGAATTGCCGCCGGAGTCCACTCCCGTGCTGGAGCCGCTGGTACCCGCGCCTGCTGCGCCGCAGCCGCGTGCCGCGCAAATGGCGCGCGATATTCCCGCCAAGGCACCGCGACCCGCCAATGATATTGTCCCGGATAGGTCGGTTGAACCGGCGTCACGCGCGTCCTGGACAAAATATGCTGTCGCCGCGGCAGTCGTTTTGCTGGCCGGTATCGGCGGGGTCTATGTCCTGATGCCGAAACCCACCGGCAAGCCGCCAGCCGCCTTCCAGGCCACCGATGTGCCGTTGCGCCAGGTGGCGGCCGAGGACAAGCAGCCGGCAGCCGGTTCGGTTGCCACTACCGAGCAACCCGATCCGGCGCAGGACGCCAAAACCGCTCCGGTGCAGCCTTCTCCCGCGCAACCGGCCCCGGAAGCGCGCAACGAAGTCAAAATTCCCTCTCCGCCGCCGGAGGCACCTGCGCCGGAGGCCGATAGCGCGCCAGCCTCCGCTAATAGTCCCGTTCCGGGCACGCGCTACAAGGTGGCCAAGGGCGACATGCTGTCGGCCATCGCGCTGCAAGCCTATGGCGATGCCTCGATGTTCCGGCTGATCCAGCGGGCAAATCCCCAGCTGCGCAGTGCCGATCGCATTTATTACGATCAGGTGATCAGCCTGCCGCCGAAGCCTTGAGCCTTAAGCCTGGCCCTACGGCGATGCTTCGAATACCGGTTGAATAATTGTCATTGCGGCAACCGTGACGCGCCATTGAAGCGCCGCACTTCAGGCCTTCTACTGCGCCGGCAATAATTGCGATTCGGGCGGGGGTATCGATGGCGAACGTTGCCGGCAAAGCCTATGCCATGAACGTCATCACCCCGGTACCGCGGGGGATGACCTGGGTGCAGCGGCTGATCTTCATGATCGCGCGCGCCTTTCCCAACACCCTGTCGGGGCTTTTGACCCTCAGCCTGATTCATTTTGCGCGCTGGGTGATCATCCGGCGCGACCAATGGCCGGCGGGCGAACGCGGCAAGCCGATACTGGATTACGACTATATGCTGTTCTGCAGCAACTTTAACGGCACCTGGGACCAGTATATCGACGCCTTTTCCGACGGCATTCCCAGCGGGCTGGACCTGTTCTGGTACACCAGCATCAAATACCCGGCGTCCATCCCGATCACATCCTTCAAGAATTACATCGCGCGCAACCAGTTTCACACCGGCTATTACTACAATGCGACACCGGGTTCGGCGCAGCGCGACATCAAGGCGGCGCTGAAAGTTTATGCCGAGCTGAAACTGCTGGCGGAAAAACACCAGGCGCTGCGTGGGGCGCCCGACGCCTTCGCCCGCGAATATCGCAAATCCATGGCCAAGATCCAGAATTGCCTGGGTTCGCCCGGCTATGCCCCCATTGCCAGCCTGGATACCGAGCGGGCGGATGTGAACCGCCGGCCCTTTGTCATCGCTCAAGCCAAGAAGACGGGGAGCTGACCATGCCGACACTCGACGGTGGGCATTGCTTTCTCACCGCATTGCTTCCCATCAAAACCAGCGAAGTGGTGGATCAGGACGGCTTGCGCAGCTCGCCCGTCCATATGGTACGCGACGCGCTGGCGATCCTGCCGACGGCGCGCCAGTCGCCGGTCACCGAAAGCCTGCCGGTCACGGCGCCCTTCGCCAAATGCACCAAGACCCATTTTGCGCGCTTCGCCATCATCGATGATGTTATCTTCAACGGCCGCCTGGCCAGCGACGCGATCATCGACAGTCTCAAGGGACTGGACCGCACCATTCCCAAACCGTGTGATGAACTTCCCGGACCCTATCTGTTGATGGCGGTCGATTTCGATGCACCGAACGGGTCGGACGCGGAACTGCGCGATTACTTGAAAGACATGTGGACCCGCATGGCGCCGGAACTGGCGCCGGTTTTCCGCCATTGCTTCGGCTATGACCAACAGGCCGTCAGCGCGGACGGTTTTGCCGATTTCATCATCGGCTGCCAGCTTGAGACCACCATGCCGTTCAATGATTACTGGCCGGGCGCGCCGCCGCTGATCGCGATTTCCAAGCCGCTGCTGATTTTCAATTTCCTGCTCCCGGCGCTGGTGGTGGGCGGCGGTCTTTACTGGGCGCTGGGCGCCATGGGGCTGATCGCCCATCGCCACACCCCCTGGCTTTATTGTGGCGAGATTTTGCTGATCGCGCTCCTGGGCATCGCGGTGGGACTGTGCGTGATCTACCGCATTGTGATGGCGCGGGGCGAACAGCCGTTTCCCATGGCGCCCAATTCCGATTTACGGTCCGTACTCAAGGCACTTTATCTGCAACGCGAGCTGATCGCCTTCGCCATCGCCATGCAAGCAAAGCCGCCGGCCGATCTCACCCAGGCGTTCGGCGCGTTCCTGCAAAAGAACCAGGTCGGCAATGTCGACAGCCCGACCCAGCAGCCCGGAACCATCATGCCGGCGGGAGGCCTGGTATGACCAAGCAACTCGATTTGGCCGACATCCAGGGCAATATCCTGCAGGACTTCGTCAGCGGTTTTCCCAGTGCGCGCTTTGTCCTGCTGCGGATATCGAACGCCGCCGATGGCCGCGCCTTTGTCCTGGAATACCGCAAGAAGGTCACTACCGCGTTGCGCTGGGACGACAGCAAGGCCTATGCCGGGGATATCCAGGCCACCAGACCTTGCGTGGCCATCAACATGGGCTTCACCTTCGAAGGCTTTTACGCCCTGGAACTGCCGACCCGGACCCTGGCGCGGATGCCGCCGGAATTCATCGATGGCATGAAGGCGCGGGCCGCGATCCTGGGCGACGATGTGGGGCGCAACCTGCCGTCGGGCTGGGATCCGGTCTGGCGGAAACGCCCCCACATCCTGATTGGGCTGAATGCGCTGATCGATCCGGCGACCGGCGAGCCGGTGCCGGAATTGGCAGCCGAAACCAGATATCTCCAGCAATTATGCGCGCAATATAAGATCGAAATTCTGCAGGGCCATGGCCGGGACGGCAGCGCCGCCTGGCAGGATGGCGGCGCCATCCTGGTGCAGAACAAGGCGACTTATAAGCCCACCCCGGTCGAGCATTTCGGTTTTGTCGACGGCATCAGCAATCCGGTGTTCGAAGGCCAGTTCGGCAACGATCATGTCGAAGCCATCATGGCCATCGGCAACGGCAAGATTCTCAGCAAGCAACCCGGCAACAGCGACGATAGCGGCCGCTGGGCGCCGTTGGCTACGGGCGAATTTTTGCTCGGCCATCCCGACGAGGCGCAGGAAACCGCCGACTCCACCATGCCGGTCGAGGTGATGCGCAACGGCACTTTTCTTGTCTATCGCAAGCTGCACGAGAATGTCGCCAGTTTCGTGTCGTTCGTCGACACCGCGGCAAAGGGCTATGCCGATACTCTGAATTGTCCGGTGGACGATGCCAGGGCGGTGTTGAAAGCCAAGATGAGCGGCCGCTGGGCCGATGGCGTACCCATCGCGGTGGCGCCGACCATCGCGGACTGGAAGGCGTTCAACGAAAAATATGCCGGCAAGGGCGACGACCGGCCCTATGTCGATTTTTCCTATGGCGACGATCCGGAAGGTCTCAAATGTCCGGTCACCGCCCATATGCGCCGCACCAACACCCGCGACAGCCTGACCGGAAAATCCTCGGCGCTCAACAACCGGCGGCGCATCCTGCGGCGCGGCATCCCCTATGGCAGGACCACCCAGGACGATACCGGCGAGCATGGCATCATCTTTCTGGCCATGTGCTCCAGCCTGTCGCGCCAGTTCGAATTCGTGCAGCAGCAATGGATCAATTATGGGCTGGACGCCAATGCCGGCAACGACACCTGTCCTCTGGTGGGCAACCGGGCAGGGGATGCCAAATTCCTGATCCCGGTGGACCCGGCCAGCGGCGAGGCGCCTTTTATCGCCAGCGGAATTCCGCAATTCGTGGAGATGCGCGGTGGTGACTATTTCTTCCTGCCCAGCATGACGGCGCTGCGGATGATCGGCATGGGCACGATCGATCCGACCTGATTGCCTGCCGGCGCGTGTTTCGCTGCAACGCAACCGGCATTGTCACTGTCAACGGGCTGTGTCTCAATCCGCTGCGCCTTGCTGGGGAGAGCGGTGCATGCACGGGTTGATGCAGCGTCATGAGCTGCTGATTTCATCCATTCTGGAACATGCCGCGCGTCATCACGGCGATGGCGAGATCGTGTCGCGCCGTCCCGACGGCGCGCTGGCCCGCACCACTTACGCCGCGCTGGGCCAGCGGTCGCGCCAGCTGGTGTCGGTGTTGCGCGGGCTGAATGTGGCGCCCGGCGATCGTGTCGGCACCCTGGCGATGAACAGCGACCGGCATCTGGAACTCTATTACGGCATCTCTGGTTCGGGGGCGGTGTGCAACACCATAAATCCGCGCCTGTCGCATGACGATATCGCCTATATCGCGGACCATGCCGGCGATGCGGTGATTTTCTGCGACCCGTTTTTTCTTCCGATCCTCGCCGCCATCGCACAAAGGCTGGAAGGACTGCGTGCGATTATCGTTTTGTGCGACGCCGCCGCGATGCCGGAAGCAAAATTGCCCGCCCATGTCACGCTGCATTGTTATGAAACATTGATGGATGCGGCCGAGCCCATCCCCAGCTGGCCGCAATTCGACGAGAATACCGCTTCGGGTCTTTGCTACACCTCCGGCACAACGGGCCGGCCCAAGGGCGTGCTTTATTCCCATCGCTCCTGTCTGCTCAACGCCATGGTGTCGAATTTCGCCGATGTGACCGGCCTTCGCGCCACCGACCGGGTGTTGGCGATTGTGCCCATGTTTCATGTCAATGCCTGGGGCCTGCCTTATATGGCGCCGATGACCGGCGCGTCCTTGCTGATGCCGGGGTCACAGCTCGATCCGGTGTCCTTACTGAACCTGATGGATCAGGAGCGCGCCACCTATTCCGTTGGCGTGCCCACGGTCTGGCTGAACCTGCTCAATCACTTGCGTGAAACCGGCAAACAGCCGCAGACTCTCAAGCGCATCATGATCGGCGGGGCGGCGATGCCGCGCGCCTTGATGCTGGCCTATGCCGAAATGGGTATTCGGGTGACGCAGGGCTGGGGCATGACGGAATCCAGTCCGGTGGTGACTTTGAATGCCCCCAAGCCCAATTGCCTGACGCTGGAGGGTGAGGCACAGCTTAAGCGTCGCTGTGCCCAGGGGCGGGCAATGTTTGGCGCCGATATCCGCGCCGAGGATGAGGGCGGCCAGGAAGTGGCTTGGGATGGCAAGAGCCAGGGCAATGTCCTGTTTCGCGGCCATTGGATCGCCAGCGGCTATTTCCGCATGCCGCAGAACAACAATGCGGACAGCTGGTTTCCCACCGGCGATGTCGGGGTGATCGACAGCGACGGTTTTCTCACTTTGACCGACCGCACCAAGGACTTGATCAAGTCGGGCGGGGAATGGATCAGCTCCATCGCCATCGAGAATATCGCTATCGCCCATCCCGATGTGGCCGAGGCCGCCGCCATCGCCGTGCCGCATGAGAAATGGGGCGAGCGGCCTTTGCTGATCGTGGTGCCGCGGGCCGGCTGCTCGCCAAGTGCGGAAAGCCTGCGCGAATTCTGCCGCGGCAAGATGCCCGACTGGTCGATTCCCGACCGGGTGGTGATCGCCGACAGTATCCCGCACGGCGCCACCGGCAAGATTCTCAAGACCGAGCTGCGCCGGCTCTATGCCGGACCTCCGGCTTAGAGGGCTGACGGTTATTTCCGAACGGCCGTCACCCGCCAGATACAGGCGCCCTTGTCGTCAACCATCAGCAGGCTGCCGTCCTTGGCCACCGCCAGTTGCGAGGGCGTGCCCCAGACATAGACATGCCCGCTCCGGACGGTGCTGAAACCGGTGATGAAATCCTCATACCCGCCAACCGGCTTGCCGTCCTTGAAACGCACCCGCACCACCTTGTAACCGTCGAGTGTGTCGTAAGGCCCCGACCCGTGGATTGCGATAAAGGCGTCGCCCCGATAGTCGGCGGGAAATTGCGTGCCGGTGTAAAAGACCAGTCCCAGCGGCGCGGTATGCGCGCCCAGCAACACGTCGGGCGTTTTGGTCTTGGCCACCAGGTCGGGCCGTTTGCTGCCGAAAACCGGATCGGGATTGGGCCCATTATAGGCATAGGGCCAGCCGAAAAAATCGCCTTCACGCGCCTGGGCCAGAAAATCCGACGGCACGCGCGCGCCCAGCGCGTCGCGCTCGTTGACGGTCACCCACAGATTGTCGGTGCCGGGATAAAAAGCCAGGCCTTCGACATTGCGCAAGCCGGTGGCGAAGGGCGTCATCCCGCCATCGGCGCCGATGCGTTCAATTGATGCATCCGGCAAGGGCGATTCCGAAACATCGTCGCGCGCGCCGACCGCAAGATACAGCTGGCCCTTGGAATCCAGGACGACGTCGCGCACGCTGTGCCAGCCCTTGGGCCGCAAATCGGGCGCGGAGGTCATGCGCTTGAAGTCCGCCAGGCTGGCGCTGTCGCGTCCCAGATAAGGCGCGCGCCACACCGCCATGGTATCGCCGATCGTGATCTGGCCGCCCTGCAGCGCTATCCCGTGCGGCGTCTTGAAGCCGGATGCGAATTCAACCATCTGATCCGCCTTGCCGTCGCCGTCCGCATCGCGCAGGCGCAGGATAATGCCCGGACCCTCGGCGACCACAAACACATCGCCGTCGGGGGCCACGGCCAGCGCGCGCGGGTGTTTGAGGCTCGAAGCAAAAAGTGAGATGGCAAAGCCTGGGGGCACTTGCGGCACGGCATTGGCGGGATGCTCCACGAAATCGGGATCGAGGTCGACGGGTTTGGTGGTGTTTGGGGGCGGCAGGTCCTTGGGCAGCAGCACAAAGTGGTCGCCGGGCGCGGCCTGGGCGCAGACACAGGCCGACAGCCAGAAAATGGTGAGCCAACTGGCGCGCTTGAAGCGGCGATGCACGGTCGGTCTCCAAGAATGCAATCAGACGGCGAGGGATTCCCAGCCGTTCGGCGTCAATGCCTCCAGTGGCGAGAAGCGGACTTTGTAATCCATCTTGTCGCTGCCGCGCACCCAATAGCCCAGATAGACATAGGGGATTGCCGTCGCGCGCGCCGTGCGCACATGATCCAGGATCATATAAGTGCCCAGGCTGCGCGCTTCCTCGCCGGGATGAAAGAAACTATAGACCATGCTCAACCCGTCGCGCAGCCGGTCGGTGAGGGCGCAGGCCAGCAAGGTGCCGTCGTCCCTGCGATATTCCACGATATGGGTGTTGACCGGCGTTTCCTCGACCATGGCGACATAGTCGAACAGGCCCATGTCGCTCATTCCGCCGCCGGGATGGCGCGAATCCAGATAAGTGCGCAGCAGCGCGAACTGTTCACGGGTGGCTTCGGCCACCACTTCGGCGCGCAGCATGTCGCCGCCGCGGCGCAGGATGCGTTTCTGGCTGCGGCTGGCCGCGAAGTCGCCGCAGCGGATGCGCACCGAGACGCAGGCATTGCAGCCCTCGCAGGCCGGGCGATAGGCGATCGACTGGCTGCGGCGGAAGCCGGAATGGGTCAGGGCTTCCGACAAAGGCTGGGCCAGGTTGCCGCCCAGCCGGGCGAAGACCTTGCGTTCGGTCTTGCCGGGCAAATAGGGGCAGGGTCCGCCTGGGGTCAGGAAGAATTGCGGTACCCTGGTGTTGCGCTGATCGGTCACAAAAAGCCTGCCAAATACCCCAAGACTCCGATGAGTCGAGTATGCCGCGCGCGCTGGCAGAGAAAAGCGGATTATTCGCCGTCCGGCAGGTTTTTTTACTTTTGGTTACAAGGGCCTCCCCGAAGCGGTGGGCCGCAGGCAGGGCGCGGTTATGCCGCTCCGGGAGGTTAATTCAGCCCGGCATGGGCGGAAACCGGCGGGGCCTCGCGCATCAGCAGGATGGAAAGCCGGCGGTTGGCGCTGGCATTGGGGTCTTCGGGCAGCAGCGGCTCGGAACCCGCCTTGCCGGCCACTTCGTAAATCCGGTCGGTGCCCAACCCGCCCGTTTGCAGCATGGCGCGGGCCTGGTTGGCCCGGTTGGCCGACAGGTCCCAGCTGGTGCCGCCGGCGGCATCATTGCCGCTGGTATGGCCGCTGATGGAAACCCGGTTGGGCAATGTCGCCACGATGGCGCCCACCGCGGCCAGCAGTTTCTTGGTATAGGGCATGGGTTCGTTGGAACCCTGCTGGAACATGGGACGTCCGTCCTGGTCCACCAGCTGGATGCGCAGGCCCTGCGGCGTGTTCTCGGTTATCACCTGATGCGACAGGTTGGCGATGTCCGGATTGTCCTGGATCGCCTGATGGATCGCTTCGGCGGCATGGGCGAAGTCGCCATCCTGCGCTGATTTGGAATCGGCATTGCTGGTGGAACTGGCATTGGCGCCGCCCTGGGTCGCGCCGCTGGCCAGCGCCTTGGTGGCGGAAGAGGGCGCCGGCGGAGACTGTTTCTGCATCACCGACTGGGCGCCGCCGGCATGGGCGCCGTCTTCGCCCAGCACCTTGCCGCCCAGCACGCCGCCCGATCCGGAGACGGTCTGGGCGATGGATTGGGGCGCGAAATAGTCGGCGATGCCGCGTTTCTGTTCCGGCGTGGTGGTGTTGATCAGCCACATCAACAGGAAGAAGGCCATCATCGCGGTGACGAAGTCGGCATAGGCGACTTTCCAGGCGCCGCCGTGATGGCCGCCATGTCCGCCCTTCTTTATGCGCTTGATAACGACCGCGTTGTCGCCGGCCATGTCCGCCACCTTGATAAATCACCCTGGCCGGGTCTTGCGGTCTTTTCGCCGCCTCGCCTAACCTGTGGAGCGATCATGCATAATCCCCCTTAACCGAGTGTGAAGCGGGGCGGTTGAAAGAAGCCTATGGACGTCGATATCAAGGCCTTGCGCGAGGCGCTGGGCTGCTTTCCCACGGGAATCGCGGTGATGACCGCCGCCTCCCAAGAGATGTCCCATATCGGGATTACCGTGAACAGCTTCACGTCGGTGTCGCTGGAACCGCCTTTGGTGTTGTGGTGCATCGACCGGCGCTCCCGCCGCTATCCGCATTTCGCCCAGGCGCCCGGCTTCACCGTTTCCATTCTCGCCAGCGGCCATCGTGAAGTCTCGACCCGTCTGGCGCGCGCCGGCGAGCATAATCTCGACGGCATCGCGTTGATCCCCACCGAACTGGGGCCGCCGGCGCTGGCGGACTCGCTGGCCATCTTTGAATGCGCGCGAGAGAGCGTGCAGGACGCAGGCGACCACGCCATCCTGATCGGGCGGGTGCTGCGCTTTGCCCGCCATGACGCGGCAGGCGCACCGCTGGTCTATTTCCGCGGCCGCTATGGCGCGCTGGCGCAAGGAGAGACCTCGTAACGGGCGAGACATCGTAAGCCGCCCGACATTGGCTATTTTCAATCTGTCCGCTGATGGTTGCGCGCAAGTCTTAACCGGTTCCCATTGGTTGCAGACCGTGCGAGTCGTATAAAAATGGCCGCGTCCGAAACCAGTCCATACCAGGTGGTTGCCGATATGACCGCGGAAGGCTTGGCCGATCAACGCGACACGCACCGGGCTCCGCCCCAGGACGTGGTGCCCTTGCGGGAAGCCGTGCCGGTATGGGCCCGCATCGCAGCCCTCAGCTTCGGTGGTCCGGCGGGCCAGATAGCGGTCATGCACCGGATTCTGGTGGACGAGAAAAAATGGATCGGCGAGGCCCGATTTCTCCACGCCCTGAATTACTGCATGCTTTTGCCCGGGCCCGAGGCGCACAAACTCGCGATCTATATCGGCTGGCTTTTGAATCGCACACGAGGAGGCATCCTGGCCGGGCTGCTGTTTGTCCTGCCCGGGCTGGTCAGTGTGTGGCTGCTCACCGCTGCCTATGCTTTTTATGGCCATATCGGCGCGGTGAGCGCGGTCTTCTTCGGCTTGAAAGCGGCGGTGCTGGCGATTGTGCTGGATGCGGTTGTCCGCATCGGCAAGCGCGCCCTCAAGAGCCGCGGCCTGGTGCTTCTGGCGGCGGCATCTTTCACCGGCATCTTTTTCTTCGCCCTGCCGTTCCCGCTGATTATCCTGCTGGCTGGGTTGCTGGGTCTTGCGGGCGGCAAGCTGGCGCCCGCCTTGTTCAAGACCGGCGGTCATGGTGCGGCGGGTGGGGATGGCGAAGGCCTGATAGACCGCCGCTTTGCGCAACACCTGCCGGCCCATGTCCGGCCCAGTGCAGCAAGACTAGCCAGGGTCAGTTTGGTTGGCGCCGCGATATGGCTTGCGCCGTTGCTTGGGCTGCTCCTGTGGCTGGGGCCGGAAAATGTGTTGACGGCTGTTACGCTGTTCAACAGCAAGATGGCCCTGGTTTCTTTCGGCGGCGCCTATGCCGTCCTGGCTTACATGGCGCAGCAGGCTGTCGAACATTATCACTGGCTCAAGCCGGGCGAGATGCTGGTCGGCCTGGGCTTTGCCGAGACCACGCCGGGCCCGTTGATCAGCGTCGTGCAGTTTGTGGGTTTCATGGCCGCCTTCCGGCAGCCCGCCGGGCTTTCGCCCTTTCTTGCCGGATCCCTGGGAGGGCTGCTTGCCATGTGGTCGACTTTCGTACCGCCCTTTCTCTGGGTGTTCATGGGCGGTCCGTATATGGAAGCCTTGATCGGCAACAAATCGCTGAACGCGGCGCTCTCGGCGATCACAGCCGCGGTGGTGGGGGTCGTGATCAATCTGGCTTTGTGGCTGGCGCTGCACGCTTTGTTCGGCGAGGTGGATATCGTTCGGTACTTCGGCGTTGTTCTGAATGTGCCGGTCCCAGGCAGTCTCAACTGGGCCGCGGCGGCCATCACGTTTGGGGCTATTCTGGCCGTGTTCGTCCTGCGGCTCGGCGTGTTGCCCGTGCTGGCCGGTGCCTGCGCTGCTGGCCTGGCCGCTTTTGCATTTCATCTGACTTGAGATTGGAGAGTCCCATGCGTCACCTAAAAATCCTTGCTCTTTCCGCGCTATTGGGAATGACCACGCTTCCCGCACAAGCGGCGGATTGGAGCGCAGTGGCCCAGGCATTGGGCAAGAGCGGTGCAGAAATGCCCGGCGGCGTCTATCGCGTGGGCCTGCCGCGCAGCGATCTGCATGTAGAGCTGGGTGATATCGAACTGAAGCCGACTTTCGCACTGGGGTCCTGGGTGGCGTTCGCTCCCATGGGTGAGCAGGCGATGGTGATGGGCGACTTGGTTCTCACGGAGGATGAAGTCGAGCCGGTGATGAAATCGCTGCTCGATAACGGGCTCGAGATCACGGCGCTGCACAACCATCTGTTTCATGCCGCGCCTGCCACTTTCTATATGCACATTGGCGGCATGGGGAACCCGGTGAATCTCGCCAACGCCATTCATTCCGCGCTGGTCCTGAGCAAAACGCCTTTGACTGCCTCCGCGCCTCCCGCGACTCCGCCTGCCATTGACCTGGACACCGCCGCGATTGATGCAGCATTGGGCGCCAAGGGCGCGATTGCCGGCGGCGTTTATCAGGTCGGGGTGCCGCGCGCCGAGCCGTCCAAGGCGATGGGCATGGCGGTCACCGGCCCCCTGGGTGGCGCCGAGGCGATCAATTTCCAGCCGCTGGGCGGCGGCAAGGCGGCGATCACGGGCGACTTCATTCTTATCGCCAAGGAGGTCAATCCCGTTTTGCGCGCCTTGCGCGGCAATGGGATCGAGGTCACCGCCATCCACAATCATATGCTGGATGATCAGCCGCGCATGTTCTTTGTCCATTTCTGGGCGCATGATGACCTTCCCAAATTGCTGACAGGTCTCAAGGCCGCCCTGGCCGAAGTGGCAGTCAAAAAGAATTGATTCCGGCTTGAGCTGAAGACAAGAAGGGGAAATACAAGTGCCCGATCCAGAAATTCGCCCGGCGCGGGCTTCGCGCGGCCAAGCCATTCTATTTGTTCTGGCATTGATCGCTGCCGCGGCGGCGGTTTTCTATTTTGCGATTCTCCCGGGCCTGTCGGTGGCACGGCAGGAGCCGTCTTCATTCGAAACCAATGTCGCGACTTATCTTCTCCGGCACAGCGTGCCGGCCTCCGCCAAGGCGACGGTCAATCCGCTGGGGGGGCATCCCGATCCGGCTTCGGTTACCGCGGGCCACAGGCTGTTCACCCAGAAATGCGAAACCTGCCACGCCTATGATGGCGGCGGGCGCAGCGAAATCGGCGGCAATGCGTTCCCGCGCGCCCCCGTCCTGCGCAGCCTGGCGGCGGATATGAGCGATGGAGAGATTTTCTACCATATCCGCAACGGCATCCGGAACACGGCGATGCCGGCCTGGAATTTCCCCGACCGCCAAGTCTGGCAGTTGGTGTCCTATATCCGCAACCTGCCGGCGGTGGCGGCGCGCGAAAGCAACGACATTGCGCAGCAACAGGCCGGCGCGGTTCTGGCGGCGCATTATGTCGGCTCCAAGGCCTGCCAGAGCTGCCATCAGGAGATCTATTCCCGCTGGCAGAAGACGGCGATGGCAAATGTGGTGCGCGACCCCAAACAACACCCCGATGCCTTTGCCGCCGACCCGGCCACCGCTCCCGAAGCTTTGCGCTTCAGCAAGGACGAGGTCGCCTTTGTCTACGGCAGCAGATGGAAACAGCGCTTCTGGAAAAAATCGGGCGACACCTATGTGCCTTTGCCGGTCCAGTTCAACATCGCGACCAAGCAATGGTCGAAATTCCATGTCGCCGACACCGCCGACTGGTGGGCGGCGCATTATCCCGACCCCAAGGGCGATAATTCGGGCCGCCCGACCGCACCGCTGTGCGACGGCTGTCATTCCGTGGATTTCAATATCGACACCAAACAGCCGCATGAATGGAATGTCGGCTGCGAGGCCTGTCACGGCGCCGGCAGCAACCATGTCGCCCAGCCCAAACTGTTCAACATCCTCAATCCGGCGCGGCAGGATTTCGTGCATGCCAACGATACCTGCATCCAATGCCATTCCCAGGGCCAGCCGCTGTCAAATCCCATCAAGGGCCAGTATTACGATTGGGCGGTGGGCTACCACGCCGGGCTCAATCTGTCGGATTATTGGAAGCTGGAAGAACACAAATTGGGTGAAACCACTTTCACCCATTTCCCGGACGGCACCGCCCACAAGAACCGCATGCAGGGCAACGATTTCGTCCAGAGCCTGATGTACAATCGGGGCGTCACCTGTTTTTCCTGCCACGATCCGCATGGCACCGAAAACCAGGCCATGCTGCGCAAACCGGCAAACGAGATTTGCGCCTCCTGTCACAGTCCGAACAGCCAGAACGGGCCCCATACGGCAACCCTGGAAGAACATACCCATCATGCCGCGGGCAGTGCCGGCAGCCAGTGCGTCGCTTGTCATATGCCCAAAATCCTGCCGGAGCTTCCCGGCGGACCGTTTGTCTCTACCCATACCTTCCATTTCGTGACCCCGGCCCAGACCGACAGCCTGCAGATCCCCAATGCCTGCAATGCCTGCCACAAGGACAAGGACACCAAATGGGCCGGCGCGCAGCTGGCCAGCTGGAAGGACCATTCGATCTGGCGCATGCGGCAGTAGGCCGACCGCCGGAGGGCAATCCGGCCCGCTTTAAAGAATTAACAGCCGCGACAACTTGTGCGGCCCCGGATTCGCTGCATCCGCAAGCGCTGTCACATACCTGTCATGGAACCGTCATTGTCCTGTAGCTGCCCCCTGCGACAGCAACCGCGCGCGAGATTGCGCGAGATTCACGCAAGGGGACTGAGGGTAATGAGAATTGGGAAAGTTGCGCTGATGGGCGGCGTCGCCGCCATCGCCATGGTGACTGCGGCGGGGGCCCAGACTATCAAGACAGCCGATATCAAGGACGCGGACAAGCCGCTGGTTCTGGCGCAAAATTCCCCGTCTTCCTCCGCTTCAAGCGCCGGCAATGCCGAACTGGCGGCGCGGGTTCAGGCCCTGGAAGACGCCCTGGCGGCCCGCGACGAGCGCGCCATGGCGGATCGCACCCGTCTCTCCACCTTGGAGCAGGGCTACAATTCGGCGGTCTGGGCCTTTGACAATGGCCGTCCCACTTTCGCGTCCGGAGATGGCCGCTTCACCATGGCGATTCGTGCCCGCATGCAGGCGGATTTTGCCGGTTTCTCCCAGGACAGCACACATGGCGCCGGTTTTGCCGGACCATCCGACCTGTCGTCGGGCGCCGTCATGCGCCGCGCCTATTTCGGCATCGAAGGCAAGGTCTATAACGACTTCGCCTATGAATTTCGCTTGAATCTCGGCGGCAGCGACGGCGGCACCAATGCCAGCTGTACCGCCACCTCCGCCACCACCCTGAGCGGCGCCCCCGGCGCCACCGCGGCCACTACCTCGACCTGCGCGGTCGGCGCCATCGCGCCTGCCGGCGAAGGCGATCCGCTGCTGAACAAGATGGCGATCACTTATACCGGCATCCCCAACTTCCATTTCAGCGTTGGCGTGCTGGAACCGTCCTTCATGATGGAAGGCACCACGTCTTCCGCCAATCTGGTTTACATGGAACGTCCGGCCCTCGAAAACATCGCTGCCGACAGTTTTGGCGCCGGCGACTCGCGCCGCGGCATTGAAATCGGCTGGAACAAGACCGACACATTCTGGCCGGGCGACAACCTTGCCTTCGACGTTGCCTTCACCGGCGGCAAGACCGGCAGCGCGGCCGGTCACGGCAATGGCGGTGATGAACAGACCCAGATTCTGGGGCGCGTCGTCGACCGCTTCTGGAGCGATGGTATTTCCAATTTCCAGGTTGGCGTCAGCCTGGCGTCTGTTCTCTATAGCGGCAACGGGTCCGGCGGCGGCAGCCAAACACTGCGTTTCCGCGAGCGTCCGGAAATCCGCGTCGATGGCACCCGCCTGATCGACACGGGCGGCATCGCCGCCAAGACCGGCAACATGATCGCCTTCGACATGGAGGGCAACTGGCAGAACTTCTTTATCGGCGGCGAATGGGCCCAGTTCCAGATGGACCGTCAGTGCGGCGCCATCGTCGCGGCCGGCAATGCGGCCTGCACCAGTTCGACGGCGGTGATAGACCATCCCTTTTTCTCGGGCTGGACGATTGAAGGCTCGTGGATCATTACCGGCGAAACCAGAACCTACACACCCGCCGGTCTCGCCGAGACCCAGGCCGGTTTCGGTGCGCCCGTTCCGTCGCGTCCCTTCTCGCTGAGCGGCGACAGCTGGGGCACTTGGGAACTTGCGGCCCGCTATAGCGATACGGATATGAATTGGAATACCACCCAACTGGCCAACACCGGCCAGCTTGCCGGTATCCTGGGCGGCCGCCAACGCATCGCGACCGTGGGCATCAATTGGTACCTCAACCGCAATATCCGCATGATTCTCGACGACAATATGGTCCAGATCAGCAAGGGCACCGCGGCACTGCCGAACCGCGACAGCCAGGATTTCAATGTCGTCGGCCTGCGCGTCCAATTCGCCAACTAATTCCTCTCGTATAACGGAGAAGACAAATGAAAATGAACTTTAAAGCTTTGATCGGTGCCACCGCCGGCCTGGCAATCGCGGCCACCGCGGCAATGGCCGATATCACTGGCGCCGGCTCGAGTTTTGTATTTCCGGTCGTCGCCAAATGGGCGGCGGTCTATAAGGGCAGCTCGGGTGTCGGGCTGAACTACCAGTCGATCGGTTCGGGCGGCGGTATTGCCCAGATCAAGGCCAAGACAGTGACATTCGGGGCAACCGACAAGCCGCTTATGTCCAAGGAACTGGCGGCTTCCGGGCTGACGCAGTTCCCGGTCGTGGTCGGCGGCATCGTTCCCGTGGTAAACGTGCCGGGCATCAAGCCAGGGCAGTTGGCCCTTGACGGCCCGACTCTGGCGCTGATTTTCCAGGGCAAGATTTCGCGCTGGGACGATCCGGCGATCAAGAAGCTGAACCCAAGCGCGAACTTGCCCGCCAAGGCGATCAGCGTGGTGCATCGTTCCGACGGTTCGGGCACGACCTTCCAGTTCTCCACTTATCTGAGCCGCGTCAGCGCCGACTGGAAGAATAATGTCGGTGCGGATACCGCGATTGACTGGCCCACCGGCATTGGCGCCAAGGGCAATGAAGGCGTCGCCGGCAATGTGGCGCAGCTTTCCGGCGCCATCGGCTATGTCGAATATGCCTTCGCCAAGCAGAACCATCTCGCTTATACCAAGATGATCAACAAGGCGGGCAAAACAGTCGAGCCGACGATTGAAAGCTTCCGCGCCGGCGCTGCCAGCGCTGATTGGGTGGGAGCAGCCAAGAGCGATTTTTATGTTCTATTCCTGGATTCGCCCGGTGCCGAGGCTTGGCCGATCTCTGCAACTACCTTTGTGCTGATGTACAAGAATCCTTCAGACCCCAAAGCTTCTCAGGACGCCCTCAAGTTCTTCCAGTGGGGCCTCGAAAAGGGCGACCAGCTCGCGATGAGCCTGGATTACGTCCCGCTGCCGGACAACGCCGTGAAAGCCATCGAGGCCAGCTGGAAGAACATTCAAGGTTCGGGAATGTAATTCCAAGTATTCCGGAATTGGTTTGGAAAAGGCGGTCCTTGAGGCCGCCTTTTTCTTTGAACCCCTCCGTTCCGGCCTGCGCGCCTGACGGCGCTTGGCGTTCGGTTGGCTTGGCCGCCAACCTCACCTTTCGCAATTTTGCCGCGGTGCTCGGCTTGCGCCTGTGCCCCGCGGCGTTGCTTCGGCCAGCTCGGCTCGCGCGGCTCACTGCGCTGTCGCGCGCCGCGCTGTGCCGCTTCGCCCCCCTTGCCGTGCTCCGCACGAAGGGGGAGGAGGGCCTGTGCCGGGAGGCCGTCCTTTTTCTTTTGCATGGGCGGGCAGGCGTAAATTGCATGGCTTATTATGTTGATAGTTATAATAACGTGCGTTATGTCCGTGCCATGAAAACCGAGATGCTTGTAGAGCTTTACGACGTGGCCCGCCTGATGCGGACCCGTTTCGACCGCTGGGCCCGCACCTACGGCATGACCCGCGCCCAGGGCGTCATCCTGGCCCGCCTGTCCCGCCAGCCCGGGATGACCCAGAACGAAATGGCCGGGCTTTGCGAGGTCGAGCCCATCACCGTGGGCCGTCTGGTGGACCGGCTGGAGGCGAGGGGGCTCTTGGAGCGCCGGCTCGATCCCGCCGATCGCCGCATCCGCCGCCTGCATCTGCTGCCCGCCGCCGAGCCGATCCTCAAAGAGATCCAGCGCTACAAGGAAGAGCTCTTCCGCGAAATCACCGATGGCCTGGATCAATCCACCGTCGATCTGGTTACCGACGCGCTGCTGAAGATGAAAACCCGGTTGACCATGGAGAGCCCCGCGCGCGCCGTTGCGGCTGGAGAATAGCATGTCGGCGGCCCATGACGGCGTTTCTGCCTATTCTGCGACCAAGCAAAGCTGGGCGGCTGCTCTTTGGGCCGACAAGACGCGGCTGCGCCGTGTGCTGATGATCTGGGGCGTGGCGGCATTCCTCGCCATTGCGGCGGCCGTCTACCTGGTGGGCGGACGCTATGTCGGTTCGGACGATGCCTATGTGCATGCCAACAAGCTGATGGTCTCCACCGATGTGTCGGGACTGGTGAAAACCGTCAACGTGCGCGAGGGCCAGCAGGTCAAGGCCGGAGACATTCTCTTCACTCTCGATCCCAAGCCGTTCGAGATCGCGCTGGAAAATGCCAAGGCCAATCTGGCTTCCACCGTCCAGGATGTGGAATCCACCCGCGCCATGTACCGCGCCGCCACCGGCCAGATCGCCGCCCAGGCGGCGCAAGTCAACGTCAACAAGCAGACGTATGTGCGTTACCAGGCATTGGCCAAACAGAACGCCATCGCCGCCATGCAAGTCGACACCCAGCACGCCGCGGTGCTTAGTGCCCAGGCGACCCTGGCCTCCTTGCAGCAGACCGCCGCCACCCAACTTGCCAAGCTGGGCGGCAATCCCAATCAGCCCGCCGAACGCACGCCGGATTATCTCAAGGCCAAGGCCGCGGTGGACGAAGCCCAGCGCCAACTCGACCATACCGTGGTGCGCGCGCCTTTCGCCGGCACGGTGGGCGAGGTGGACAGTTTGCAACCCGGGACTCTGGTGATCTCGGCCATGTCGGCCTTCACCACCACCAGCGCGGTGGGCCTGATCGGCAATAACACCTGGATTTCCTCCGACATGAAGGAGACCGATCTCACCCATGTCCATCCCGGCGCGCCGGTTCAGATGGCAGTGGACACCTATCCCGGCTGCAAATGGACAGGCCATGTCGATAGCGTCAGCGCGGGCAGCGATTCCAGCTTCTCGGCGCTTCCGGCGGAGAATGCCAGCGGCAACTGGGTCAAGGTGGTACAGCGTATTCCGGTGCGTATCGCCATCGACAAGAGCGAATGCGACCGCGCCTTGCGCGCCGGCATGAGCACGGTGATCACCATCGATACCGGCAAGCGCCGCATCACCCGCCTGCTCGACGGGCTGTAAGCGCCCATGGCCCAGCACGTCGCCCCCCATGCTGCCCCCCATGCTGCCCATGTCTATGACAGCAAGGTCGCGGAATGGGCGGTGCTGATCGGCAGCATGGCGGGGGTGCTGATGCAGGCGCTGGACACCACCATCGCCAATGTCGCCTTGCCTTATATGATGGGCGAATTGTCGGCGGCCCGCGACCAGATCACCTGGGTCCTGACCAGCTATATTATAGCCGCCGCGATCATGACCGCGCCCGTGGGTTGGCTGGCGGCGCGTTTCGGCAAGAAGAATTTCCTGATTACCGCCATTGCGGGTTTCACGCTTGCTTCCATGCTGTGCGGCGCGGCGCAGAATCTGGAGCAGATGGTGGTGTTCCGCATTGTCCAGGGCATGTTCGGCGCCGCCCTGGGGCCCTTGTCCCAGGCGGTGATGTTGGACATGTACCCGCCGCAGAAGCGCGGCAATGTGATGGCGATCTGGGGCATGGGCGTCATGCTGGGACCGATCCTGGGCCCCACTTTGGGCGGCGTGCTGACCGACGCTTACAACTGGCGTTGGGTTTTCTATATCAATGTGCCGTTCGGTATCGCCGCCTGCGTCATGCTGGCGGTGTTCTTCAAGGACACGGCACGCGATGCGGGCCTGAAGTTCGACTGGTTCGGCTTTGCCGCTTTGTCGGTGGGACTTGGGGGGCTGCAACTGGTGCTGGACCGCGGCAGCACCAAGGACTGGTTCTCATCTGCTGAGATCGTGCTGGAAGCGATGGCGGCCGGGCTGGGGCTTTACCTGTTCATCGCCCATATGCTGACGGCCAAAAAGCCCTTCATTCCGGTGGTGATTTTCAAGGACCGCAATTTCATCGGCGGG
>Ga0097621_100000225_pt1 | contig 37800 bp, 31 predicted proteins | sample KBSMisM72_FD_73165 | JGI IMG/M metagenome (GOLD analysis project Ga0097621, IMG submission 73165) | Miscanthus rhizosphere microbial communities from Kellogg Biological Station, Michigan, USA - KBS Miscanthus M7-2 (version 2) (version 2) | ecosystem: Host-associated > Plants > Roots >... | reverse complement strand
TCCTCAGGCTGATTGGCGCCACAAACACTACGCCCGCTATTATTTTACGATGACAACGCGATTGATTTTTACCGGACGGTTCGGGCGATCGTTGGAGTCGCGTCCCATACGGGCGATCTGTTTCACCAAAGCGACCGTAGCGTCGTCGCACTGGCCGAAGATGGTGTAGTTGCCGTTCAGGCTGGGATAGGGGACTTCCGTAATAAAGAACTGGGAGCCGTTGGTATCAGGACCGGCATTCGCATAGGCCAATCTTCCTGGACGATCAAACTTCAAAGTCGGAGAGGTCTCGTTCTTGAACGCGTATCCGGGATCTCCCTCGCCCGTGCCTGCAGGATCCCCGCCCTGAATCATGAAGTCGGGAATGACACGGTGGAAGATAGTGCCGTTATAGAGCGGCACACCATGCTTTTTTGCGTGGCTCACTGGGTTTTTCCAATCCTTGGTTCCAGTGGCCAATCCGATAAAGTTCGCTACTCCAATGGGCGCCTTATCAGGGAATAGCTTGCAGGTCATTTTGCCTGCGGTCGTTTCGATAATCGCGCTGGGCCCCGCGCCAGGAGCAGTGGCAGGCTTCGCTGCAGTCGCGGCCTTGGTCGTCCCGCTCGCTGGTTTCGTTCCAGCTGTCTTCGGTGTAGTTTTGGTCGGCGTCTTGGGCGCGGTCTGCGCCATTGCCAATGTCGAAAGCACGCACGACAATCCAATACTCAGAAGTCGTTTTTGCATGAATTTGCTCCTTGATCTTGGGAATTGTACGACAACCGGCATTACTTGCCGGCGCGTTGCATCTGTTGGCTCACCTTTTCAACTTCGCCCATCACTCGCAGCAGATTGCCTCCGAGAATCTTTTTCACATCGTCCGGCTTATAGCCCCGGTTGAGCAAGGCCTGTGTAATCTTCGGCAAGTCGGCGGCTGAATCCATTCCTTCGGGCATGGCACCACTAACGCCATCAAAGTCGGATCCAAGGCCAACGTGATCGACGCCTGCAACCTGGGCGATATGGTCAATGTGGTCAATCAACGACTTCAACGGAGGGCGCTGGATTCGCGAATTCCATTCCCGCTCGATGTGGTCGACCTGTAGGTAAGAAACCGACTTGCCCTCGGCCTTACTCTTGGTCAAAAATTCCTGAACCGCCGCGTCCTGGTCCTTCGCTTGGGCCGCGGAAGCCCGCCGGTAGTTCTCATCGATGAAGGCGGAATAGAAGTTCACCTGCACCACGCCGCCATTCTTTTCCACCGCGCGCAGCATATCGTCGGTCATGTTGCGAGGATGGTCGGTCAACGCCCGCGCTGATGAATGGGAAGCGATCACCGGCGCTCGCGTGGTTGCGATAGCGTCGAAGAAAGTTTTGTCGGCAACGTGGGAAATATCCACCATCATACCCAGGCGGTTCATCTCCAGCACCACTTGCTTACCAAAGTCGGTAAGTCCGTCGTGGTGCTGCACCTTGGCGTCGTTGATGTCGCCCGACGAATCGGCCCAGTCATTGGTATTTGACCAGCTCAGCGTCATGTAGCGAATGCCCAGCCGGTAATATTCCCGCAGCAGCCGGACGTCGTTCTGCATGGAGTGGCCGCCCTCGATCCCCATCAGCGCTGCCAGCTTGCGCTCTTTATGGGCCCGCTCAATGTCGGCCACGCTGAAGGCCATCATCATATGATCAGGATGTCGCGCTACCTGTTCATAGACCGTGTCGATCAAATCGATGGTATGGCGCGCGAAGTCCGCAGGCGTGGTAGTTTGCGGGTCGACCCAGATGGAAAAGAACTCCGCGCCCAGATTGCCAGCCTCGACTTTCTTCAGGCTGATGTGGCCGGGATCAGCCGGGTCGGTATTGCCCATGTCATAGTTCTCGTCCAGAAACCGCTGCGGCGTATCCGCATGGGTGTCGACGACGATCGCCGATTCATGTACCGAACGGGCGCGAGCGCTTATGGAGTCGGAAGAGATCTGTGAGAAAGCAGGCGCTACGGCTGTAATCGCCAAAATAACAAGTGCTTGAGGCTTCATTAGGAATCGGTCCTCGGAACCGCAAGGGAAGGATTGTATACGGTGAACTGAAGCCGTAAAAGTAAGAGGAAAGGTGCGCGGAAACAGGCTAGGAACCAGCCAGCGAACTGAAAATCGGATCCCCCTTAGCTGACGGAAAGTTCCCTACATTGCTTCCCGAATGCAATCTTCCAAAGGTTGATCAGTATCGATGACAGTCTTTGGCAGTGTAATCGGCTCAAAGCGAGCCTTCACCCGCAAGTAGAGTTCGTAATTGCGGTTCTCGGCAGGATGGTCCTGATCCGCAAGTCTTCGACGCGCGCTCCCCTCTGAGCAGACACACTCTAAAATCCGCCACGGCTGCTGAATTTTGGATGCTACTTCGAGAACGCGATCGATCTGGTAACGCCACGAGTAGGTACGGCCATCCAAAACTACCACCCGATCAGGGTCCTTCTTCAAGATGAATTCCATGACCCCAAGCATCACCTGCTGGATGAGATCGTCCTGCTCCGTGGAATACTCGATATCGGCGGCTGAAAACAGCGCCGCCCGGATTTCATCTTTGTTCAGAACAGTTGCGGCCTGGCGCTCGGCTAGCGCCCGTGCCAGAGTCGTCTTGCCTGTCCCGGGCAAACCAGCCATCAGAATGATCATGGAAAGGGAAGAGAAGCCACAAAATTATATCCGTCGTTCGAGATTTTATTCTCAAACGACGGATATCGAATCCAGGAGTTGGAGGAGTGGACTTACTGCGCTGACAAGACTTCGTTGGTGGCCAATGTCGGAGTTGCGTCCTGCTGTATGGCCATGACTCCCGCTTCCGCTTCGCGCCATTCCGTGTATCGTCCGGAAACCATCACATGAAACACCCACTGGTGGCGTTCTTCTTCTGGCTCGATCAATCCCATATTCTTCAGGGGCAGCATGAACTGTTGCACGAATTTGATCTGCTCGCGGCTTAACCCGCGGCGCTGAATGTCAACAGTTATGCCCGCCAGGTGCGAGGAAGCGATCTCGCCTTTTTCCGGAGCGGCGTTGCGATTGTGACGGCGAAGCTTCTTTTGTACCTGGACGGTCCGTACCGCCGAGTTGATCTGGATAGAGTTGTGAAACTCTTTGTAAAAAGAATCGGCAAGGTCCTCGACAAAGTCGCGAGTCCAGGGCCGGCAATAGCGACGGTCTGGATCCAGCCGAGGATCAAAGCGGACATGCTCGCTGGCAACAATCGGTACCAGAACCTGGCTGGCCTTCAGGGCTTCCAGCTCATCGTCGTCCTGAATCCGCGGGAGCTCAGCGCGATCAATCTCGGCGTTTTGCCGCAACAGAGATTCACGCGAAGGCCGGAACATCGGATTCCAGCGGCTCCGCCGGTGGAAGCGCTTGCTGCTTACACGTGAGCCGAGAAGGCCGTTGTGCTCAAGCCCGGACGAAAGGCCGGACGACGAAACGGTGAATAGAATCAGCCAGAGTGCACGTACCAGTTTGTTGTTCACGAAGTAGCCTTTGTTCCGGAATCTCAAGCGCCGGTGGCAGGCGCACATTGTACGCTATGCACGCAAGTGCCCAAGTCTTGCAAAGCCTTGCGTAACGTTACCGGAACAAAAGTGTCATTACTAAGTGTCGGTTATCTTGAAGATTAGAGACGTGGAAGTGTCTATAAATCAACGAATTAGGTAAAGTATATAATCTGTTTGTTGACAAATGACGGAGTATGGCCACTGCTCCCCGGCTTTCCGCAAAGGGACTTTCTGTCCCAAATGAAAATCGCGAATGGTCATTTGCCGAATTTTGCCATTACGTGGGTTATCGAATGCCGCTTTTGGGTAATACCGTTCCCACTGTAGAGTTCTCCGTAGATAGTTACCTACGGAAGAGATCGCCCACGGCCTGCTTCATGACGTCACCGCCAACCTCGGAGATGGAGCGCGTCAGCGGGAGTTCTTTTGGGCAAATCTCAACGCAGTTTTGCGCGTAACCGCACTCCTGGATGCCGCCGTCGCCCATCAAAGCCGCTAGTCGCTCGCGTTTCAGGGCTGCCCCGGTGGGATGCGTATTAAAGAGGTTTACTTGCGCGATGGTGGCCGCTCCCACGAAGCCGGTTTCCTCGTTGAATTGCGGACAGACCTCCATGCAGCAACAACAGGAGATGCAGTTCGAAAGCGGATAGGCCTCTTCCTGCTGCTCCATGGTCATACGCGGACCAGACCCGAGGTCATAGGTGCCATCGATAGGAACCCAGGCCTTGACCGCCTTCAGATTTTCGAAAAGTACACTGCGGTCCACCGCCAGGTCACGAATGACAGGAAATTTGGAGAATGGCTCCAGCTTGATCGGCTTTTCCAGATTGTCGACCAGCGCCGAACACGCCATACGCGCACGGCCATTGATCAACATGGCGCAGGAGCCGCAAATCTCTTCCAGGCAATTGGAGTCGTAGGTAATCGGCGTGGTGGTCTTGCCGTCTTTGGTAACCGGGTTACGCGCAATCTCCATTAAAGACGAGATCACGTTCATGCCGGGATGCCATGCCAGGTCGAACTCCTCCCAATGGGGCTCGGCAGCAGGAGTTTCCTGGCGCTTGATCTTGAATTGGACGGTCTTCTCAGCCATTCGCTTTTAACCTTCAACTCTTTCGGTTTCTTTCACCCCAGCGCAATCGAGAGATCTCGCGTCTTCCGCAGGTTGCAACATCAATACTTTCTCGGTCGGGGCGGAATCAGCGAGACATCTACAGGTTCGAACTCAAACTTCGGTGCATCGGCATCCGGGGCAAAAGACGCTTTCGTGGTCTTCAGAAAATTCTTGTCGTCGCGTTCCGGAAATTCCGGCTTGTAGTGCGCTCCGCGGGACTCGTCCCGCAACAACGCTCCCTGCGCAATCACCCGCGAAAGCTGCAGCATGTTGTAAAGCTGGCGGGTGAAGACGATGGAAGTATTCGCCCACTGCGAGCGGTCGCTAAGGTTGATCAACTGGAAGCGCTCCAGCAACTCCACCAGTTTAGCGTCGGTCTCGACCAGGTTCTTGTTGTGGCGGATCACAGTGCAATCTTTGGTCATCAATTCGCCCAACTCACGCCACAGGCGGAAGGGATTCTCCACCCCGTTCGAGCTCATCAGCCCAACATTGATAGCTTCCTGCCGCTTCTGTTCGGCCTCAAAGTGGCCATTGCTGGACGCCCCCTCCAGGCAGCGTGCGTAGCGAACTGCGTTTGGGCCCGCCAGGAACCCTCCAAAAATGCAAGACACCAGTGAATTCGCCCCGAGTCTATTGGCGCCATGGTAGGAGTATTCGCACTCGCCCGCCGCAAAGATTCCCGGAACGTTGGTGGCCTGGTCGAAATCCACCCACATACCGCCCATGGTGTAATGCATGCCGGGGAAAATCTTCATGGGAACTTTTCGGGGATCATCGCCTACGAACTTCTCGTAGATTTCGAGAATACCTTCCAGCTTGCGGTCGAGCACCGCCGGGTCGATGTGCGTCAGGTCTAGATAGACCATCGGCTTGCCGTCTATCCCTAGGCCGTGCTCGTAGACCACCTTGAAAATGGCGCGGGTAGCCACATCGCGGGGAACCAGGTTGCCATACTTCGGATACCACTCTTCCAGGAAATACCAGCGCTCGCTCGCCGGGATGGAGAGTGGATCGCGATTGTCCCCCGGCTTCTTCGGCACCCAGACCCGGCCCCCTTCACCGCGCGCCGACTCCGACATCAGACGCAACTTGTCTTCCCCGGGAATCGATGTGGGGTGTACCTGAATGAATTCGCCGTTGGCGTAATAGCAGCCTTGCTGATATAGAGCTGATTGTGCCGACCCGGTGCAGACCACTGAGTTGGTCGACTTGCCAAAGATTGCGCCCACACCACCGGTCGCGATAATGATTGCGTCTGCTGAAAACGTGCGGACCTCCATCGATCGCAAATCCATGGCACAAATGCCGCGGCAGGTGCCGCTGCTGTCGATGACCGCGGAAAGAAATTCCCAAGCCTCAAATTTTTTGACTTTGCCTTCGGCCTCGTAGCGCCGTACCTGTTCGTCGAGCGCATAAAGAAGTTGTTGGCCCGTGGTAGCGCCGGCGAAGGCAGTGCGGTTGTACAACGTCCCGCCGAAGCGCCGGAAATCGAGCAGACCTTCGGGCGTGCGGTTAAAGGGAACTCCCATGCGGTCGAGCAGGTCAATGATGCCGGGAGCCGCTTCGCACATCGCCTTGACTGGAGGCTGATTGGCGAGAAAGTCGCCCCCGTAGATGGTGTCGTCGAAGTGTTGCCAGGTCGAATCGCCTTCGCCCTTCAGGTTCTTGGCGGCATTGATGCCGCCCTGTGCGCACACCGAGTGCGAGCGTTTTACCGGCACGATCGAGAAAAGATCAACCGCGCCGCCCATCTCCGCGATCTTGATGACGGCGGAAAGTCCCGCCAGCCCACCGCCCACAACGATAATTTTTGGAGTCGAAGCCATCTAGCTAGGTTCCAATCTACCGGGCGTTGCCGGAGTCTCGCATTACGTAGGATTCCGCGCCTGCCGGATGCCAGGGTTGTTGCGGAGTGGTCAGGAACGAATACATGGTCGCGGCGCCGACGGCCATGAATGTCACCCCAATCAGCACGCAAACATATCCAAAACGCCGGCGCGCATTGTCACCGGTGGTGATGCCCCACTTCACTGCGAATAGCCACAGGCCATAGGCGAAATGCCACGACGCGCAGAAGATTCCCACGGCATAAAACGCGATCGCCCAGGGATGCGCAAACTCCGCCTGTACCTTGCCGAAAGCCGCATCCGGGTGGGTAAGCAGATGAACTCCGCTAAACCGCAGATGCCAGGTATGCCAGACGATGTAAGCGAAGGTAAAAGCGCCCGTCCAGCGCTGCAGGTTATACATCCAGTTGCCGGCCCAGGGATATTCGCTAACATTGCTGTCGCCGCGGGCCCAGATAAAGAAGCCATAAAGCGAGTGATACAGAATCGGCAGCCAGATGCCGACCAGCTCTAACCCCACCACGAATGGAAAGCTGCTGAGCAGTTTGACCTGCTGGGTATAAGCCTCAGGCCCGTTGGTAGCGAATGCGTTGGAGACAAAATGCTCGATCAGGAAGAGCCCGATAGGAACTATGCCGCTGAGCGAATGCAGCCGGCGCAGAAGAAAAGATGTTCCTTTACCCGCTCTAAGCGGCGCGACTCCGGTTTTGGTAACAGGGTGTTCAGCGCTTGCGGTTGACGCCAAAGAAGACTCCTTGTCTCGTCCCCGATGAATTCAGAACCTTTTATTATGTTGGGGATTGAGAATCGAGTCAAGGAAGGTTGAATTGAATTGTCCCAATCTGCATAGGGCGGACACGCCTGTCCGCCCTATTTACGCGCGAACCAGAATGAAGACGTCCCAAAATGGGAAATGGCGACGAAATATGGTCGCCTTACCGTCGCAAGTACCGTGTCTTTACAAAACGTTCCCTACCGAACACTTCGCAGAATCACTCTTCCCGCAAAAGATTTGCCGGATCAACATGCAGAGCCCGACGCACCGGCCCGGCGACGGCAAGCGAGCCGGTGACCAGCACGGTGAACGCCACTGCAATCAGCACCACCGGGTCCTGTGCCGTAGCCTGGTAGACGACTGCTGAAAGCACACGGCTGGCCGCGACCCCAAGCAGAATGCCTGCCGCGGATCCTGTGGCCAGAAGAATCAGCATCCGGCCAAGTGCAGCCGAGAGGACCTGCCGCGCCTGTGCTCCCAGGGCAACGCGGATGCTTAACTCGCGCAGCCGCTTGCTTACAGTGTAGGAGGCGAGCCCGAACGTACCTGTGACGGAGAGCAGCAATCCAAACGCGCCGAAGAGTCCCAAGGCAACCGTCGCCACCTGGGAGACAAAGAAGGACAAACCAAGCTGGCTCTGCCATGGACTGGATTCACGTACCGGAATAGCAAGGTCAAGCTCGCGGATGATCTGGCGGATGGTTGATCCCATCTCGATCGTGGCCACGTCGGGCGAGCCCGGCTGCATGCGGACCACGAACGAGGTGTGGGTGGTTAATTTCTGTGAGATGGGAAAGTAGGCAGCTGCTCTCTGATTTTCGGTGAGCGAAAAGTATTTGGCGTCGGCAACCATGCCGATGATATGTACCGCCTCACCCGCGCTGTTCTTGAAGTAACGCCCGACCGCGTTGTCTGAGTGGAACAAGCGACGAGCGAACTCCTGATTGACCACCGCGACGGGTGGCGTCTTTGCCGTGTCGACAAAACTCACATCGCGCCCGGAGAGCAGCGGGGTCTCGATGGCGGAGAAATATCCCGGCGAGACCTGATAGGTGAAGGCGCCAAAGACCCGGTTGGAAGGCTTGAAGTCGGTCGCCTGCTGAGAAAAAACATCAATCGTTATAGTATCCAGCGAAAGCGGAGTGGATTGCCCATAGCCCACGGCGGCCACCCCCGGGAGGTGAGATACCTTCTCCAGCAATTGGCGCTGGAAATGGTCGGCCGTCTCGCTCGAATAACCCGCCTGGCTCAGCTCAAATTTCGTGAGCACGGCATGCTTGGGATTAAATCCCATATTCATGTTCAGCGCTTTGCCCAGCCCGCGCAGGGAGACGAAGGCGGCCGTGACCGTGACGCAGCAGAGCGCGATCTGTGCTGCCAGCAGGAAATCGCGAAGCGCCCAGCGCCGGCCCGCGGTGGCCGGGCTGCCGCCGCTCTTGATGGCATCGTTAGGATCGGTCTTGAATATCTGCTGCAACGGCATCACCCCGAACAGTATGCCGGCGCACATGGAAAAAACGAGCGCCGCCAGGATCAGCGACGGCTGCGGAACGATGATGTTGAACCGCATCGGGTATTCGGTGGGGGGATGCCAGTTCGCGAGGCCGCTGATGGCGGTCCAAGCCAGCCCGCAGGCCAACGCGCCGCCGGCGATGGAGATCACAAGAGCTTCCGCCAGAATTTGGCGCACAATGCGCCAGCGGCTAGATCCAATAGCCATGCGGATGGCAATCTCCCGAGTGCGGTCTGCCGTATGCGCCGCGAAGAGGCTTCCCAGGTTGGCGCAGGCAGCCAGGAGTACGATGCCGGCCAATCCCAACACCGCGGCGAGAAAGGCGCGTGCTGGCGCGCCGAAAAAGTCCCCCATCAATCCAGGGCGAGTCACATTCAAAGTCAGCTTCTCTTCTTCCTTGGGATATTGGCGCGCGATCCGGGCTGCAATGGCATTGAGATCCGCCTGCACCTGGGGCATGGTGACGCCGTCCTTGAGACGCACGATGGAATAGACGTTCTGATCTTTCCGCGACTCTAGCCAGTTGACCTCGTCGAGCGATGCCTGGTTCGCCATGGGAACAAACAGTTCAGTCTGACCAAATTTTTCGGTGCCGTAAAAGTTTTCCGGGGTAACGCCCACGACGGTGTATGGCTGCTTATTGAGGCGAAGAGTTTTCCCCACGATATCGGGGTCGGCGCCGAAATCGCTCTTCCATGCCGACCAGGAAAGCACTGCAGCTTGAGATGCTCCGGGATGGTCGTCATCGGCGCGTTGCAGCAGACGTCCGAGAAACGGTTTGATTCCAACCACCTCGAAGTATTGACCGCTTACCTGGTATCCCCAGACCGGCCGCGTGACCCCACTAAACTCCAGGCCAAAGTTATTGATGGTGATCGCAGCCACCGCGGAGAACACCGAATTGCCATCGCGGACGTCGCGCACTTCCGGAAAGGAAAATATGGGATAGTCCTGATCGGTGTGAGCGAGCGTCATGACTTTGTCGGCATGGGGCACGTCGATGGGCCGCAGCACCAAAGCGTCCAGCACAGCGAAGACGATGAGGTTAGCGGCAATGCCCAGCGCCAATGTGAATACAGCAGTGACGGCAAAGCCGGGGGAGCGGCGCATCTGGCGTAGAGCGAATCGCAGGTCCTGCAGCGGGGTGGACATGGGCGGCCTCCGGTCGAAGGTCAGGTATGCTCGGGTAAGGGCAATTCGAGAACCAAAGCGTTTTGAACACAACTTTATGAGAAGGAAGAAGTTTGCAGGGTCGAACTGGGCTATGAAACTAACTTCTGCGTCCGGTTTCACGGATAGGTGTCCGCGAATGAACAGGGCGTTTCTATTTCCCAAAGGTTAGGGCTCAGTGAACGCAAAGGTTCCACGACGCAAGAGTGCGCCTTCGGGATGACAGGGCGATTCTGGGATTGGATCCTGGAAGGAGACAGGGCAATTTTGTTAATCGTCTCTCGATTTCCACCCCAAAAACTTCCTAAACGCCTGGCCTCTGTGACTGTAGTTGGCTTTCTCTTCGACTGACAGTTCCGCGAATGTCTTTCCGATATCCGGGAAATAGAACAGCGGATCGTAGCCGAAGCCATTGCGGCCGCGCGGGACCTCCTGGATCACTCCTTCGGCTGCGCCCTGGAATACGGCCAAGGTCTTGCCGTTGCGCGCGGCCGCGATGACGCACACAAATCGCCCGGCGCGGCTTGCTTGCGGGAGGAGTTTGATCTCGCGGATCAGCTTTGCATTGTTGGCGTCGTCGTCGGTGTTGGCATCTTCTTTTGCGGGATCGTCCGCGGCGTAGCGCGCCGAGTGGACCCCGGGTGCGCCGTCGAGCGCATCTACCTCCAGTCCCGAATCGTCGGCCAGTACGATTTCGCCTGGCACAGCCAGGCTGTATTGCTCGGCTTTCTTGCGCGCATTGGCCTCGAAGGTCAGGCCGTCTTCAACCACCGGGGGCAGGGAAGAGAATCCGGGCAGTCCCTCAATCTGGACGCCGTGGGAGGAGGCGGCTCCGGCGAAATCCCGCAGCTTGCCCTGGTTGGAAGTCGCAATCAGGACCCGATTCACGCCGCAACCTCAACTGGAGATTTTCGCTTCAGGCTTCTCCAAAACAAAATGACGCCCAGAATGGAGAGCAAGGAAATGAGCGCCCCGGCGGTGCGATCCCAGGTGCGGATGAAGGTCACATCCACGCGGCTGTCTCCAGCTTGCACCGGGATCGACATCTGCCCCGTTAGCTCCTGGCTTTCGGTCGAAACAGGCGCACCGTTCACGCGAACCGTCCACGCCGGGTAGTTGAAGAGCCGCAGGGTCAACTTACCCGGCGAACTCAAACTCGCGCTGAACTGCTTGGACTCGGCATCCCAATGGGTGACGCGAATCTGGGCGCTGCCCGGTCCCTGAAACATCACGCGGCGCGCTTCTTGCTTCACCTCATAGGCATCGGCACCCAGTGGAACGTACTCATCGGTGCCCTCGTAACCGACGCCTTCCTGAATGTTGCGATGCATCTCGGCCATGTCGAGAGCGTTGTCCCACCAAGGAGTTTGGATTCTCTGCCAGCAAAAAACAATCACCAGCAGCATGGCGAAATAGACCGCCACCCGTGCGCTCCAATGTTTCCATGCTTTGACAACGAAAAATACCATAGGCACGTTGAGACAAAGCAGCCACCGCCACGGCAATTGCATGTAGCGCAATTTCGGCAGATGGTCCCAGAAGAAAAGGGTCGGGGAGAACATCAACAGGGATGCGGCTCCGGCCCATGCCATTTGGGTCCACCAGAGTCGCGGTTGCTGTTGCCGTGTCTTCCATAAAAATGCCGCCGCAACTATGAACGCCGCCATTTCAGAAACCGCCACCAGCGAGACCACCCGGTTGAAACGGTTGTGCAGGTCGTCGGTCAGGACGGTGAACAAGAAATTCTCCTGGGGGCGGATTCCCGGGCCAAGGACTTGCGAAATATCCACCCACTTTTGTTCGAAGGTGGCCGGCAGGACATAAAACGCCGCAAGTGCAAGCCCGACACCGACCGCAAACGAGCCCGGAGCAAAGATGCTCGGCGAACGGCGAATTACCGCCAAGACTACGAGTATAAGAACGAGCGAATAATTCACCATGACCGCCGAGGGCGCATTGGTCAGCCAGGTTGCGGCAACAATCATTCCCAGGATAGTTGCCGCACGCCACCTTTCCTCTTCCAAACGCAGCGCGTACAGAAGCAGCAACGGGAGGAGCGCCCCCGCCAACAACTCAGCGAACGCACTTCGCCAATAGATAATGACGATGTAGTACGGATTTACCGTGTACAAGGCCGCGGCAAAAATTGCGTCGCGACGATCAAGCCAGCGCCGGGCCAGAGCGAACATCGAACATCCGGAAAGCGTAAGCACGATCCAGATGTAGGCGCCGGGGGCAATCGTCCAGGGAAGGAATGCGCCGAGTATTCCTCCTAGTGTCCACGAAGCGGGCGGATAGAAAAGAAAGCGGGCCTCACCGTATGAGTAGTGTGCCCACTCGGCCCACCTAGGATAGAGAATCCCCTGGCGCCATTGATTGACGACCTCCAGCCAGGAATAGATATGGAATTCGAAATCGTGCCCGGAAGCGTTTCCTAGGCGCAAAAAGGGCGCTACCGCGCTGAAGGCGGCTGCCATGACAACGACGTATGGGAAAAAACGATATGACCGGCTTTGGTTAGGGGAGGGGCGCGCGCGCAGAGGCTTTCTCCTGAACTACCTCACAACGATTGTGCCTAAGAGAAGAGGAATGAGCAATCTCACCGTTCGGAGGTTGTTTGAACCGAGCGTTGGCGATGCAGCTCCAGTAGAAAGTCCTGCTGGCTGAGGCCGTCGTGGTGTTGCATCAATTCGAGCAAGGGGTCGTGAAGATCGGAAGGTATCCCCTCATTTTCCGTAGTGAGTACGGTAAAAGGCGTCGCGCTCAACTCGGGTTCGATACCGGGATGGCTGGTAAGAGTCTCGATGAAGGCGCGAACTTCCTCACGCTGTCTAGCCGTCGTAGACGCGAATTCAACTCCCATGCCGAAACCGGGGTGCATTACCCGCACTGTGCCGTGTGCCTGGGTTTCCATTCCGCCCGCGCGCAGAAGCAAGGCTACTCCGGAACGCTCGGGAAATGGAGAGTCCGTTTCAACGTAGCAGGCACCCAAGCTCAGGTCGGTCAGTTTACAGTGGGTTCCCGGTTCGAGAACATCCGGTAGCTCCGACTCAGCGTTTTCTGCGATCCAGGTCTTCAGAGCTGTTCTGAGGTCTTCGCCGAGATCAGAAAACCGAATTCCCGCCTGACCGTTCGGCTTCGCCCATGCGACTTCGCCCCGTCCCTCGACGTGAATGGCGTCGGAAAGATCGAATCGTAACCCGATGGAACTGGAAGGAAGAAGTGGCTGCTCGGAAAGCACCTCTAGTCCGCTCTCGCTGATATCGAGCAGGATGCCTTCACTCTCGGGCTGGCTTTGCACTCGTATCCAAACTGGAATTTGTACTGGAACACGAATGGCATGCCTGCGTTCGCGCTTAAGAATGGCGACTGCAGCCCGCAGCGTAGCCCCAGCGTGTGCCGGCGAAACCGGTTTATAGAGTACGAATCCTGCGCCTGCTCCTAAAACATTCCGGACCTTGGATGGGTCGCGAAGCAATGCAGCTGTTATCGATCCCTCTGCGTTTTGCAAACACTGATGGGCAGCTTGAGGGTGATCGAAGTCTGCAATTACGAGATTAAAGGTTTCCGAGGAAAGGCGATCGATGGCGTCCGCATATCCGCAGCGGCGCACGGACATGCCGAATTCAGCCAGTACGAATTCAAGGGTACCGCTGGCTTCGACATCGGTACTTATGAGGAGTGCCTTGAAGTTCATATTGTACGCACTCCGAGAGCTCCACTGGGGTTTACGGCCAACGCGGAACGGTGGCTCTTACAGGGTTGACGGGAGTAATCGCCGGAGCGCCGCCGGCACCGGCCGCCGCGGCGTTGGCTTGGGACTCCTCGCCAATTTCCGACAGCACGGCAGGCTCTTCGTCGTCGGCCAGCAAAGGAGCGACTTCCCGCAGCGTAAGTTCCGCCTGTTGCAACAACTCGATTTCTCGTCCCAGTCGCTCATGCTCGGCGCGCTTCTGCCGCAAGACCTGCTGAATGTCTTTCATGCCTACCCCCTGGTCGCCATCTTAGAGGCTTCGAGGAGAGGGTCAATTGGAATTGGCCGAAAGACGGTTACTGCAGTAACCATTTGGTGAATGACGGAAGGTTAGAGATCATATCAACCCCTTTGTTTTCATAAAATTAAAAGATTGGCTCAATGGAAAAAATGAACCTTCTGGTGGAGAGACGAATGGCACGAAAGTGGAATTTACAGTTCCTCGGGGGGATTGTATTTTGACCATGAGCAGACTTCGGGGGAGGGCTGTTCGGGCGCCTTGTGATCTAAACGGATCACAAGGCGCTCTTTAATTTTATGGCCCGCAGCGGCCAATCCCTTCATTTCTCGTCACGAACTGCTTGCAGTCGCAGTGCGGTCAGCCAGGCCCTCGGCCAATCACCACGATTCCTTCGACATCGCCACCGGAATTGCGTAGGAGCGTACCGCTATTTTTCAAATGACGCCAGGTGCCATCTTGTGGCGAAGGCGGTCCACGAAAACCGAACTTCTACGGGAGCCCCCGAGATCGGAAGCCGCCTGCTCAACGACCGGCTGGTCGTCAGGATGGACGAAATCCCGAATGTCACTCCAGATAGTTCCGCGGGTTCATCCTAGAATCGAATTGTGCGAGGGATTGGCATGAATCCAGCTGTAGTCGACGCCCAGTACCATGATCAAGTCACGCAGTTATGGCGCGCCGGGGAGGCGCAGAATGTTGCTGAGCGCCTGACTGGTCTGCAAGAACTCACCGTTCAACCTCGCGAGGGCCATCCCGGCGCCGGCCTCCAGCCCGGCTCCGCGGTGATTGTGATCTGCCCACCTGGTGAGCAGGACTAACCAAGTGGGTGTGTGTCTCTCCATGCGCCTGAACTGGCGACATACTTCGGCCGATTTGCCTAAGAAGGAAGATAACCGTGCCTATGGCGGTTGAAGAGGTGATGGCGGCCAAACGGTCACGTGTGTTTTTAGGAGAGGCGGACGCCGCCAGCCTCGCTCATATGGAGCAACTGCTTTCCTAAAGCGGCAATGACATAGTCAGCGCGCGTGATGGCACGGAAGCCTGGAAGATTCTTCGAGCCGGAAATGCGCCGTCCCTTGTGGTGCTGAGCCGGAATTTGCCCCGGTATGCGGGAATTGCTTCCCAATTCCCGTTCTTGCAAACCTAAAGCAACAACGATAATCGATTCTCCGTTCTAGCCGCGTCAGGCTAAACAGATGCGTCCCGAGGGTGAATCGCAAGATACATCAGCCATCGTCCGATTGACCAAGCTGAGAAACAAACCATAGAATCAACTTTCTCTAAACCGCATCACTCCGGGGGCCGGTCTATGCGGCATATGTCCGCAAGGGTAAGTTGGATCCTATTTGGGGTAGTGATTGCTCTTCTTGTCGGGGTTGGAGTTATTGCAACCCGCCTCACCAAGTCGCTTTTTGAAAGCGAGCAATGGGTTTCGCATACCCACGAGGTGCAGGGCGTTCTCGGAAGCCTGCGTGGGAGGGTTTTGGCCTCAGACAATGTGCGCCTGCGGTCGTTACTCATTACTCCCGCTCCGGCTGTTCCCGAATACGCCATTGCGCAGCAGGGCAGTCAGGATGACCTGGCTGAGTTGCGCGGGCTTACCCGTGACAATTCCAGACAACAACTTCGGTTAGAAGAACTATCGAAATTGGTTGATCAGAAATTCTCGATCCTCAATCGGTCCGCCGACCTTTTTAAATCAAAGAAAGGCCTGTCCACTGAACAGAATGAGCTCTCGTTAGAAAGCTTGCAGGTTTCAAACCGGCTCGCTGAGGTGCTGAATTCCATGGAAGCGGAGGAGAATGCGCTTTTGCAATCTCGCAAACACGTCTCCGCCGCGGCGCTTTCACAAGTCCAGGCAGCCTTGACAGCGGCCTTCGGCGCAGCTGTTCTGATCTTATTCTTCACCTTCTACCAGCTCACGATCGAACTACGAAACCGTAAGCGCGCAGAGGAAGCGGTTCGCCGGTTGAGCGCCCGTCTATTGCAGTTGCAGGATATGGAACGCCGGAAAGTGGCGCGCGAACTTCATGACAGCATTGGGCAATATTTTGTCAGCCTGAAGATGAACTTTGATTTCATGCGCAGTGAGCCTTCGGCTGTGGAAAGAGAACGGATTTTGGAGGACTGCCGCGACCTGCTGGACCGCGGCATCGTGGAAGCCCGCACGCTTTCACACTTGTTGCATCCGCCTCTCCTCGATGAAGCCGGTTTCCTTTCAGCGGCCCGATGGTATGTGGAGGGCTTCACCGATCGCAGCAAGATACAAGTGAAGCTGGACACACCTGACAATCTTCCGCGTTTGGGTAAGGACATCGAACTTGCGCTATTCCGGGTGTTGCAGGAGAGCCTCACTAACATTCACCGTCATTCCGGCACCCGCTCCGCGGAAATCTCACTGACAACGCGAGATGGCAAAATCCGTATGACAGTGCGAGATTTCGGTAAGGGCATCCCCGCGTCTTTGCTCAAACAATTTGAAGAAACGCGCTCCGGAACTGGTGTTGGGCTAGCGGGTATGCGAGAAAGAATGAGCGAGTTGGGCGGGACGATGGAGCTCTCCTCCAATGGTCCTGGGGGGACTTTGCTGGAAGTCATGATTCCTCTTCCCCCGGCCGACGGTAAGGCTCCCTCGTCCAGTCAAACACCGCAGAGTGAGATCAGATCCTCTGCAGATGCCACTTCACGAGAGAAGGAAGACGCTCACGGGCTGCTCTTCGTTGACGCTTTTCCGAGAACAGTTGAGCTATAGAGGACTAGCTTGAGTCAGGGGCAGGGTAGCCCGCATTATTGTGCCCTTGGAACCAGATCTGAGTTCGAGACGCCCGCCCAGTTGCCGGACACGTTCCTGCATGCCTCGCACCCCAACTCCCAGGAGTTCGATATTCTTCTCGGTGGAAGAAACCACGATGGGCTTCGCCACGTGGCCTTCATCTTTTACCTCGAGGGTAACGGAGTTTTCATTGAGAGCGATTTTCACAAATGCATTCGGACTGTTCGCGTGACGGTGAACGTTGGTAAGGCTCTCCTGCAAAATGCGAAACAACGTGAGCTCAAGTTCCTGGGGCATGCGGCCCATGTCATGTGGTAAATCGAGGTCCACTTTAATTCGGCTGCGGCGAACAAATCCGTCGACAAACCAGCGTGCCGCCGAAGAAAGACCGGCTTCATCCAATAGTGGGGGATGCAAAACGTAGGAGAGTGTTCGAATGTCGGTGGAGACCTCGTCCGCCAGCTCGCGGCACTCCTGCAACATGGCATTGACCTCCGGGGGAAGCGTTCCCAGCTTCGCCTCGATCATGCTCAATTCCAGGGTCAGGGCCACTACTTTTTGTCCGGTAGTATCGTGGAGATCGCGGGCAATCCTGCGCCGTTCATCATCCTGCAGGCGAAGCAGACGGCCGGAAAGCTCCCGTAGAGATTGTTCTTCCTGAAGCAGCGCCTCTTCGGCGCGCTGCCGCTGCGTGACTTCAAGAGCAAGCTGGGCTTCTCTCAGCTTCTGCTGAGTCAGATCGGTCGCGATCACACAGATTCCGCGGAAATCATTTTGTTGCATGGGACTCAACGACAAATTCACCGGCAACAAACGGCCATCGCTGATGTGAAGATCACAGGCCAATTTTTGTGGGATGGTTCGCGCACGCTCGAGACAAAGGTTGAGGACCGCCTCATCCACATTTCGTATTACCTCGCGAAGGGAAGAGCTGATGAGTTGCTCGAGCGGGGTCGCCAGCATTTCCGCTAAACGTCGGTTGGCATAGAGCACATCGCCGCCCCAATTCAACGTTGCCGCGCCCTCGTTCATGGACTCGACCAGAACGCGATAGGGATGCTCAGCGCCCTGAAGAGTGAAGACCTGATCACCTTCGGATCCCGAGACGATGAGGGCATCGACTTCGCCGGTACGAATTGCGCGAAGCGTCTCTTCCAATTCTTCCAGGCGCTCACGCAGACGACTAATCTCCAGCCGTCGGCCGGGAACCTGGGTCAAAGTTTTGTTGCTAGCGCTCATATGACAGCCAAATCCAATCCGGCGGCAACCCGGTCCTGATCGGAAAAATCTCCTACCAGGCGGCGCAAAGGTAATGGGAGGCTCTTGATCAGCGTAGGTGCGGCGATAATCTGCTCGTCTCTCGCAGCGGTTGGTTGCTGGTAGATGTCGACGACTTCGAGTTCGTAATGACCTTCGAGAAAGCGGTCGCAAAAATTGCGGACATTGATAATTGACCTGGTCGAACGAGGTGTGGTGCCGGTAACAAACAAACGCAAGACATAGTCTTTTGGCACCGGGGGTGCCAGCGGCATGCCCTTAATCGTCGAAACCCCCTTGCGGCGCTTCATACCGCGCCTGCAGTGCGCACGGCCCGCAGGTCGAGTCCCAACAGCACCCGGTCCGTGTCGGAAAGATCGCCAATGATTTTACGGATTGGGACGGGAAGATTTCGCACCAGCGTAGGGATGGCCAAGACCTGGTCCTGCTGCGCGAGTTCAGGTTTCTTGAGCAAGTCAATAACTTCTATGTGGTACCCTTCGCTCATGTACTCCGCGCACAGTTTCTTCAGATTGGTCATCGCTTTAAGCGACTTTGGAGTTTGACCGGCAATATAAAGGCGCAAAATCAGGTGCGGACCTTTTGCCGCCTTGGTCGGAATGCTGCTTCTCTTTTTCGTTTGCTTCATAAGCTCCCCGGTTCGCTGATTGTCGCCTTAACGTCCCACTTTGCGGCTTCTGGCCATTGCCGCACGATCATCCTGAAGCCGTTTCTCCCTGCGTCCTGCCAGCAGGATGGTTCGCTCCGCCGCTCTCTGTTCTGTCGCGAATTGCGCCCGTAAGGCAGCAATTTGACCTTCCATAGCCTGACGCTTGCTTTCCAGCGCCAATTTTTCCTGTTCCTTCTGCTGGCTCCGGAGCACTTCTTCTTCTTGCTCACGCTGTTCCTGGGCCACTCGGGCCGATCCGGTCAGCACTCCGGCTGCCCCCAGGTATGCGGGCACCAGTTTGATGCCGTTATTGGTGAGTATGAACTCCCGAACCTGGTTGGAATGTGCCATACCGCGCGATTTAACGACATAAAGACCACGATTTCGTTCCCCACTTAATTCCATTTCGCGCAGTAACAACCAGGTATCGATCAGTGACGAGATACCAACCTCGGTCTGCTCGGCGTAATTTCCGCCACTGGTCAGGCTGACGAACATCGCCGTGATTTGTCTTTCCTTGAGAAAATCGATGAGCCGCGTCAACATTGCCTCGACTTCCTTGCTGTAAGTGCCCGCCATTAGATTGGTAATCGGATCCACGATCACTAATTGGGGGCGGCACTGTTCTACCATCTTGTGGATTCGCACCAGGTGCATTTCCAGCCCATACTCGCCGGGACGGCCGGCTTCAAAGCGCAACAACCCCTTTTTCATGGGCTTTTCCAGGTCAAGCCCTATGGACCGCATATTACGAGTTACCTGGTCACGGGATTCTTCGAATGCCACATAGAGGCAGCGTTCGCCGCGCCGGCAGGTCTCCAGCGCCAGATGCGCGGCAATGCTGGTTTTGCCACTGCCGGCGGTTCCGGAAACCAGAACCGTACTTCCGCGGTAGAGACCTTTACCCTGCAGCATCTCATCCAGATCGGCAATACCTGTCGAAATGCGCTCCCGGGAAGCTTTGTGGTCGAGGCCCAGCGAGGTGATGGGCAGAATCGACATGCCGTCCTGATCGATGAGGAAGGGGTATTCATTGGTGCCATGTTGAGTGCCGCGATATTTCACTACGCGGATGCGCCGGGTCGAGAGCTGATCGCTGACCCGATGATCCAGCAGAATGACGCAATCAGAGACGTACTCTTCCAGCCCTTGCCGGGTAAGAGTTCCTTCTCCTCGTTCCGCAGTGATAATCGTGGTCATACCGCGATCTTTCAGCCAGCGAAACAAGCGGCGAAGTTCCGCGCGCAACAGGCCGGGATTAGAGAAACCGGAAAACAGTGCCTCGATGGTGTCCAGCACCACGCGCTTGGCTTTCACCAACCGAATTGCCAACTCCAGACGAATGAAAAGGCCTTCCAGGTCGTATTCGCCGGTCTCCTGAATCTCGCTGCGCTCGACATGGACATAATCGAGATAAAGCTTCTTGCGTGCCACCAAATCGTGAAGGTCAAACCCTAAAGACGCGACATTCTGAGTCATTTCCTGCGGCGTTTCTTCAAATGCCATGAACACGCCTGGCTCGTTAAACTCCATGGCGCCACGCACCAGAAATTCCATTGCCAGCATGGTTTTGCCACAGCCGGGGCCGCCACAGACGATGGTGGGTCTTCCTTGCGGCAAGCCGCCGAAGGTGATGTCGTCCAGGCCCGAAATTCCCGATGCTGCCTTTTTCAGTTGGACACTGGTCAGATCTTTCCGCTTATTCACGTGTTGATTTTCCTAACCTGCTCAGATGAATACATTTAGCGCGTGACAAAGGAAGAGCAGCCGTCACCTTAAGTCCTTATCATGCCTTGACCCGTATATGGGTATGGCGTCAGCAAAAATCGTACGGGAAGGTTAGCCTATCGATTCCGATTGCGTAGGTCAATAGTGACGCAAGTTCCGTCGTCTGTATGACATACGGGATTTTCGAAGCCGGGACGGGGGCAAATTTTGCGCAGAAAACTGATGATTTATCCTCGTGGATACCGTCTAATATTCGTGTTCGTTGCAACCTCGCAAGAGTTTAAACAGCCATGTTTTTGCCATTAGTAGACAACGATCGCCGGACGAATCGGACGCTAGTCCTTTCGCTGGTGGTCCACTTCGTGCTATTGATTTGGATCTTGCTGCCGCCGCGAGCGATTTTTATTTCGCCTTCTTCCGTAAAAGCCGGGGTGAGCGGTAGTGGCCTCACTTATCTATACTTTCCCGCTAAGTCCGGCGAAGCTTCGCAGGAGCAATCCTCGGCTACTCGCCGTCTGATCCTGCAACGAGAAGCTAGGGCCAAAAAACAGAAGCAACGCGAAAAACTTTCACCTCTGCAGAGTGATGAGGCAGAGAAAACGGCGGTAGCGAGCTCAGCCCCGCCTTCAGGATCGGCGTACGGCAGTTCGCTTATCGGATCCCCGGTCGGACAGGAAGTTCGTCCGGCGTTGCGAGTCAAGGGCTCAGAGCCGACGGTAAGTCCCGCGGAGTTTGCCGGCCTGGAAGGAAACGTAGTCGTCGAGATCACGATTGACGACCGTGGAAACATCATTGAGAAAAATCTGCTGCAGAGCTTGAACCCTTCCGTGGATCAGAAAGTTCTGGCCGCGCTCGAAGACTGGCATTTTTTGCCGGCTACTCGCGACGGCGTAGCCATCCCGTCGAAAGAGGATGTCTATTATCACTTCCCGGTAAGGCGCTAGCTTGGGTTATGCGGAATCAGGGGGCTCACGCCTTGAGGGTTGTAGTCTGCGATGCTGACATTCCCCAACCCGCGACCTTTTCGTTATAATCAAATCTCTGCAGGTCATCCGCACGGTATTGCGCCCTTAGCTCAGCTGGATAGAGCGTCTGGCTACGAACCAGAAGGCCGGGAGTTCGAATCTCTCAGGGCGCACCATCAACAACATAGGCGCGCCCTGCCTGGAAGCAAAGTATGAGGCGCTAGTTCTGAACGAGACGAAAAGAATCTTCACAAACTAGCGAGCGAACTCGAGACGCATCGTTTTTGCGCCTTCAGGGGTTGGCATACAACAACGGTGCCGCGACCACCGAAAGGGCCGACATCCAAAGGGCGGTCAGAACGCTCCGTACGATTCAGGAAGACAAACTCGGCTACCCGAAGTGGGATAAAACGAGCGCGATGCATGAATCATCTACGCCGCGAAGAATGTAGTCAGGCGTCTCGCGGCATTAGGCTCCAAAGACGAGCCCTAATTACTTCCAACATGATGTCCGGCACCTTACACATGGGCAATCACAACTCTAATGTTGCCCTTACAACATTGCCTGATAAAATACCGTGCAAATGTTCTGCAAATCATGCCAATCCGACCAGCGCAATTTCAACGGAGAAATCGCTATTCATTTCCCAGGACTTGAAGGTCTGAACAAGCCCATCGTCTGGGTTTTTCCAATGCTTCTCGCGTGTTTGAATTGTGGCTTCACGGAATTTGTTATTCCCGAGAGGGAGTTGCGACAACTTGCGGAAAGCGACGGGGCAGCGGCCTAGCTGCGACGGGAGATTGGGCCTATTCAGTCCAGCCGATGGAGTGTGTTTGTATTCCCGGCTAGGCCAGGATCGCCCTTTTACTTCCACGGCTGACCGACTTATCACCGCCAAGAAACCCCGCCACCGCAGGTAAGAGTTCCGTGCCGGCATCTACCTTCAAGATGTATCCATGCGCCCCAGTGCTCAAAGCTGCGTGCTCGATGTCTTTGTCGCTGTTCTGAGTTAAAAAGAGTATTCCCGCTTCAGGAGCAACTTTGCCGATTCGATTCGCAGCTTTTAATCCGTTCAGGGTGGGAAGTCCGATGTCCAGCAAGATCAAGTCTGGTTGCAGTTCCTGGGCTTTTTGAACTGCTTCCAAACCATCCGCCACTTCAGCGACGACACGCAATTCCGGCCGCGTTAGCAGGATGGAGCGGACGTGTTGGCGCCACGGCTCACAATCATCCACCAAAAGAACTCGAACGGACTCTGCCATGAAGGCCTCCTGTAGCGCATCGGCACAAGAGACCGTCCCCATGGAGGGATCGGCGGAATGTTGTGTAGACCACATAATCCTATCTCAGGCTGTGTCGGCACGCAAACGTTAGAGTTGAGATCATGCGGGGGCGTTGCCCCGAAACTCCGAACAACGATGTTCCTATCGCAAACTTCAGAGAGCTTTTCGCAGAGTTCCATCGGGCAACTCGCCGCCTAAAAGTTCCATTGTTGAGAACAGGCGAGTTCATTCAGAACCTAGTTGTGAGCAAGATAACGACATTGCAACAGTTACGCCTTGCGGGCTGAACGTTAAATCTTTTTGCGAGGGGCCCAAATCCCACGAACGGGAAGCTCGAAATTGGTGTGGTATAGGCCTTGCCTGTCGCCCGGCCAGTGTGATTTGCTTGCCACCATGCAAAGCTGCCTGAGGCCTCGGTCGATGTTCTTAGCATCGATGCCGTTTATTATTTTTCTAGTCGCATGCACCACTAGTCCTAACTACAAGACGTTCAACTTGCCTTCAGGAAAGGCAATTAGAGTAATCGGGATGGGGCAAATCAATTTCAGCCAAGGAGCGCCCGCCATGATACTCCAGTACCAAACCGACCTGAAGGTCGCTGACAAAGCGGCCTTGCGGGACGAGGCTGACGAAATTTGGCCGGTGTTCAGAATTGATGTTGAGCGGGCGAATCTGAAGTCCGCGGTCATCAGCGCAAATGAGATTCCACAGGGATTCATCATCAAACGAGGCAACGCATACAACTTTGTCTACGAGCAAGATCCAACTGGTGTATGGCATTGCTTGGGTGATCGACCATCAGGGAAGTGAGGCAGCCGCGCCACGCTAGCCTATTCAAACTCTTACGTATCTTTTCCGCTTCCAGAGCCCTATTCTATGAATGTCAGGTATCTGACTTTCCACAGCAAACCTCTTGCCAGTAGCGGCATCTGAGGACACCAAGAAATTCCTCTGGCCCGGGGAAGAGTCCAACGATCGCGGCCGAACCCACTCTACGATAACCGGAAGGCATTGACTTGAAGCTGAACTATGCCATTTCAGGCAAGACGGTTGCGCCTGAGGAAGCGCGTCTAAGCGCCCTATTGCAAGACGCGGTCGAGCGGGCCCGCTCCGTGACCGGAGCCGACGGAGCCGCACTCGCGGTGCAGGACGCCGATGGCATCGAGTGGCGAGCCAGTTCGGGCAATGCTCCTGCGGTAGGATCGCCCCTGAAACCAGATTCCGGGTTTACCTGGAAGTGCTTTTCCATCGGTCAGGTGATGCTTTGCAATGACGCAGAGAACGACCTTAGGGTCGGACCGGTCGCGGCCAGGGGTTTGCATCTTTCGTCGCTCGCCGCGGCACCGCTGCGATTCGAAGCCGATGGCTCGGTTCTTGGGGTCATTGAGGTATTTTCTTCACGGCCCTGGGCGTTCGGCGCTTCCCAAGTGGAAGGCTTGGTCCACATTGCCCAGTCGGTGGCCTTGAGGCTGGCGTCCGAGATGGATGCCCTGCCACCTGCATCCACGGGAGTCGAAACTCCGTTTCCCCCGGCGACCATTCTGCCGGAGCCTCGGCTTAGCCCACCATTCCTGCACATTGTGGAACCGGTATCCCGCCCTGCAGATCCCCCGCCTCGGCCGGATGAGGAACAGCCTCCCCCCGAAGTCATTGTTCCCGGACTTGTTTCCGAACCGGCTCCGCCGCCGGCGACAGCCAACCCCCAGAAAGCTTGGCTGATCGCAACAGTCATAATTTTGTTTATCCTGGCGGCGATTTTCATGTGGCGCAGGGAATCCTCACCCTCTTCGTCTGGCAATGCCGCGATACGCGCGCTGGCTACGTCGCCGCCTGCCGAGGCGAAGAATGCCGGCAGCCAGTCCGATAATAGACAAGCGCAAACGGTGATCCCGACTCCATCGCCCGCCTCTAAAGCGCCTTATAACGTGGAGGACAACCGAACCAATACAGCCGCCGGGTACACAGCCGCCGGCAAAAAAGATCAAATTCCCAACGACGAAGGTCGTGATGCTTCTAGTTCACAAAAGCCGCAATCCGCCCCGGTTGTTCCACGCGGCGCGACGCTTACCCCGGGACCAGGTGCGAAAGCCGAGGCCAAGCTCGCGCCTCCCGAGATCGCCCTGGCAACCAACCTCGGGGGCGGGCCGGATCTGGCAATGAGCCCCACGATTCCGGTGAATGTCGCACCCGTCGCGCCTCCGAAATTCGCTCCACAACGCAGTTTCAAAGGCCACTCCAGCTGGATAACGGCAGTCGCATTCAGCGCTAACGGATCGGAGTTGGCCTCGGCCAGTTGGGACCGCAGCGTCAAAATGTGGGACCTGCCCTCCGGCGAAGAGATGAATACTGTTACCCGGAAGATGAAGGAGGTCCAGACGCTGGCCTTCAGTCCTGACGGACGCTGGCTGGCAACGGAGAACTCCTCCAACGTAGTCACCATTTGGGACGCCAGGACCGGGCGCGAAGTTTTGAGTCTTCCGGGCAACAAGCCTCTCGGCCTCCTGGGAAAGAGCTGGGTGTATTCGATTGCCTTCAGTCCTAACGGGCGCTGGCTGGCGTCGGGACTCGATGAAAAAACCATTCGCATTTGGGATGTGGAGACGGGACTTCCAGTTCGCGATCTCGAGGCGGATCGCAGATCGGTGATTTACGTGGCGTTCAGCGCGGATGGACGCTACCTTGCCTCCGGGGCCGACGACAAGACCGTCAATATCTGGGACCTCACCAGCGGCAAGGTGATTCACACCTTAAGCGGTCATAGCAAAAACGTTTACGCGGTTGCTTTCAGTCCAAATGGCCGCTGGATCGCTTCTGCAAGCGCCGACAAAACGGTTCGGCTGTGGGACGCGATGTCGGGGCGTCAGGTCCATTCCCTCACCGGCCACAGCAGTAGCGTCACCAGCGTAGCCTTTAGTCCTGACAGCCGCTGGCTGGTCTCTGGCAGCTGGGACAAGACGGTCAAGATCTGGGACGTGGAAAGAGGAGAGCTTGTAGAAACGTTGACCGGCAACACGAATCCCGTCTATTCCGTCGCCTTTGATTCTCGCGGCAAGTGGCTTGCGTCGGGCAGTCAGGACGGCACGATCCATTTATGGCGCGCCGACCATCTCTAATCGGTCTCCCTAGGTCTTCGTTCTTGGAGGTTGATCAATGCGGTGTGAAATGCTTCCCACAGCAAATCGCTTTTCAGCTGAGGCCCGGAATGCCGCGGGCTTGTCACGTTTTGGAATCTCCTTCGCCTCTATTCTTTTCTTACTTCTGGCTCTCGGAGCGACCAGGCCGGCATCCGCTCAGAGCCTGAACTGGGAGGGACAAGACGGTGTCTTCGTTACTCCACTTGCTTACGCTGTTCCATCGAACGACAAAGGATTCGGCAGGCCAATGGTGGCCTACCACTACCTGGATGGCGGAACGATCCTGGGTGGATTTCACCAGGTGTCGGTCACCATGGGCGCGTGGAATATTCTGGAATTCGGCTATACCCGGACATTGCATCATGACGGAACCAATCCCACATTTAGTCCACTGTGGAGCGAGGGGTTCAATACCTTTCACGCCAAACTCAACGTGCTTAGCGAGAGAAGATCATGGAGACCGGCACTGGCCGTGGGTTTTGTGGCGCGCACTCAGGTCCAAAACGTAGGAGGAGTGCTGCTCGGCAAAGAAACGCACAACGCGGATTTCTATGCCGTGCTTACCAAGACAGTCACTCAGATCCGGCATCTGCCACTGGTTTTCAATGTTGGGTTTAAGGCCACGAATGCATCGCTGCTCGGATTGGCGGGAAACGCTCCCGCTTACCAAGGCAGGGCATTTGGAGCGTTTGCGTTCGCCGTCCGCGGACCGATGAGGACGACAATCTTATTGGGATCGGAAGTGTTGCAAGAGCCGCGCAGAGTGGAAGGGCTGCCGCAAGCGGTGATTCCGACGACGATCACTTATGCGATCCGGTTCATGCCCGCAGGAGCGCTACCACTTCGCGGCTGGGAGGTTGAGGAACCGAAGCTGACACTGGATTTTGGGATCACCCAGGCAGCGGGAAATATCATGCCCGGAGTCAATTTGTTGGCCCGGCGACAGTTTGCCTTGGGAATTACCTACGGATTCTAGAGACTAACTCTGCTTCGGGAACATCTAGGACGGGTGCCCTCACCCGTCCGGCTGTCCTAAACGTCAGTTCGCGCTGCTGCCTGCGCGAGCGAGTCGCCTGCGCCCATATCTTGCTACCAACTGCCCGGATACCTTTTCGCTAGTCGCGCGTCTATCCCCCGAGGCGCAGTTCTGTTTGATTGAACTTTGCTCGTGCCAAGCCCGTAAGAAAAAATAGAGACTCTAGAACCGAGAGCCATCCATGCAAAGCATCCGCATTGCTTTCCGCTCTTTTCTCAAATCGCCTGGATTTGCCATCACCGTCATTCTGACGATTGCGCTGGGAATCGGCGCTAACACTGCGATCTTCACCTTGGTGCATTCCGTGTTGATGAAGTCGCTACCGGTGGTCGATCCTAAGACACTCTACCGTATCGGAGACCGGGATGACTGCTGCGTGAATGGCGGCTTCATGAACGAAGATGGCGACTTCGATCTGTTCTCCTACGATTTGTACCGGCATTTCCGGGACACGACTCCGGAATTCGAACAACTGGCTGCCATGCAATCCGGGAACAGCACCATGGCGGTGCGACGCGGATCCGAGCCGGCGAAGTCACTGCGTGCTGAATACGTGTCGGGAAATTATTTTTCAGTTTTCGGGATCGGGGCTTTTGCCGGCCGGCCCTTGACGGTAACGGATGACACTAAGGGCGCAGCTCCGGCCGCGGTGATGAGCTATCAGACGTGGCGCTCGGACTTCGGTAGTGACCCAGCGGTTCTCGGCTCAACATTCTTTGTGCAGAGCAAGCCGGTGACGGTGGTGGGAATTGCACCGCCGGGATTTTTCGGCGACCGGATAACCAGCGATCCGCCAGCCTTATGGATTCCATTGGCGGTCGAACCGGTGATCGAGCAAACCTCGTTGCTGCCTTTAGCAGAGAGCAATTGGCTGTACGCGGTGGGACGATTAAAGCCGGGTGTAAGCGTGGGCTCGCTTCAGGCAAAGCTCTCCAATAGTTTGCGAAATTGGCTCGGCACGGTGAGCGCTTATACGGATAACGGCGGTTCGACGGTAATTCCAAAGCAGCACGTGGTGGTCACCCCGGCTGGTGGCGGCATTCAGAATCTGCAACAGGAAACCGGCAACGGCCTTCGACTGTTAATGACAATCTCGGGCCTGGTCTTGCTGGTGGCCTGTGCGAATGTGGCCAATCTACTGCTGGCGCGGGGCGCAACCCGCAAATCGGAGACCTCGATTCGCATGGCGCTGGGCGCAGCGCGGACCAGGCTTATCCAGCAAATGCTGACTGAGAGCGTGCTGCTAGGATTCATGGGTGGGCTGGCCGGTCTCCTTGTGGCCTACGCTGGAACGCGCACCATACTGGCGTTGGCATTCCCCGACTCGCCCAATCTGCCGATACACGCCAGCCCCTCCCCTCCGATTCTGGGCTTTGCGTTTCTGCTTTCGCTGGTGACCGGAATTGTCTTTGGCATCGTCCCGGCGTGGATCACATCACACTCGGATCCGGCCGAGGCGCTGCGTGGCGCGAACCGTTCGACTCGCGACCGCGCGTCCTTGCCGCAGAAGGCGCTCATTATCTTCCAGGCTGCACTATCACTGGTGTTGCTGGTTAGCGCGGGGCTTCTGACGAAGTCGCTGCGTAATCTGGAACACCAAAATTTCGGCATTCAGACTGCGAACCGGTACGTCATACATCTGGATCCGGCAGGCGCGGGCTATACACTGGAGAAGTTGCCGGTGCTAAACCAACGGCTGGAACAAGGATTCGCCGCGCTGCCCGGAGTACAAAGTGTGGGGCTCGCGCTCTACAGCGCGCTGGAGGGAAACAATTGGGGTGAGGGCGTGCAAGTTGAGGGGCAACCCGAACCGGGACCGACCGAAAACAGTGGTTCGTCGTGGGACCGGGTAAGTTCCCGTTTTTTCCAGACCGTGGGACAGCCGGTAATTCGTGGGCGGGGCTTCACAGATTCCGACACTGCAACCACCCAACTGGTGGCAGTGGTAAACCAGGCATTCGTCAAGAAGTTCTTTCCCAACAAGGATCCGATGGGACGCCACTTTGGCATCTTCGAACACAAGTTTTCGGCCGCTTTCGAAATCGTAGGTATCGTGGCTGATGCCAAGTACACGAATCCGCGTGACGAAGTCCGCCCAATGTATTTTCGGCCTCTGACGCAGAAAATGCGGGGGCTTACAGCGCCCAATCAGCTTATGGCCGAGGGGCGGTCGCTTTACATCAACTCCGTCACCCTGCTTTTCAAGGCGCCACCGCAAAACCTGGACACAATGGTTCGGCGCACCCTGACGGAAATTGATCCCAACCTTACCGTGATCGACCTGCGTTCGCTTGAATACCAAGTACGCGGCAACTTCAATCAGGAGCGATTGATCGCGCGGCTAACTATGCTGTTTGGGCTACTGGCGCTAGTGCTAGCATCGGTCGGACTCTATGGAATCACCTCCTACTCGGTCGCCCGCCGCACCAGTGAGATCGGCGTGCGGATGGCTTTGGGTGCGGACCGACGCAATGTGTTGTTGTTGGTGATGCGCAATGCCTTGGGGCTGGTGGGGTCGGGCCTGGCGTTGGGAATTCCCATTGCATTTGTTGCCGGACACTACATGGGGGACCAGCTCTATGCGGTGTACTCATACGATCCCGTCAGCATGGGGTTGGCGGTTTTGGTGTTGTCGGTGGCGGCGGCGTTGGCGGGATTTGTTCCAGCGCGGCGGGCGGCGAGCCTTGAGCCTATGGTGGCATTGCGGGTTGAGTGAGCATGCCTGCCTAACGTTGGCGGGAATAGCGGTTGGTCTTTGAGGGTAAGAGCCCGCAATGGGGATGCTTCTCTTGCACAATGTCTTGTAGTCGACAAGGTTCGGGTTCGCTGGTCATTTCTTGGAACCTCGCTTGAATGAGCGATCGATCCGATACTCGTTCAACTTGAGTCTCGCATAAAATAATTACCGCAACCGCTCCGAGCTTTCCCCCGGGGTTTTAAAATTCCATTACGCCTTCAACAATATCCTGATGCGATATCGTTACCTCTGTAATTAGGCTCTAAATCCAACCTATAACATAATCCGACCGAACCTCGGCTCTTTCTCCATACCACTTTCTTTCCGTTTAGGCCGTGCAGGAACGCAATTGTTGAGCTAAGGGCGGGAGCCGGGGATCAACAGAGCTAGAAGGAAAATAAACATGCATTGGTTCAAGTATTTCTTCACCTGTCCGTATTGCGGAAAAATAATCGATTCGGGAAACGATTTGTTGTGTGTAGCAAACCGCGAGCTAATTCCTCGGGCATTGGAAAGCCGTCACGTGGAGTGCCCGAAATGCCATAAGCCCTTCTCAGCCGATACCAATATCGAGTTCACCGTCGATGAATTGAAACGGACAGGGATATAGGCCCGGTTCCGTCCTTGCAGTTGCGACCCATCCGATTGGATACGTGCCGGAAGGGTGTATCGCTCGACTGAGGATCTGCTTTGACTCCAAAAAACCCTAACCCTACCCGATAACTAAGCCTCAGACGGGCCTTCTTTGGGCCGGGCCGCGAGCATGGCACGTCCGTGCCATTCCCCAATTTCGGAATGAATTGTATTTTGATGTTGAGCAGACTTCGGGGGAGGGCTGTTCAACCTTTGTCCCCAAACTCTTAAACGAGAGTTTGGGGATTTTTTGTTTTTTGGCCAGCCGTTCCGCCCCAGTCATCCTGAACACTTTTAGCGCAGCAGAGTCATTGTCCGCTCCAATTCGAAATATATCGTAATGATTCGTAATATAATCGCTATTAGCCTATGAGCACTCATCAGGACCCAACCCGGCCGGCCTATGGATACGCCGCGAATCATCTCCAGGACATGGTGAGGCGAAATCGCCGGTCCGAAACAATTGGGACGTATGCCGTGTGCTCTGCCCATCCATGGGTCTTGGACGCGGCCTTGCAACAGGCTATGGAAGACAACTCCATCGTGCATGTCGAATCCACATCCAGCCAAGTCAATCAGGAAGGTGGATATACCGGGCAGGCGCCTCGTGATTTTGCGGAAGCTCTGCGTGGGCGGGCACAAACTTTGGGATTTCCGCGAGAACAGATATTGCTTGGCGGCGACCATCTCGGACCCTACCCCTGGCGGGACAAGCCCGCCAAGGATGCACTCGCCAAGGCGTCCCGTCTGGTTCGTGACTGTGTGCTCGCGGGGTACAGCAAGATCCATCTCGATACCAGCATGCCATGCGCCGATGATGGAGAAGCTTTGACGGAAGAGACGGTTGCGCAGAGGGCATCTGTTCTGTGCGAAGCTGCTGAGCTTGCTCACGGAGAACTGGGCCCGGCGTTTCCGCAGCCCCTCTACGTGGTTGGGACAGAGGTGCCAGTGCCCGGAGGAGAGACACTTGCTGGGGAGCCTCCGGCGGTCACGACCGTTGACCACATCCATCAAACGCTGAAGACTTTTGAAGTAGCGTTTGCGGCTCGCGGCTTGGCCTCGGCTTGGGAAAGAGTCATTGGGCTGGTTGTGCAACCAGGAGTAGAGTTTGGCAGCGATGTCGTTTTTGAATATCAGCGAAGCAAAACGCTTGCGATAAAAGGATGTCTGCCGGACAATCCTTTGCTGGTATACGAGGCGCATTCCACCGACTACCAATCGACACGCGCTTTGTCGCAGATGGTCGAGGACCACTTCGCGATATTGAAGGTTGGGCCTGGGCTGACGTTTGCATTCCGAGAGGCGATCTTTGCGCTGAGCGCGATTGAAAACGAAATATTTGGAGCCAGGAAGGGAGTGCAGCTTTCGCAAGTCCGCGAAGAATTGGAAAAGGCAATGCTGAAGAACCTGACATACTGGCGTTCTTACTATTCTTCAGGGGACGATCAGGAACTAAGCATGCTGCGTGCCTACAGTTATAGTGACCGATGCCGTTACTATTGGCCCGAACCCGCAGTGGAACAGGAACTCCAGCGGCTACTCCTAAATCTTTCACGGCAGCTTATTCCCATGACGCTGCTTTCCCAGTATTTACCGGCGGAGTATGAAGCGATCCGGACGCTGGGAGTTCGACTTGATGCGCCGGCCATGGTCCATCACCACATTCGAAGCGTTCTGCGTAGCTATGCAGGTGCCTGCGGATTGCGGGCAATTGAGGCTTCTGCCGGTACGGGGCTATAATTTTGGCGTCGCGAGGTGTGCATGATGCGCACAACCAATTTGTTTTTAGTGTTCTTCGTATTGATTTCTGTAGGCGGATTTGCCAGCGAACGCCCGCAATCCGATTCCTCGGTTCCTTCCTCCAAATTTGACCTGTTGCAGAAGCCATCGCAGGGCATGCAACTGGAAAACTTCCAAATACCACTGCGCGGGGATTTGTTCCAGAAGCGCGGGCACGCGGTGGACACTGCGAAGCCACGCAATTCTCCCGACGACTCGCAATCACTTTGCTTCGTGCTGGACACGTATGTGATGCGGCGGGAAGATCCGCAATCGGACGTGACCCGTCCCGGCAGCCATACGACTTGCTCACCGAGCAAGCAGTATTCGGTGAAGAACGCGGTAGAAGTGATAGAGATACCTACTCAATAGGGACAGGAATGCCGGGTGACGTGCCGATGCCAAATTACTTTGCCTCTGCTTCGGCAAGGCGCTTGGAGAGGAAGCGGCGTTCGATTTCGTTTGTGGCTAGCGACAATGCTTGGCGATAGGCTTGGGCGGCCATAGGCCAATCTTTCACCCGCCGGGCAAGATCCCCGCGGACGGCCGGAAACAGATGGTATCCGTTAAGCTCACCCCGGGTTTGCAGTTCGTCGAGAAGTGCGAGTCCTTGCGCCGGACCTTGTGACATCGCAACCGCGACGGCGCGGTTGAGTTCCACCACTGGTGACGTTTGCAGGCGCATCAGCACGTCGTACAAAGCAACGATCTGAGTCCAGTCAGTTTCGTTAGCAGTCTTGGCGTGTGCGTGCAGGGCTGAGATCGCGGCCTGGATGGAATAGGGCCCCGGTGGAGCCTCACGAAGAGCCGAATCGGTGAGCGCGAGTCCCTCTTGAATTTGTTCCTGATTCCAATGGCTTCTGTCCTGGTCTTCCAGCAGTACGAACTCGCCATCAGCGCCAGTACGAGCCTCCCGGCGCGAGTCATGCAGCAGCATCAGGGCGAGCAGTCCACGGGCTTCGGTTTCGCGGGGCAGGAGTTCACAGATAACCCTGCCTAGCCGAATGGCCTCGGCGCACAGGTCGTGGCGGATGAGGAGGTCGCCGCCTGCGGCGTTATATCCCTCGTTGAATATGAGATAGATGACTATCATGACTGCGGCGAGCCGTTCCGATATTTCTTCCTGCGGCGGAATGCGATAGGGAATTCGGGCGTCGCGGATTTTTTGTTTCGCGCGAACCAGGCGTTGCGCCATGGTAGGAACGGGCACGAGAAAAGCTTTCGCGATCTCCTCGGTGGCGAGGCCGCCCAACGTTCGCAGCGTCAGCGCCACCTGAGCCTCAATCATCAGGGCGGGATGACAGCAGGTGAAGATGAGGCGCAGCCGATCGTCCGGCCAATTGGCATCGCTCAACATGGAGTCGGATGTCTCATCGAGTTCTTTGTTGGAGACGAGCGCTTGTAATTCGTCGCGCTTATGTTCGAGCCGGGTTTGCCGCCGCAGCAGATCGATGGCTTTATAGCGCGCGGTGGAAACAAGCCAGGCTCGAGGGTTCGCAGGTATGCCCGTCTGCGGCCATTGCTCGAGCGCGACCGCGAAGGCCTCCTGAGTCACCTCCTCAGCTAAGTCGAAGCTGCCGAGAAGGCGAATCAGGGTCGCTAGAATTCTTGCCGACTCTTCGCGGTATATCTGCTCGATCTTCACCGGTTACCTTTGCAAAGAGTAACTGGTGCAAGCTGTTTTCAGCTAACTGGGCCTTGAGACGCTCACAATTGGCCGCACCTCGATGGATCCGATCCGGGCGCCGGGAATGCGGGCGGCGATACCGATGGCTTCGTCCAGGTCTTTGGCGTCGACCAGGTAATAGCCTCCCAGTTGTTCCTTGGTTTCGGCGAAGGGACCGTCGGTGATGAGCTTCTTGCCGTCACGAACGCGAACCGTGGTGGCTTTGGAGGTGGAGTCCAGGCGGTTGCCGCCTTTGTAGTGTCCGCTGGCCGTGATGCCCTTGGTGAATTCCATGTAATCGCCGACCATTTTCTGTTGTTCCGGTCCGATGTTCTGCCAATAGCCTTCGTTCCCATAGATAAGCAGCAGGTATTGCATTTGGTTCAGGCCTCCTTGCCTGCACTGGTTAGTCGAACGGATTGCCCACGATCGACAGGCAGCGACGAATATTTTCGATAGATAGAGGCACTCTTGCCCGCAAAATATGGCTTTAGCTTCCGTGGACAAGAATGTTCGGCGCATACGTGTACTTCTCACAAGTTTTGCACCGCTTTTGGGTAAAGTCTCGGCAAAGTGTTTGCTATTGAGACGATGAGACGTAAATCTTTCTCAGCATTTGGCAATTCCTACTCGCCAAAGCGCTTCCTGGCTTCCTATTTTCAATAGTTTAGAAGTGGCACGCGGTATGCAAAAGGAGAGAACAGACGAAGTGGCGCGCAACGGGGCGCTCTCGAGAATAAACTTCGGCCAGAGGTTTTCTTGGGCGCCCCTTGCATTTAAGTTTAAAAAGTTAGGTTTGGCCCTCCCCCGATCGCTAAACCACTGTGGCTAGGCGAGAACCAGCCTCTCCTTTAACTCCATCCCAGTCTTTCGCAAAAGCTCCGCAACTACCGGTTCTTTAAGCCTCGAGGCATCGAATTCTACTCGAACCGTGGCCGCTTTCTCATCAAAGCTAATCTTACGTATGCCATAGACCTCGCGGACGTTATCTAATGCGCGCAGCTCGATTTCGGTGGGCGGATTGACGTAGCGGTAAACGACATCTAGTTGGGTCACTAGGAAAATTTCCTCCAGGTACAAGATACAGCATCGAGATAGATCGACGCCTGGCCAAGAAGAATCTAATATGGCCTGCTTGGTTCTAGCGAGCCAGGGTAACGGCCATCTTGTTGGAAACTGCACAAAACCCGTCAGTTAATAAAGATCCGGTCTGCGGCATGTCGGTCGACCCGGGCACCGCCAAGCATAGGGCGGAACATCGAGGAATAACCTATTACTTCTGTTGTGGCTCCTGCGCCACCAAGTTCAAGACTGATCCCGAAAAATATCTGAAGCCTGCTTGTTCGGGTTTGATCTCTATTGGCGGCTTGAGCACCAGTTTTGCTCCGCCGGTACCGAAGGCTTCTGACCCCTCACCTTCGGTTTACGTCTGCCCCATGTGTGCTGAGGTCCGAAAGCCCGTGGCGGGACCTTGCCCGAGGTGTGGCATGGCTTTGGAGCGCGAGACACCGCTAATTTCATCGCGGGTGGAATACACCTGTCCGATGCATCCGCAGGTGGTGCGACCAGGACCGGGATCCTGCCCCATCTGCGGGATGGCGCTTGAGCCGCGAACCGTGGCGGGCGAGGACGAAGAGAATCCCGAATTGGTCGACATGACGCGGCGATTTTGGGTCAGCCTCGGCCTCACCGTCCCACTGCTGTTGACTGCCATGGGCGATATGTTGCCAGGTATGCCGGTGCAGCATGCCCTGCCCGATGGATTGTTGCCTTGGATTGAACTCATCCTGGCGACGCCGGTGGTGCTGTGGGCAGGCCGTCCATTTTTTGAGCGCGGATGGGCGTCGGTTGTGAACCGTTCGACCAACATGTTCACGCTGATTGCAATGGGGACGGGAGTGGCTTATCTGTTCAGCCTGGTGGCGGCCATCGCACCCGAGATTTTCCCTCGATCGTTGTTGGATATGAATGGGATGCCACCCATTTACTTCGAGGCTTCGGCAGCTATCGTGACGCTGGTGCTATTGGGGCAGGTTATGGAGTTGCGCGCCCGCAGCCGTACCGGTGCAGCGATCCGGGCACTGCTGAATCTGGCGCCGAAAACGGCGCGTCTGATCCGGGATGGCAGGGAAGAAGATGTGGCTCTGGATCAGGTGAAGGTGGGAGACAAGTTGAGAGTGCGTCCCGGGGAAAAGATTCCCATCGACGGCGTTGTGCTCGAGGGCTCGAGCTCCGTGGATGAATCCATGGTTACCGGAGAGTCCATGCCAGTCGAGAAGGGGAAAGACAGCCACGTCATTGGTGCCACAGTGAATGGCACTGGATCGCTTCTAATGCAAGCGGAGCACGTGAGCAGCGGGACTTTGCTGGCGCAAATTGTGCAGATGGTGAGCCAGGCGCAACGCAGCCGCGCGCCGATTCAGCGGCTGGCGGATCGGGTGGCGGCATGGTTCGTTCCGGCGGTGATCGCGATTTCCGCGATGACGTTTGTGGTCTGGAGCTTTCTCGGGCCGCAACCAAGGCTGGCGCATGCACTCGTAAATGCGGTGGCAGTGCTGATCATTGCTTGCCCTTGCGCGTTGGGATTGGCTACGCCGATGTCGATCATGGTAGGCACCGGGCGCGGAGCCGGCGCTGGAGTGCTGATCAAGAACGCAGAGGCGCTGGAGACATTGGAAAAAGTCGATACCCTCGTGATCGACAAGACTGGAACTCTGACGGAAGGCAAGCCGCGAGTGACCGCCGCGCATGCGGTCAACGGAGATGAAAACGCCTTGCTGAAGTTGGCGGCAAGCATCGAGCAGGGAAGCGAGCATCCGCTGGGAGCGGCAATCGTTGCCGCTACCAAAGAGCGAAGCCTGGCTCTGTCTCAGGCGCGCGATTTCAGCTACCTACCCGGGCGTGGCTTGCGGGGGCGCGTGGAAAATCGTGATGTCGTCGTGGGAAATGAGCCCTTGTTACGCGGCTTGGGAATAGATATTTCCGGCCTGAGTGACCCGGCAAAAACATTGGGGGCCGATGGACAGTCGGTGATTTACGTCGCGGTGGATGGAAAGGCAGCTGGGTTGATTGGGATTTCTGATCCCATCAAAGCAACGACGGCCCAAGCGTTGCGCGACCTGCAAGCCGCGGGGTTGCGGATTGTTATGCTCACCGGCGACAGTAAGCCGGCAGCCGAGGCAGTAGCACGCCAGCTAGGACTCTCAGACTATGAAGCCGAAGTCTTGCCCGACAAGAAAGCTGAGGTTGTGAAGCGTCTGCAAAAAGAGGGACGCACGGTGGCCATGGCAGGCGATGGCATCAATGACGCTCCGGCGCTGGCGCAGGCTAATGTCGGCATCGCTATGGGCACGGGAACAGATGTGGCCATGGAGAGTGGCGGCGTGACCCTGGTAAAGGGCGATCTGGCGGGCATTGTACGAGCGTGCAATTTAAGCCGGGCCACAATGCGCAATATTCGCCAGAATTTGTTCTTTGCTTTTATCTATAACTCGATTGGCGTGCCGATTGCGGCTGGGGCGCTGTATCCGTTGTTTGGATTATTGCTCAGCCCAATCCTGGCGGCGGCCGCGATGAGTTTTAGTTCGGCCTCGGTGATTGCGAATTCGTTGCGGTTGAGGCGAGTGGAATTGTAGGAAGGACGGCGGGAAGGCAGTTAGGTCTACGGTTTTGCCGGCTCGACGGGGAGCACGAAGAATTTCTGATAGCACTCGGTGCACAACCATATCCGACCATTGCTATATCCAGTGGAGTGTTCAGATTCGCCATCGATGGTTAGCTCCCAGTTACAGATGGAACAATAGTCACGCGAACATCCGCCCGCGACAAACTTGAAGGCAGGATCTTCTTTCAGCGTTGTATCGAAGGAAATACTGTCGCTGCTGGTCTCGACGACTATATCCGAAGGTTGCCACGGATAAAGGCGCCACGCGAATTCCCCAAGTTCCTCGAGTTTCCCCCGAACATAACTGATAGGCCAGTCTTCCCCGTGAATTTCTACTACGTCCGCTGCGGACCTCGGTCGTTTGCCGACGAATTCGCGCACCCGCGCGAGGGAAACGCCTTGCGAGTTCAGCAGTCGAGCGCCCAACCCGCCTTTCTCGCGCAGAAGGCCTAACAACAGGTGCTCCGACCCGATATGTTTATGCGAAAGGCGCTCGGCTTCTTCCCCCGCGTACTCTAGGACCCGCTTGCACTCGTTGCTGAG
>Ga0097621_100000224_pt1 | contig 37801 bp, 28 predicted proteins | sample KBSMisM72_FD_73165 | JGI IMG/M metagenome (GOLD analysis project Ga0097621, IMG submission 73165) | Miscanthus rhizosphere microbial communities from Kellogg Biological Station, Michigan, USA - KBS Miscanthus M7-2 (version 2) (version 2) | ecosystem: Host-associated > Plants > Roots >... | reverse complement strand
ACCTTTCACCTTTCACCTTTTACCTTTCACCCTTATTTCTAACTGTCTTCCTTCTCAATCTTCACTTCCCCCTTGTCTTTCCTGGTAATGCTGGATGCACCGCTGGTTTTCATTTCACGAATAGTTCCCGTTCCCATATAATACACATCGCTGGCGCCGCTGGAATGAACGGACATTTCCTTATTCACCGTGATCTGGACATCAGAAGAGCCGGAGGAACTGATGTATACATAGTTTGAAATCAATTCAAATCCTTTCACATCACTGGAACCACTCAGGTCAATATTGACTTTTTCCGCCGTTCCCGTGATCTTTGAGTCAGAGCTCCCACTTTGATCGAGCTTGAGGTTGCCCACCTTTACGGCTCCTTTGAAATCGCTGGAACCACTGAGATGAATTTCGAGATCATTTGCCTGGATGAATCCATTGACATACACGTCGCTTGCGCCGGAAGCCGACAATCTTGATAGTGTCTTGTAAGAAACATAAGCCCTCATTTTCCGATCTTCATTTCCAAACCAGCGGATCTTGTCATCAAGGTAGATCTTGAGTGTGCTTCCTTCCACGCGGGTTATAATCTTGTCCCTGTATTTTGTATCGGATGCACTGACCACCACGGTTTCCTTGTCACCGGGTGAGAGATACAGGTCAATACCACTTGCAACAGAAATCGAACTGAAGCCGGAAACATTGCGCACTTCGGCATTCTTATCATTTACGAATACTTTGTCATCCTGTGCCGTGGCAGCCATCGCACGGGTGGCAATAAAGAGCAATAAAAAGAACTTTTTCATGAGTAAACGTTTATAAAATTGGATTTTGATCAACCCTTAAATTTAATGTCGCTGCCGCCACTGCTTGAAATCTTTTTTACAGAAGCAGATCCTTTGTAGTAGATATCGCTTCCACCACTTGCGGTTGCATTGATTTCTTTATTTGCGGTAATACTCGCGTCGGATCCACCGCTTGCATTTGCTGTGCAGTAGTCCGCCACCAGGTCAAATCCATGGTAGTCACTGCCCCCGGAAGAACTCAGGTCCAGTCGCTCGGCATTTCCGGAAATATACACATCAGATCCGCCACTGCAGTCAATGGATAATTCCTTTACCTGCACCTGTCCCCTGAAATCGCTGCCACCTGAAGCATCCAGCTTCAAACGGTCAAGCTTAAGCGAACCCTTTACATAAACGTCGGAACCTCCACCTGCAGACAGTTTGTCGATATTCGCGCAAGACACATAAGCCTTCAAATGACGATTATGCCAGGACCATTTCCAGGAATCCTGCTTGAGATAAATTTTCAAAATTCCATTCTTTACTTCGGTCACAATCCTGTCTCTCACATCCTGATCATCCGCACTAACGGCAACTGTTTCTTTACCGCCCTGGTTGAGATACAAATCTATGCCACCACCGATTTCTATTCCAGTGAAACTACCTACCGGTCTTAATTGTGCATTCTTATCGTTAACAACGTTATCGTTCTGGCTGAACGCGACCATATTGATCATCATCGCGGCCAAAAATGCCAACTTTTTCATTTGTTATTGATTAAAGGGGTTATATTAATCTACTTTTCTGATCTTGCCTGAACCTGAACTGGAAACACTCCTGACTTGTGCACCGCCCTTGTATGAAACATTCCCTGAACCGCTTGTGCTTGCAGAAATTTCTTTGTTTGCGGTGATTTGAATATTGCCCGACCCACTGATTTCAATTTCACAATTGTCCACCGTCATGTCATACCCCATAACGTTTCCGGACCCGCTGGTGCTAAATGAACCTTCCTGCGCCGATCCTGATATTTTCACGTTTGACGAACCGCTTTGATCTACTTCAAGCCTGTTTGCCTGAACATCACCCTCAAAATTACCTGAGCCGGATATGTCAAGGGAGAAATGATCCGACTTGATCACGCCGCTCACATATATATTGCCCGAACCCGCAAGCCCCAGACTTTTTAGAGTTCTTGCAGAAACATAGGCGCGGTAATGCCTGCCCATCGTATTCCATTGATTGGACCACCAACTCTTGTCCTTCTTATAACGGATTTTCAGAATATCTCCCTCCACTACTGCTTCTATTTTATCCAGGTCAGCCGGATCTTTCGAACTCAATGCCACTTTTTCTTCGTTACCCTGGCTTATATAGAGATCAATGCCGCCTGAAACCTCTACGCCCTCAAATTCGGATACCCTTACTTCCTTTGCGTTTGCGTCTTTTATAACTTTTTCCTGCGCTTTAGCGAAAGATATGGTCGCTAAAACTGCAACTAGTGCCAGTCCTTTTTTCATTTTCATCAGTTTTTAGTTTTTATAAGCTTACCCAAATGGTACGATGCTGAGCCATAAAAGTTACACCAAACGGCAAAAAATTCATTGCTCTGCCCTAACTTTGCGGCGAAGACCGATCAGGGTAGCGATTACCCCTTCAGTCATCATTTTCAGCGATTCCCGGGGTGCTTCCCTTTTATAGGGGGAGGCTGAGATTAAACCCGCAGAACCTGAACAGGATAATGCCTGCGCAGGGAGGACAGAACCCTCTATTCCTCTTTTTTCCGCAGCATTTCCCAAAATCAATTTTTCACGTAAAAATCAAACGAATGAAAAAATTGTTTTTCGGAATTTGCTTCATTTTGGCCGGTCATCAACTGTTGGCCCAGGCCATTTTAAAAGGCAAGCTATTCCAAACAGACAGCAGCTCCGCACTTTCCGGGGCCACAGTAGAGTTGCTCAACCAGGGCAGCACCATCACCAATGACAAAGGTGAATTCAGCTTTTCCAAAATCAGGCCAGGCAATCATCAACTGAGAATCACCAATACTGGTTTTCAGACTTTGTTGGAATCCGTACAAATTCACGAGGGGGTGAATGAGGTCAGTTTCCAAATGGAAACATCAAAATTGTTCCTGACGCCTGTTGAAATCCGTGCCATCCGGGCCGGCGACCAGGCACCCTTCACCAAGATCCAGCTTTCGAAGAAGCAGATTGAAAAAGAAAACCTGGGACGTGATCTTCCATTCCTGCTGGACCAGACGCCTTCAGTGGTTGTGAATTCAGATGCAGGAACGGGTGTGGGTTACACCGGCATCAGGATTCGCGGAACCGATGCCACGCGCATCAACGTTACACTCAATGGCATCCCCTACAATGACGCAGAAAGCCAGGGTACTTTTTTTGTTGATATCCCTGATATCAGCTCTTCCCTCAACAGCATCCAGGTTCAACGTGGTGTAGGTACCAGCAGCAATGGAGCCGGTGCTTTTGGTGCCACCATCAATTTAAGTACGAATGAGTTTTTGGAAAAGCCTTATGGAGAATCTTTCAATAGCTACGGCTCGTTCAACACCTGGAAGAATACCCTAAAAGCCGGCACAGGGCTCATCAACGATCATTTCACGGTGGATGCAAGAATATCCCGAATAAGCAGCGATGGTTATATTGACAGGGCTACCAGTGATTTAAAATCCCTCTACCTCTCGGCGGCTTACATTGACAACAAGTCATCGCTGCGTTTCAATTTTATCTCGGGCAAAGAAAAAACCTACCAGGCATGGTATGGCGTTCCCGAAAGCCTGCTGAAAACCGACAGGACCTTTAATCCGGCAGGTACGGAGAAGCCGGGTGAGCCCTACGACAATGAGACCGATAACTATCAACAGGATCATTACCAGCTTTTTTTCAATCATGAATTCAATAAAAACTGGAGCTTCAGTACCGCGTTGTTTTTAACGAGGGGAAAGGGATATTATGAAGAATACAGGGCGACGCAGGCTTATGCTGATTATGGCCTTCCCGATGTTATCCTGGGATCTGACACCCTGACTTCAACAGACCTGGTAAGGCAACTCTGGCTGGACAATTATTTTTATGGGAATATCAGCTCTGTTCAATACAAGAATGAAAAAACCAATGTCATTCTCGGGGGTGGTTGGACGAAATATGATGGGGGCAATTATGGAAAGTTGATCTGGGGTCAGCAGGGCATCCCCAAGGATTACATGTGGTATGATCACGATTCACGTAAGACCGACCTCAACCTTTATGCGAAATGGCAACAAAGAATAGCAGATCATTGGAACGCATTTGCCGACCTGCAATTCCGCAGGGTTGATTATGAGATCGATGGATTTCGTGACAATCCGCAACTTAAGATCGATAACACCTACAATTTTGTAAACCCGAAATTGGGAATTTCATATACGAAAGGTGAATGGTTCGGTTATGCGTCATTCGCCGTGGCCAACAAGGAGCCGAATCGCGATGACTTTGAGGCCGGCGCACAGCAACAACCCCAGCCTGAACGCCTTCAGGATGTTGAATTGGGAATCGAGAAAAGAAATTACCGGTTTAACTGGGGTGCCACTTTTTATTACATGAACTACAAAAACCAGCTTATCCTCACGGGTAAAATCAATGATGTGGGCGCCTATACGCGCACGAACATTCCAAAGAGCTACCGTACGGGCATTGAGTTGCAGGCAAAGTGGAGACCCTCAAATTGGATTAATGTCAGTGGCAATTTTACCCTGAGTGAAAATAAGGTCATTGACTTTGTGGAATACTATGACGATTTTGACAATGGCGGCCAGAAATCGAATCAGTACACAAAGACGGATATTGCGCTGTCGCCTTCAGCCATTGGCGCAGCTACCGTCAACGTATACCTGCTGAAGGGATTGGAAGTTGATTTGCTGGGAAAATATGTCAGTCGCCAATACCTGGACAACACAAATAATACATCCCGCAGTCTGAATCCATATTACGTTCAGGATGCCAGGGCCATCTATACCTTGCCCCATTTCCTGTTTTCAGAAATCAGCCTGGTGCTCCAGGTAAACAATCTGTTCAACAAAAAGTACGAGCCCAACGGGTACACCTACCCCTATTTCTCAGGAGGTGAGGCCGTCGCCGATAATTATTATTTCCCAATGGCAGGCACCAATTTCATGGCGGCTGTTAACATCAAGTTTTAGCAAGTAAAAAGTAAAAAGTAAAAATTCAAAAGTGATATCAGTATCCATACTTTTGAATTTTTACTTTTGACTTTTTACTTATTTTCGTTCGATATGAGAAAAATCTACCTGCTCTCCTTTCTGCTTGCCTTGAATTGCCTGGCAGAAGCGCAAACCCCTAACAAACGTTCAATTACCCCCGCGGACATTTACCGGCTGCCTTCAATTGGCAGCGGGCAAATTTCGCCAGACGGTCAATGGGTTGCTTATACCCTCACCGTTGTGGATACGGCGAAGGATAAACGCTCCACCAGCATTCGCATGATTAATTGGGACGGCACGCAGGATATCAGGCTCACCAATGGCACTGAAGGTGAAAGTCGTCCAAGATGGAGTCCGGATGGAAAATACCTTTCTTTTCTTTCCTCCCGGCAAGAATCAAAGGGAAGTCAGCTCTGGCTGCTCGACAGGCGCGGAGGCGAGGGCACCCGGCTGACTGAATTCAAAACCGGCATCAGCGATTACAGCTGGAGTCCTGACGGGAAAAAATTGCTATTATCCATTTCAGATTTTGATCCGGATGACACGGTTAAGAATAAGACGACCAAGCCCTACGTGATTGACCGATACCAGTTCAAACACGATGTAAGTGGTTACCGGTATAAGAAACTTTACAACCATCTATACCTGTTTGACGTTGCGACAAAAAAACTGGATACGCTTACGCGTGGCAGTTATGACGAAGAGGACGCCAGTTTTAGTCCGGATGGATCCAGGATTGTATTTACAAGCAATCACAGCCCGGATCCTGATCAAAATGAAAACTCGGATATTTTCATCATTGAAGCCAAATCCGGCGCCACCGCGAGGCAGTTGACGCACTGGAATGGCGCAGACGAATCACCTCGCTGGAGTCCCGATGGGAAATGGATCGCTTACACGCGTTCCACTACTCCCGATAATTATCTGATGTATGATCAATTCATCTTAAGTGTTGTATCGAGCGATGGTGGGGAGCCAAGACTCTTAAGCACCTCAATCGACAGGCCTGTTCATCACCCAAGATGGGCGAAGGATGGGAAATCGGTCTTTGCCATTGTTACAGACGACAGGCAGGACCTGATCGCGTCTTTCGACCTTGCGAGTGGCGCAATGACCAGGGTGGCGGATGGTGAAAGATCATATAGCGCGCTCGAATGGGCAGATGGTCATGAAAACAGTTGGATCACATTAATGACTGAGTCGCAACAACCGGATGAAATATATGTCCTGGAAAATGGCAAAGCAAGGAGACTGACCCACCAGATGGATGAGTTCCTGGCGCCCCTTTCTCTCGCCAAAGTGACGGGCTTTCAGTCTAAGAGCAGCGACGGTGCTACGGTATCGGGACTTCTCTACATGCCTGCCAGTGCGGCGCCCAACCAAAAATTGCCATTGATTCTGTATATCCATGGAGGACCCGTTGGACAAGATGACTATGCCTTCGATCTCGCACGTCAAATGTTGGCCGGTGCGGGTTACGCAGTAGCTGCGGTAAACTACCGTGGAAGTAACGGTCGTGGCTTGCAATATTCAAAGGCAATTGCTGCGGATTGGGGAAACAAGGAAGTACTCGATTTACACGGTGCCGTGGACTATCTCGTTAAATCAGGCATTGCCGATCCTGCGAGGCTTGGCGTTGGCGGATGGAGTTATGGCGGGATTCTGACCGATTACCTGATTACATCCGATACTCGTTTTAAGGCTGCGATCAGCGGTGCCGGAACGGGATTCACGCTTTCCTTGTATGGCGTAGATCAATACATCACTCAATATCAAAATGAGATCGGGCCGCCCTGGAAATCCATCGACAAATACCTCAAGATTTCTTACCCGCTTTTGAAGGCTGATAAAATAAAAACGCCAACGCTTTTCCTGGTTGGCGAAAAAGATTTCAATGTGCCTTCTGCGGGGAGTGAACAAATGTACCAGGCCTTAAGGACACTGGGCGTACCTACCGAGCTTATCATTTATCCAGGTCAATTTCATGGGCTTACTGTTCCGAGTTACCAGAAAGACAGGTATGAGAGGTATTTGGCGTGGTATGGGAAGTATCTGAAGTAGATTTTTGATTGTGGATTGTAGATTTTGGATAAAGATTTGGGGTTTTGGTATTACCAAAATCCAAAATCTACGATCCAAAAACTTTATCCAAAATCCACAATCCAAAATCCAAAATCTTTAAAAGCTGTAAATTGCACGTTCTATAATTATTCATCATGGAGCTAATTACTGTAGAAGAATTGAAGAGCCGCATGGATGCGGGAGAGAAAATAAACCTCGTTGATGTGAGAGAACCGCGAGAGCATGCGGATTTCAATATTGGCGGCATTTTGCTTCCCCTGGGAAATTTCAGGACGATGGAATTGGATCCTATTGAAGGTTTCAAAGACGAAGAAGTGATCCTCTATTGCCGCAGCGGAAACAGGAGCGGCCAGGCAGCCCTGATCCTGGACGGAATGGGTTTTAAGAACACCAAGAATCTTGCTGGAGGCATGCTGGCCTGGCAGGAAAGAATCGGAAGATAGATTTAGTACTCACTTTTTTCCGCAGACGAAGGCAGCTTAGAAATGACGCTGTCTGATCTTACTGCCGGCTTGATCACGCTCAGCCAGATATCGATCATCTGTCCCTGCCTGATGCGGTTCATTTTTCGGTCTTCATCATAACGCTCCGGACTTTGCCTGTATACGAAGGCGTTTGCAGTATCCCGCACATCGGGATCCGGAATGGGCAGTGACCCAATTCCGCCTGCTTCGAGGAGAGTCTTTGCTTCCAAATAATTCATACCAATCAGGTTCGGGACGGGCATATCCTCCTGCCCGACGCCAGCGCCTAAAACGAGAGATATGGTGCTGCCCATCGCAAGTTTGGTTCCCGGTTTAATTTCCTTGTCTTTGAAAATCTGTTCCAAAACAGCATTCTTGGCGATGTCCGGCCGGTAACTCGTATCACCCATTTTCAGGCCACGCGCTTTCAATTCCAATTCTGCATTTCTAAAGCTCATGTTGATCAGGTTGGGCATCTCGATGATGGGTGCAATGGATCTGCTCACCACCAGGTAAACCGTTCGGTTAACCTTTACCGTAGCATCGGGCTCAGGAAATTGTTTTACCACAACCAATTTGGGGATGGTATCATTATAAATTGAATCCTGGATAACGATTGAGAATCCCTGGTTTTCCAGTAACAACGTTGCATCTGCAATCGACTTGCCCTTGACCTCGGGAATCTTGAGGTATTCGCCATGATGAGTGAAATGGTTGAGCGATTGCAGAAAAATGATAATTATTAGAACACCCAGTCCGATTACAACCAGAAGGTTTACCCAGAAAGGGCGTTTGGTAATGAATTGAAACATTCGCTTTTTTTCTAAGTCCAAGTGAGACTAATATAGTAATTAAAAATTATGCCAGACTAACTTTGCGGCCCAGTGCTTCCTCTATTAACGAAGAATAAAATTGTCTTAAAGTCCAGCCCATCGCCTTTACCTGTTGAGGCACGATGCTGGCTTCAGTTTGTCCGGGAACCGTATTAATTTCGAGCATGTAAGGTTCTCCAATCTCTTCGTTGTAAATAAAATCGATCCTGACAATGCCCCTGCAATTGAAAATTTGGTACACCCGTGTGGCAGTCTGTCTTATTTTTTCTGCAATGCGGTCTTCCACTTTTGCGGGTGTAATTTCTTCCGAAAACCCGGCTGTATATTTGGCTTCGTAGTCAAAAAAGTCCTTCTTGGAAATTACTTCCGTCATCGGCAGTGGAATGATTTCTCCCTCCCTGGTTCTAAATACGCCAATCGTAAATTCCCGGCCTTTGATGAATTCTTCAACCAAAACCTGGTCGTCTTCATTAAATGCTTTTTGCAATGCAGATTCCATCTCTGCGGTTTCAGTCACTTTACTCATTCCAATGCTGGATCCACCGTTATTCGGCTTCACGAATACGGGCAGTTTAAGTCTCGCAAGCACTTCTGTTGCCGAAGGTGGATTCTGTTTGAAGAGATGGAGGGATTTGGATACCCTGATGCCTCCGAAGGCGGCCACAGCTACCGTATAGCGTTTGTTAAAAGTAAGGGCAGAAGTCGCGGCATCGCAGGAGGTATAGGGCAGATTTACCATATCAAGATAGCCCTGAAGTTTTCCGTCTTCTCCAGGTGTACCGTGGATGCCGATAAATACCGCGTCAAATTTGATTTTATTGCCATTTAAGCCGATGGTAAAATCATCCCGGTTGATTGGAAGTTTTTCGCCATTGTCAGGAATATAGAACCATCCCTGCGGCGTGATATCGATTTTATAGATATTGTAAAGATCGGAATCCAGGTTTTGCTCAATGGTAATAGCGCTTTTGTATGAAATGACAGCCTCACCGGAATAACCTCCGGTGACAAATGCGATATTGGGCTTCATGGTAGAGAATCAATTGGTTTTGGCAAAGAAAGGGAATTATAGGCATTCAACGATGGAGCGGTGATTTGAGTATGTAGGAAACCTTAAAATTAGATTTTGGATTTTGGATTGGGGATTTTGGATAAAGTTTGTGGATTTTGGATGATGGGTTTTGGAGGTATTCAACATCCAAAATCTTATGTCTAAAATCTTTATCTACAATCCACAATCTACAATCTATTCTCATTGCTCTTCTTCCGTATGCTCCGGCTCCTCTCCATCTCCCACCCCTTCATTCCCCGAATCCAAAACAAATTTCCATTTGCCTTCTTTATTCTTGTGCCAAATTGTGACATAGGTGCCACGGATGGTGGTATCGGCGGATTTCAGGGTATACATTCCGTAGGTATATCCCAAATCGCCCGATTGTGCAACATCGGCACGGCTGGGCCGCCAGGTAAGGGAAAAACTCGAATCGTTCATCGAGCTGATGAATTCAATGGCGTCGGCGCCAACAATAGGATAATGGCTTGGCCTGAGAAGAACGCCATCATCTTCCAGGAATTCCAGGAATGCTTTGCGCATTCCTTTTTCTTTGCTGGTATTCGAGAAATCCACATCAGCCTGTTGCATGCTGTTAAGCGCGCGAATGCGCTCTTCATTCTTCTTAAACTTCAGGTTACAGGAAGCCAAAAAAATCACCATGGCAAGTAATACAAACCTCATGTTGTTGAATTTGCAGTTGTACAAAACTAAAAAGGTGAAGGACTTAAATTCTGCTAAGTTGCCTTCACCCTATAACGGGAAATATCACCCGCCTCTAATTGGCGCCGAAACGCCATAAAAAAAATTTGGTGGCAAGCGCTACCGCTTAACCTTATATATGCATCCTGGCTTTTTTCGCCAGCAATTCGTCAACCGTTTCGCGATACATTTCATCAGGTACGCAGCAATCTACCGGACAAACGGCAGCACATTGCGGCTCTTCGTGGAAACCCTGACATTCCGTGCATTTGTTCGGCGTGATGTAATAAGTGTCCACACTTACAGGAGCATTTTTTTGTTCAGCATCAACAACCGATCCATCCATAAGGGTAAAAGATCCTCGGATGGTTGTGCCGTCTGCAACGGCCCATTCAACGCCGCCTTCGTAAATAGCGTTGTTGGGGCATTCGGGTTCGCAGGCGCCACAGTTGATACATTCTTCAGTGATCTTGATGGCCATTTTTCAGATTTTTTGAGGGTTAGATTTTACGTTTACTTTGCAATCAAATGTAGGAAGAAGTTACCTTAATTATCAAGATGAATTTACAACATCGAATTCACATTTTATCTCAACTCGGTAAATATATTTTAGATGACAATGAAGCCTGGAATGCCACCAAACAAAGGGCTTCACAAGCCAACGCATGGTTTACTCCCGAATTTATTGAATACGCGCTCTGGCAGATTTCAAATTCATTTCTTGATGAGAAAAAACTCGTCGAATGGATAAATAAATATGATTTTAATCCGAACGAAAGCCATCCCAGGAACGTGGGAATTGTCATGGCAGGAAATATTCCGCTTGTGGGATTTCATGATTTTCTCTGCGCTTTCGTCGCGGGCCATCACATGTCCATTAAATTGTCATCAAAAGATGATGTGCTTCTGCCCTTCCTGGTGCAAAAGATGCAGGAGTGGGAACCCGCCCTGAAGGAGAAAATCCAGTTTGCCGCGATGCTCAAGGGCGCAGATGCCTATATTGCCACCGGCTCCGACAATACCGCGCGCTACTTTGAATACTATTTTGCCAAACGTCCTTCTATTATCCGGCGCAATCGCAGCTCGATCGCTGTTTTGAAGGGCGATGAAGATTTTTCTGATTTGGAAATGCTTGCCGATGATGTTCACCTCTATTTTGGATTGGGATGCAGAAACGTCACTAAGATTTATGTTCCCGAGGGATATGATTTTATCCCTATGCTTAAAGCCTTTGAGAAGTATGCTTACTTCAGCGATCACAATAAATACCGGAATAACTACGATTATAACTTCGCACTACAAATCATGAACAGGGGATATTACATGACAAATGGATCCCTGCTGCTGGTGGAATCTCCACAACTCTTCTCTCCCATCAGTCAGCTCAATTATGAATTCTTTGGTAATGTTTCCCAACGAGTCGTTAATGAGGATGCAGACAAACTTCAATGCATCGTTGGACGTGGGTTTCTGAGCTTTGGAGCAACCCAACAACCTGTCCTGACCGATTATGCAGACGGCATAGACACACTGCAATTTTTGCAGGAATTATATCGTTAAATCTGACGTCGTTTCCGAGGTTAATTCGTTAAATTTACCGAGCCGTTGAGATCTACGAAGCCCTTACTAATTATTTGTTAAACTCAACCAGCGGGACATGACAATTTGAACGGAGCTGTTTCTTTGTAGTCAGAGAGGCATATAATTTGATCCAACATTGGAAACCTTTAAAAAAATATTCAAAGATGAAACTTAGAAACGTTTTATCGACTGTATTGATCAGTGGTGGTACAGCCCTCGCCGTGCTTTTTGGATACCAGCATTTGGCGCACAAACCCGTATTTACGCAGGAAGCAGTTAAGATTCCGGCGAATTATACCGGATTCGAAAATAATCCTCCAGGACAGCCAGTAGATTTTCAACAGGCGGCCCAGGCAGCAACACCGGCAGTGGTTCATATCACGACGGTGATAGGCAAGAACCAGGCAAGCAATAATCTTCCAAGGAAGAAGAACCCCTTCTCTGATCTTTTCGGAGACGATTTTCTTGATGAATTTTTCGGCAACCCACAAATGCGATCAGTGCCTCAGCGTGCTTCGGGATCAGGTGTGATCATCAGCGAAGATGGATTCATCGTGACCAACAATCACGTGATTGACGAAGCTGATGAAATCAAGGTGACGCTGAGTAACAAAAAATCTTATACAGCCAAAATGGTGGGTACAGATCCCAGCAGCGACCTGGCTGTGTTGAAGATTGAAAGTAAGGGCCTTCCCTTCCTCCTGTATGGTAACTCAGACCAGGTGAAAGTTGGTCAGTGGGTTCTGGCAATCGGATATCCGCTGAATCTTGAAACAACAGTTACTGCAGGCATCGTCAGTGCAAAAGCCCGAACACTCGGGTTGAATGCAAGGAAGAGCCAGACGCCCATTGAATCATTTATCCAAACGGATGCTGCCGTGAACCAGGGTAATAGCGGCGGCGCCCTCGTGAACACGAATGGTGAATTGATCGGCATCAACTCTGCCATCGCTTCGCCCACCGGTGCATACGCAGGTTACTCCTACGCCATTCCGGTTAATATTGTTAAGAAGATTGTAAACGATATTCTACAATTCGGAACAGTACAGCGCGCTTACATCGGCATCAGCTACCTGCCCGATGATGCTCCTGATACTGAAAAGGAAAAGGTTGGCTACAAAGAAGGCCAGGGTGTGTTTGTGAGGGATGTGGCTAAGGACGGCGCTGCTTCAACCTCAGGCTTAAAGGCTGGAGACTATATCACTAAGGTAAATGGTGTTAGAGTTCTCACCGGTTCGGAAATGGTTGAACAGGTTGCAGGCTACAAACCCGGCGACAAGGTTTCCCTTTCTTACCTGAGAGATGGTAAAGAAGCTACGACTTCCGTGACGCTCAAGAATAGAGCTGGCAGCTACGAAGTCGTAAGAAATACTGTGCTCGATAAATTGGGAGCAGAATTTGAAAATGTGGACAAGAAACTTGTGTCTGAATTTGGATATGAAGGAGGCGTGCGCATTAAGAATTTGACCAACGATGGTATGCTGAGCGATCAGAATCCGAGTTTGAAAAAAGGATTCATCATTGTAAAAGTATCTGGTAAGGCAGTTAAGAATATGGATGAATTCAGCCGTGCACTTGAAGTTGCAGGCAATAGCGCTACACTTGAAGGATTCTATCCTGGCTCAGAAAACGTGTACGTTTATGGACTTAACGATCTGCAGAAATAAGCGATTTTGATACAGTTGATTTAAATTTTAAATCCCCTTCGATTTTCGGAGGGGATTTTTTTAAATCGGGCTGAAGTACACTTTGTAGTCCCACGATGTTAAAAGGTATTCTGAATAGCCATCCAGCCTGATGCTCTGTTGCGAAAACAATTCGGTGAATTCTCCTTCCGGCCCGTGTTCCTGGATGTGGAACCTGACGGGATCGCCTGATGACAGATTCAACAATACCAGTACCTGCTGATTTTCTTTTTTCCGAAGAAATGCGAATACGCGCTCATTGGCTTCGGTTTGAAGCCTGAAAGTAGTAACCGAAGTATCGGCCGCTCTCAACGCCGGATGCTTGGAATGTAACTGTAATAGCTTTTGATAGAAACCCGCCAGTTTCAATTCGCTGTTCCATTCAATCGGGTCTCGGTCGAAGAATTTCAACCTTTTCAAATTCGGTAATTCCTGGCCACTATACAGGAGCGGCATGCCGTTCCAGGTAAAGCTGAATACTGCAAGCGCATTTGTCATGTCGCCATACTTCTCGAACTCGGTGCCATTCCAGCTATTCTCATCGTGATTGGAAGTGAACCAGGCCGGAATCGAGATTCCATTTGTAGCACTCGCGTAGCGCTGCAAAACGGCATCCAGGCTACTAATGGGCAAATGCTTTTTGTAAAAATCTTCGGTCTTGTGCATCCAGGTCCAGCTGTAACTCGCGTCAAACACTTCCATATATTCCGGATGTTCCAATTCATCCAACTCTCCCAACCAGAAAAGCGGTTTCAATGCGTCTAAGGCGGGTCTTGCCATTTTCCAGAAATCGAGCTCTACCCAAAAGGCAAGATCGCAGCGAAAACCGTCGATATCGAATCTCTTCACCCAAAATTGCATGGCTTCTATCATCGCCTGCACCAATTGGGTATTTTTGAAATCGAGTTCTATGATATCATCCATTCCTGACGCTGCTTTGAAAGTGCCGGTTTGAGGATCCTTTTTATAATACTCAGGATGTGTCCTGGTCCATACGTGATCCCAGCCCGTATGATTTGCCACCCAGTCGATGATCACCTTGAAACCAAGCTGATGTGCCTGATTAATCAGTTTCCTGAAATCCTCCAGGCTGCCAAATTCCGTGTTTATACGGGTGTAGTCGGAGCAGGCGTAGTAACTGCCAAGTGTACCCTTGATTCTTTCTTTTGAAATGGGAGTGACCGGCATGAACCAAAGGGTCTCAACGCCCATCTGTCGCAGCCTGGGCAAATGGGCTGCAAAAGCGTTGAACGTCCCTTCCGGTGTATATTGACGGAGATTGACTTCATATACATTCGTGGAATGTCGCCATTCAACGCGGGACAGTGGTGTGCTCATGCTGCAATATAAAGATTGTGATTGTAGATTGTTGATTGTGGATTGTGGAATCTGCAATCTACAATCCAGTTCTTACCTTTGCACCATCAATGAAAACCTTTAAAGTTCCGATCATCTACAGAAGTCCGTTGATTACAGCCGTCAAGAATAAACGACGGAAGGATGACAAACTTAAGAAGGATTTCAGCCCCACCCTGCTCGACTTTGGATCGCTTCGAATTTGGCTGGCCCGGCATTTTGGATTTTGCTATGGTGTTGAAAACGCTATTGAAATTGCTTTCAGGACAATTGATGAAAATCCGGGTAAACGCATCTTTCTCCTCAGTGAAATGATTCACAATCCGCAGGTGAACAGCGATCTTTCAGAACGAGGCGTGCAATTTCTGCAGGATACCTTGGGCAAAGCACTCATCTCCCTGGATGAACTCAAGCCGGAAGATATCGTAATCATTCCCGCTTTTGGCACCACGCTGGCTATGGAGGAGAAACTGGCGAATATCGGTTTGAAGACAGAACAATATAATACCACCTGCCCCTTTGTTGAAAAAGTTTGGAATCGTGCCGAGCAAATCGCGTCACGTGGCTATAGCATCGTAGTGCATGGAAAACCCCGGCACGAAGAAACGCGTGCAACTTTCTCTCACGCCGCACAACATACACCCACCGTAATCGTAAATAATCTTGCGGAAGCAGAAAACCTCGCAGCGTATATTAAGGGTGAAAAAGGCGCGAAAGAATTTGAAGAAGAATTTTCCGGCCGCTTTTCAGAAGGATTCGATCCAACCATTGATTTGCAAAAAATCGGCGTGGTTAACCAAACCACGCAGCTGGCGAGCGAAACGCAAGCTATCGCAGACTACCTGAAACAGGTCATGGCCTCGCATTATGGATTGAATGCAGATAACCTGGCAGAACGATTTGCAGATACCAGGGATACGTTATGTTATGCCACAAATGACAACCAGACTGCGGTCACCGGCCTATTGGAAACGAAGGCAGACCTGGCGGTAGTGGTGGGTGGATACAACAGCTCGAATACAACACATTTGGCAGAACTTTGTGAGAACAGGCTACCCACGTTTTTTGTGAATGGAGACGAAAAAATTCTTGACAGGAACCAAATATTACACTACGACATACACGAACACCGGGAAATTCTTTCCACAGATTGGTTACCCGATCGCGACCCTGTAAATATTTTACTCACCAGTGGTGCCTCCTGCCCCGATGCACTGGTCGAGTCAGTCATCCATAAAATTGCTGAATTTTTTAAGCTGGAAAAATCAGTGGAAGAATTAATGAAGGAGTTTGCCTAACTGTGTTTTGCAGCCAAATCCCTGATTCTCGAATTCGCCAGTCTCAGTGCGAAATCAAGTTGCTGCTCTTCCGTGAGTTTGGAATTGTCCAATACGAGCGCATCGGCGGCCTGTCTTAGTGGACTTACTTCACGATTGGAATCGATAAAGTCGCGCATTTCCAGGTTATTCTTGACTTCTTCAATCGTGATATTCGGATTCTTTTCAAACAATTCCTTGAATCGTCTTTCAACCCTGATCGCATTGTCAGCCTCCATGAAAATCTTTAATTCGGCATCCGGGAATACGACAGTGCCAATATCCCTTCCATCCATCACAATTCCTTTTTGAGAGCCCATTCTGCGTTGCTGATCAACGGCAAAATCCCTCACATCGCGTATGGCAGCAACCTCGCTCACGGTTTCAGCAACGACCATGTCACGAATAACGTATTCTACGTTTTCACCATTCAAGTGAATCTCGCTCTGCTTACTTATAGGATTGTAAACGAATTCCAGGTCTATCTCCTCCAGTGCGGCTTTTACAGCCTTGGTGTGTGACCAGTCCACATGGTTGCGGAGAAAATAAAGGGTGATCGCCCGGTACATCGCGCCACTGTCGATATAGACATAATTCAGCGCATTCGCCAGTTGTTTCGCCAACGTGCTCTTCCCACAGGAAGACCAGCCATCTATCGTAATGATGATCTTTTTCATAACGCCATCCGCCGTCTTTAAGGCATCAGGATATTGACATCACAATTTAGCAATAAGAATTGAGGGAAGCAAGGGGTTACTTGACTAGTAGATGGGTTGATTAGTTAGGATTAACGCTTCCACTAAGCATGTATTAATGTTGACAATGCGGGCTGGCGGCAAACCAATTTCCACTCATTGTTGTATTTCTTCCACACATCGGTGACCTGGTACGCATCGTCATCGGCGGCCAGCCCGGAAAGCAGGGAGACATTTAATATAGAATTCACCACTGCGAATTCTTCATAAACCATAATATTAATGAAGCGACACCTGTAATGGTAAATCTTAAAAGAATCCATCATGGACTGGATGGCCTGGTCTCTCTCTACGAATCCGCTCTTGAAAAATGCGCTGAAAAGGATCATATCCTTCGCAGTAAGCCTTTCCAACGTTTGTCGATCTCTCGCTTTCCACGCGTCCATCCATTCAAGAGAAAGCGCTTTAAATGTTTCTTTTTCTGGCATTTGGTAATTTGTATGCTACCTATAAACAAAAAAAATGCCACTGGTCGTTCCAGTGGCATACTTTATTATTTCTTCACGTTACTAAGCCTGCGATTTTTCTTTCTTCGGCTCCTTTAAGGTGAATTTGATTTTTGAATTTTCCTTATCCAGGTCAGCAATAAGCACATCGCCCGCCTTTATATTCATATTCAGGATTTCCTCGGCGAGAGGATCCTCCAGCCATTTCTGAATAGCCCTGTGCAAAGGCCTTGCACCAAACTGTTGGTCATATCCTTTGTCGGCAATGAAATTCTTGGCTTCATCAGTCAATTCCAATGTAAATCCAAGATTGTTCAGGCGCTTCAGAACACCCTTCATCAGGATATCGATGATTTCGAAAATATTCTCGCGGCTAAGCTGGTTGAATATCATTACGTCATCAATCCTGTTCAGGAATTCAGGACTAAAGGTGCGTTTCAAAGCTTTCTCGATAACGGCTTTGTTGTTCTCATCGACATTCTGCTGACGTGCAGCGGTTGCGAATCCAACGCCTTCGCCGAAGTCTTTTAACTGACGGGCACCGATATTCGAAGTCATGATGATGAGGGTATTCTTAAAGTCAACCTTTCTACCCAAACCATCCGTAAGCTGACCATCGTCCAGCACCTGGAGAAGGATATTGTAAATATCCGGGTGTGCCTTCTCGATTTCATCGAGCAGGATCACGGAATAAGGTTTACGCCTTACTTTTTCAGTAAGCTGTCCACCTTCTTCATATCCCACATATCCGGGAGGTGCACCGATCAGGCGGCTCACCGTGAACTTCTCCATGTATTCACTCATATCAATGCGAATCAACGCATCGTCCGAGTCAAACATATAGCGTGCCAATGCCCGCGCCAATTCAGTTTTACCAACGCCTGTAGGACCCAGGAAGATGAAAGTACCAATCGGCTTCTTCGGATCTTTTAATCCCACGCGGTTACGCTGGATGGCTTTCACCACCCTGCCGATCGCGTCTTCCTGTCCAACCACAGCACCCCGCAGGTCTTCTGCCATGCGGCGGAGTTTTTCCGTTTCGGCCTGTACCATTCTCTTCACCGGGATACCGGTCATCATGCTCACCACCTCTGCAATAGCATCTTCATCTATAGGGTAACGTTTGTTCTTACTTTCTTCTTCCCACTCGTTCTTCGCTCTCTCCAATTCTTCCTGTAAACGCTTTTCATTATCACGCAGGGACGCCGCTTCTTCAAAACGCTGGCTTTTCACCACTTTGTTCTTTTCCAGCTTGATATCTTCAATCTGCTTTTCCAGATCCAGAATTGTCTTGGGAACATTGATATTTTTCAGGTGAACCCTGGCGCCTACTTCGTCCAGAACATCAATTGCCTTGTCGGGCAATAACCGGTCGGTCATATACCGGTCGCTCAGTTTCACGCAGGCGTTGATCGCGTCTTCTGAATAAGTTACGTTGTGGTAGTCTTCATACTTTGACTTAATGTTGATCAGAATCTGGATGGTCTCTTCCACACTTGGGGGATCCACCATCACTTTTTGGAATCGACGGTCCAATGCGCCATCTTTCTCAATGTACATACGGTACTCATCAAGTGTTGAAGCGCCGATGCACTGAAGCTCGCCCCTTGCCAAAGCGGGTTTGAAAATGTTGGAAGCATCGAGTGAGCCACTGGCTCCGCCTGCACCAACGATCGTATGAATTTCATCGATGAAAAGAATCACGTCGCGATTCTTTTCGAGTTCATTCATGATGGCCTTCATTCTCTCTTCAAACTGTCCGCGATACTTTGTACCGGCCACCAGGGCAGCCAGGTCGAGTGAAATCACTCGTTTGTCAAAAAGCACCCTCGAAACCTTGCGTTGCACGATGCGCAAAGCAAGGCCTTCAACGATAGCGGTCTTACCTACTCCGGGTTCACCTATGAGAATGGGATTGTTCTTTTTTCTTCGGCTAAGGATCTGCGATACCCTCTCGATTTCTTCCTCGCGACCAACAATAGGATCCAGCGCACCGGTTTCGGCGAGCTTCGTGATATCCCTTCCGAAATTATCCAGCACCGGGGTTTTGCTCTTGTTGTTTCCGCCTTGAGCCTTCGCCTTTTGCTGGTAACCTCTTTTTTCTTCGTCAAAGTCGTCATCGGGATCGTCGGTATATTCACTTCGGGTATCATTGCTCTTGACCATGCCGAGTTCATTTCTAAACAGGTCGTAGTCCACGTCAAACTGATTTAAAATTTGAGTAGCAATATTTTCTTTGTTCTTAAGGATCGAAAGCATGAGGTGCTCTGTTTCCACAGTAGGGCTCTTGAGGGCCTTGGCCTCAAGTACTGTTACACGGATCACTTTTTCTGCTTGTTTGGTTAGAGGTAAGCTATTGATATTAGCGATATTCTTTCCTGTTTTGTCCTTCACCGCCATTTCCACTTCCTTGCGTAATTCATAAAGGTCAACATTCAAGGTTTTCAGGATTTTCACCGCTGTATTCTCCCCCTCTCTTATCAAACCCAAAAGCAGATGCTCAGTTCCGATGAAATCATTCCCCAACCTCAGTGCTTCTTCGCGACTAAAGGAGATGATTTCCTTTACTTGGGCTGAAAAATTATTGTCCATTTAGTGTAATTTATTTTGAATCAATACAATAATAACGAATATTTTTGACTTTAGTTCCTCCCAGCCAGGATATACACAGGTTGGACGGAACTGTTAATAAATAAGTTATGTTAGGGTTCGCGGAACGGAAAATGTGGAAAACCAGGCTATCGGCAATTCCGGGATATGCGGACGGATTGTCTTAACAAAACGTTGGTTCCTTGGTTTTTATTTCACTGCAAAAAGCCTCGTTTGCAATTAGACTATTCCGGTCACTAACTTTTCATATATGCATGTCAAAATCGATACCAAGCAGAAATTCCATGTCATAACCATACAAGAACCGGTTCTGCATGCTAATATGACAGAAAATTTGATTCAAGAGCTAATGCATTATCTACAAAAAGACGTTAAAAACATAGTATTACGCTGCACCGAAATCAGGGAAATGGAATTACCTGCTGCGGAGGCTATCTTAACAATTCAGCAAAAAGCGTACGAAAAAAACGCATCCTTCGTGATTTGCGAACTGCAGCCCGGGGTGGAAGATTACCTGGAGGCAGAAGGTATACTCGAACTCATGAATGTAACACCCACTGAGTCGGAAGCCTGGGATATTGTGCAGATGGAAGAAATTGAGAGGGATCTTTTTGGAGAGGAAACATAATGCAAGATTCAGGATTTAAGATGCCTAATACCCCGCCGTTGGCGGGGCAAGCCCAATACCTAATACCCAATACCCACATATGAATTTTGAAACTTTGCAACAGGACTAAATAACAAAAGGTGTTTGCAGTTACGATACTTGGCAACAATTCAGCACTTCCCATGCACGACCGTCATCCTACTGCGCAGGTGGTGATGCACGAAGAGCATCTCATGCTGGTGGATTGTGGCGAAGCAACCCAGATGCAAATGACGCGATACAAAATCAGGCGCAGCAGAATCCACCATATTTTTATATCTCACTTGCATGGAGATCACTATTTCGGGTTGCCGGGATTGCTGAACAGTTACAGTTTAAATGGGAGAAAAGAAGATTTGCATCTTTATGCCCCTCCCCTGTTACAGGATATTCTCAATTTACAATTTGCAGCAGCACATACCGAACTCACCTACGCACTCCATTTTCATCCCCTTACAACAGAAGGGCTAATACTGGATGAGAGAAAATACACCGTTGAGTGTTTCCCGGTCACGCATCGAATCGAATGTTGGGGTTTTGTTTTCAGGGAAAAGGAGAAGCTAAAAAAATTAATCCCCGAGAAGTTGAAAGCCTACCAGATTCCGAGTAGTTTTTACAGCAGGTTGAAAATGGGTGAGGATTACATTGACCGCGACGGCAACAAAATTTATAATGACTGGGTCACCCAGGCCGGTGCCGTTTCACGCAGTTATGCATTTTGTGCTGATACGCAATATGACGAAAATATTGTCGACAAGGTGAAGGACGTGACTGTGCTTTATCACGAGTCAACCTATCTGGACGACCTCAGGGAAAGGGCCTGGAACCGGTATCATTCCACCGCGAAGCAGGCCGCAACCATCGCTCTGAAAGCTGGCGCGGGAAGATTATTGCTTGGCCATTTCAGTAGCAAATATGAGGAACTGGACGGATTCCAAACTGAAGCGGAGGCAGTTTTTCCAAATTCTGAATTAGCTTTGGAAGGGGTGACGTATCGGATTTAGATTGTGGATTGTGGATTGTGCCCGCCCGAACGTTCCGTTCGGAACGGGCGGGGATTGTAGATAAAGATTTTGCATACTGGATCCTTATCCCCAATACCCAATACGTAATATTTCAATCATGATATCCAGGCGTGACTTTATTTATCAATCAGCCGCACTTACTGCGGGAGTTACACTTCTCTCTTCAGAGTCCATTTTTGAGGCCGCATTACTGAATAGGATCGGCATTCAGTTTTTCTCGCTTCCGAAATTATTGGAAAAAGACCTCAAGGGAACACTGGCTATGTTATCCAAAATGGGTTACCAGGAAGCGGAACTTTATGGCCCCTACTCTTTCAGCACGGCGGCGGCGATCGAAAGATGGAAATCGGTTACACCTGCGCTGGGATTCAGCGGCAGTGGGTTCTTTGGTCATACTGTGGGCGAAATGAAATCCATGTTGAGTGATACCGGAATCTCGGTGCCTTCTCTTCACACCGACCTCGACACGCTTCAACATGCCATGGGAAGTTTGAGCGAAGGAGCAAATGCATTGGGAGCAACATACGTGATTTTGCCTGCAATTCCGGACGACAAACGAAAAACGCTTGATGATTACAGGAAGATGGCTGACGCATTTAACAGGATTGGTGAAGCGGCGAAAAAATCCGGTGTATCATTTGGATACCACAATCATGGCTATGGATTGAAAGAAATGGAGGGCAAGATTCCACTGGAAGTACTTCTTGATAACACAGATCCGAAACTCGTTTACCTGGAAATGGATCTGTTTTGGACAACAGCAGGAGGTGCAGATCCCGTTGCGCTCCTTGAAAAATATAAGAACCGATACAAGCTCATGCATGTAAAAGATATGTCGAAGCTGATGAGATTTTCGGGCGATGGGGGAAATGCATCACAGTGGATCGAACTCTTTCCTTATATGACCACTGCGGGTAATGGTGTGCTGGATCTTAAAAAAATTCTGACCAAAGCCAAGGAAAGCGGCGTCGATCATTTTATCGTTGAACAGGACATTGTTGCTGAACCTGAGGTGGCGTTGAAGAAAAGTATTGATTACCTGAAATCGTTATGAGGCGAAAACGTTTACCAGTTAACCGGTTAACCAGTATACCAATTAACTATTTCTTGAGGTATTTCTTAACCCTTTCAATCCCTTCATCACTTAGCGTTGTTACTGGAAGACGGGTAACATTTTTTAACAATCCCATTTCCGCCATAAATGCCTTGACGCCCGCAGGATTGTTTTCTGAAAACATGATCTCGTATGCATCAATCAGGCTGTCGTTGAAAGTCTTAGCCAGTGCAAAATCGTCGTCAAGACAGGCATCGATCATGGAACAAAAGGCCTGAGGAAAAGCATTGGCTGCCACACTGATGACTCCCTGCATCCCACAGGCGATCTGTGGAAACGCCAATGCATCGTCGCCACTTACAACCAGGAACTCGCCAGGTGCATCCCGAAGGATCTGCATGCACTGCGCAAAATCGCCGCCCGCTTCCTTGATGCCGATGATATTCTCTTCCTCCTTTGACAGCCTGATAACCGTGGAAGCGTTAATATTCCTGCCCGTTCGTGAAGGAACATTATAGAGGATCACCGGCCTTGGAGAAGCTTTAGCAATTGCTTTGTAGTGCTGGTAAAGTCCTTCCTGTGAAGGCCTGCTGTAGTATGGGCCTGCACTAAGCACCGCCACAGCTTTTTCGAGTGGATAGGTCTGTAAATCTTCTATCAGCTCGCGTGTATTGTTGCTGCCCATGCCGACCACCACGGGTATCTTGTTATTTACCTTTTCGCAGGTGAAGTTGATGATTGCTTTTTTTTCTTCACTGGAAAGTGTGGGTGTTTCGGCCGTGGTGCCAAGCGTTACCAGATAGTCAACGCCCCCTTCAATTACAAAATCGATGACGCCGCTGAGTGCATCATAGTCTACTTCGGTATTTTTCTGAAACGGTGTGACCAGCGCAACGCCGACACCTTTAAGTTGATTACGTAAAGACATGATTTTTGATACTAGATATTAGATACTGCCCACCCCTACGTTCCGTCGGTGGTTACTCTTCTTCCTCTTCCTCCCAAAAGCCCATTTTCCCGAATTTTTCGATTCGCTGATCAATTCTTTGCTGCGGCGTCAATGCCTGGAGTTCCTTAATCACGGGAATCAAATAGGATTTCAGATTGGATGCCGCCTGGTCATAATCCCAGTGCGATCCGCCAACAGGCTCCGAAATGACGCCGTCTACAAGACCAAACTTCAACATATAATCAGGCGTCAATTTTAGTTCATCGGCTGCCTTTTCTTTCATTTCCCAGCTTCGCCAAAGTATCGAACTACAGCTCTCCGGAGAAATCACGGTATACCAGGTATTTTCCATCATAAAAACGCGATCGCCCACACCGATGCCCAATGCCCCACCGCTGGCGCCTTCGCCAATGATGACGCATATAACGGGAACGCGTAAACGGATCATTTCGAAGATATTCCTCGCGATGGCTTCACCCTGTCCTCGTTCTTCTGCCTCAAGCCCGGGAAAGGCGCCCGGCGTATCAATCAGGGTGATGACCGGTTTGTTGAATTTTTCTGCCAGCTTCATCAGGCGAAGGGCTTTACGATAACCCTCGGGATTGGCCATTCCGAAATTGCGCAGCTGGCGCATCTTGGTATTGACCCCTTTTTGCTGCCCGATGATCATCACGGTTTGTCCATCCAATTGGGCGAAGCCACCCACCATGGCCTTATCGTCTCTCACATTCCTGTCACCGTGCAATTCCACAAAGTTCTCACACATCCGCTTTATATAGGTTAGGGTGTATGGGCGGTCGGGATGCCGGCTCATCTGAACCTTTTGCCAGCTGGTAAGGCTTTGCGTCAACTCTCTTCTCTTCTCCAGTATGGAATTCTCCAACTGCTGTATGGACGCGGAGTAATCCACTTTTGGATTTTTTTCCGCCATATGAGTGAGTTGTTCGATCTGTTCGTAAAGCTCCTTGATGGGCTTTTCAAATTCAAGAAACTGTCTGTGTTTTAAGTCAGGCATCAGATGAATTTAGGTTCCTGTAGATGTCAGGATAAGGCTAAACGGGCTCAAAGTTAAGCTTTCGACGCTATATCTGGCCATATTTTTGCCAATCCCGTCCTATGCAAAAAATAGCCATTTCAGCGGTTTTTGAGGCAATTTCCTTTAAAATATGCCTCTTTTCGGGTAAAAATGACAATTTTCCTGAAAACTCACAACAGTGATTTGGGGAGATTTGGCGAATCTGTTCAAAAATCTACGAATAGCTTCGTTCAATACCGGACAATGGTTGTAACGATAGCGGACAGTTTGATCCACCGATTTAAGATATTTTATTCATTATCAATATTGTACCTAGTTGGCACCTTCTTCGTGCCGCGATGCTGAATATTCTGTCTATTCCACACTTTTACCTGTCGACCTTAATCGCACTTAAAACCATTCTATGCTGAGAAATTATTTCAAAACAGCGTGGCGAAATCTGTGGAAAAACAAGGCCTATTCCACCATTAATATACTCGGCCTCGCCGTGGGCCTTGCAGCCTGCCTCACCATTCTTCTCTTTGTGTTTTATGAAAAAAGTTTCGACAGTTTTCACCACCGAAATATTTATCGACTTAATGAAGTCCAGAAATTCCCGGGGATGATCTCTTCCCAGAAAGTTGCGCTGTCTATGTATCCAATGGCGCCAACGATTAAGCAGGAGTTTCCGGAAGTGCTGAATTTCTGCAGGGTTCGCCCCCAGGGCAGATTCCAGGCCACCTACGGCGAACGAAGGGTCTATCTCAAGGGTGCAACCATGGTGGATTCAACCTTCCTGCAAATTTTCGATTTTAAACTCCTGAAGGGTGATCGCCTGACTGCACTACATAGAGCAAAAAGCATAGTCCTCACGGAAACATCCGCAAAGAATTTGTTCGGTGATGAAGAGCCGCTGGGTAAGTCGGTCATAAATTATGGGGGTGATACGACCACCTTTATCGTCACGGGTGTGTTGCAAGACCCACCTCAAAATTCCCAGCTTCAATTTGAAGCCTTGTTTCCCTTCAGCGGTTTTACGGACGCTTCGGATATGGAAAACTGGGGTGGCAACTGGCTCTACTCTTATTTCGAACTGGCGCCAAACACGAATATCGCTTCGATGGAGAAGAAATTCCCCGATTATCTTAAGCGGCACATGCGGGAAGACAACTGGAAATTCTACGAGCTCTTTTTATTACCTCTCAAAAAAGTACACGCCGGCGCATCAGATATCGGGTTGGACGACGTGAATTATCAGCAGTTTGATGAGAAGTATACAAATATATTTTTCACCATCGCGATCATCGTGCTGGTTATTGCCTGCATCAATTTCATGAACCTTTCTACTGCACGTTCAGCTGAAAGGGCGAGGGAAGTCGGCGTAAGAAAATCTGTGGGCGCGCATCGCTGGCAACTGAGTGCTCAATTCCTGAGTGAATCGGTTATCGTCACTTTCCTGGCACTGGTGCTTGCCGTCATCTTCACCTACCTCGCACTCCCCTGGGTGAATCATTTGAGTCAACGCACACTGCACTTTCCCCTTTTCACCAGCCCCTATGCGATACCGTTACTATTGCTTGGCGCGGTGGTGATTGGCATCATTTCGGGACTTTACCCGGCTGCATATTTGTCTTCATTCCAACCGGTGAAAGTGTTGAAGGGAACGATTCAAACGGGCCGCAATAAATCGGCGTTGAGAAATGTTTTGGTGGTGGCTCAATTTAGCAGCGCGATCTTCCTGATTATCGCCACGCTTTTTGCCCTGAGGCAACTCAAGTTTATGGAAAAGAAAGACCCCGGTTTTAACAAAGACCAGGTGGTTACCCTCTCCCTGAATCGCATCACGTTTAAAAAATATGCCGCCTTCAAACAGGAGTTGCTGCAAAACAGTTTGGTTTCGGGCGTTACAGCTGCGCAGGATCAACTGGGAAGTCATATGGATCAATCGGGCATCCTGTTCATCGGGAATGGTCCAAAACGTGATCTTACGGGCACAAGGCTGATTGTAGATCCCGATTATCTTCGGACGTACAAAATACCTATCATTTATGGCAGGGACTTTTCTGCCGATGGCACCGGTAGCGGAAAGGAATATGTGATCAATGAAACCATGGCTAAAGAGTTGATGAAAGAAGACTCCACCGGATCATTGAATGGTTTATTGGGAAGAACATTTGGATTTGATTCATCCGGCACCATCATCGGAATCGCAAAGGATTTCAATTTCAATTCCCTTCATCACCACATCGAAACGCTTTTTCTTTTTTATAATAAAAACTGGGGTTTAGGCACTATGTCGGTTCGAATCAATGGTGCGAAGGCAAAAGAATCTATTGACTTCATCCAGTCAGTTTGGAAGAAAAATTATCCCGATCAGCCCTTTGAATATCAATTCCTGGATGATCATTTCAAGGAAGTTTATCGTGCAGACCAGCAGGTGAGTTCAATTGTTGCGGTGCTTGCGGCGCTTGCCATCATCATATCCTGCCTGGGTTTGTTCGGACTCGCTTCTTATTCAGCCGAAAGACGCGTAAAAGAAGTTGGCATCAGGAAGGTGCTTGGCGCTTCGGTACAAAATATTGTGAGCATGCTGTCGAAGGATTTTTTGAAATATGTGCTGATAGCGACCCTGATCGCTTTCCCGCTTGCCTGGTTTAGTGTTGATCACTGGCTGCAGGATTTTGCGTATCGAATCAGCATGAGCTGGTGGATTTTTATTTTAGCCGGCATCCTGGCGCTGTCCATTGCACTGATCACGGTGAGTTTTCAGGCTATCAAGGCGGCCTTGGCAAATCCGGTGAAGAGTCTTCGGTCAGAATGAAGGCAGTAGACGGCATCACACCCACACCATCCAATATCCAAAACTCAAAAAACTTTATCGAAAATCTACAATCCCTGCCGGCAGGCAGGCACAATCAAAAATCTGGGGTTCGATGCTTCAACATTTCTTCAAAATCGCCTTTCGAAACATGGCCCGGCATAAGGGCTTCACCCTGATCAATATTGCCGGACTCACGCTGGGGCTTACCGCCTGCCTGCTCATCGGACTATTTGTTTGGGACGAATACCAGTATGACAATTTCCTTCCTGATGGCGACAGGATCTACCGGGTTTATGAAGTTCAGACGACTGAAAATGGCAGAGAGGAAAGATCAGTTTCACCTCCCATGATTGCGACGACGCTTCAGCAGGAATTTCCACAAGTTGAAAAAGTGGGAAGGGTCATGATGCTGCCAGTTAATAAATCACTCTTTGAAACGGGTGGAAAACAAATCTATGAAGAGAGTGGATACCTCACCGATTCAACTTTTTTTGACCTCTTCCCCCTCGAATTGAAATATGGCAAGCGGTCCGGCATACTCGATGATCCCAAGTCAATCGCAATCTCAAGTGACTTGGCGAGCCGCTTGTTTGGAAACGAAGACCCGGTTGGGAAGACGATCATGAAAGACAAGTCTTCATTCAAGGTAACGGCCGTTTTTGTGGGGAATACGAAGTTTCATCTTTCATTCAATTACATCATACCTGTTGCGGCTGCACAACTCCCTGCGGATCGAATGCAAAGCTGGGGCTGGCAGCAATTTTACAATTATGTGAAACTTAAGCCAGGCGCGGATGTGAAAACCCTTGAAGCACGCTTCCAGGCAATCGCAAAAGAGCGCGGAACTGCAACAAGCAAAGGACAGCCGTACAACCTGGTTCCACATTTTCAACAACTCTCCCGAATTCACCTCTATTCTTCAAACTTCAAATTTGAATTGCCGGGAAAAGGAAACATCACGTATGTACGTGCACTGACGATTATCGCCATTTTCATACTGCTGATCGCCTGCTTTAATTTCATCAACCTGGCCACGGCGAAGGCCATGCAAAGAGGAAAGGAAGTTGGAGTTAGAAGAGCGATCGGTGCGCTGAGGAAGCAATTGATGATGCAGTTTATTGGTGAAACCGTATTGATGTTGTTCCTAAGCATATCGTTGGCAGTTGCGCTTGCAATAATTCTTCTTCCTGTACTGAATCAATTCACCAATAAAACAATTGCACTGGGCGTATTTGGAAGTCCCGCAATGATCCTGACGTTGATCCTGACAACTTTGTTGGTCGGGATTCTCGCCGGTTTCTATCCCGCTTTCATGATGTCGGGATTCAAGCCCATAAAGGTTTTGAAGGCATCGGGAAGTGCCGCAGAAGGAGGTCATTTACCCTGGTTGAGACAGTCATTGGTGGTGACTCAATTCACGCTGAGCATTTTGCTTATCATCTGTGCATTGGTCGTCTACAACCAGGTTAATTACCTGCACAACAAAGATCTTGGTTTTAATAAGGACCAGGTCATGTTTTTCCCGATGCGCAGCGATACCATGTTCAAAAGAACGGAATCGTTCAAAAATGAATTACATCAGTTGCCCGGAGTTGAATCCGTCTCTATTGGTTATGGTTACCCCGGAGATGCTGTTGCCGGTGATGAATTTATTTATAGAAAAAATGGACAACTCATCACGCAGAATGCTACCCAGATTGTGGTCGACTACGACTATATCAAAACGCTTGGATTAAAAATCATTGCCGGCAGGGATTTTTCCAGGGGCATGAGCACCGATGCCGATCATGCCTACATCGTCAATGAAACTGCCGCCAAACTAATGGGATTTAATTCTCCGGAAAAAGCATTGGGTGAACCGCTCTATTGGCATCCATGGGATGGAAACAATCCCGATTCCCTGAAATCGGGCTCTATCATCGGAGTGGTCAAGGATTTTAATTATAAGAGCCTTTATGACAAAGTGGAACCCACGGTTATTCAGATTTATCCGCAAGCTGCCTGGAAAGTAGCGGTAAAAATAAAGACTGCCGGCATCGACAATACCATTGAACAAGTAAGAAAAGTCTGGAACAATTTCAGTCCGGAATTTCCGCTGGAATACAAATTTCTCGACGAGAATTTTGAACAGATGTACAAATCGGAAGACAAACTAAAATCCCTGCTATGGTTATTTACGGGCATCGCCATTTTTGTTGGCTGTATGGGATTATTCGGGCTTGCCGCTTATACTGCTGAGCGCAGAAAAAAAGAAGTGGGAATCCGCAAGGTGCTCGGGGCAAGTGTGGAAGGTATGGTAATATTATTGTCAAGAGATTTTATAATACTGGTGTTGCTCTCAATTCTTATCGCGTCGCCGCTGGCCTGGATGTTTATGAACCGATGGTTACAGGATTTTGCATACAGGATACAGATGAGCGGATGGGTATTCCTGATCGCGGGTTTGCTTGCGATACTGATTGCATTTTTTACCGTGAGTTTCCAGGCCATCAAGGTGGCCTTGAACAACCCGGTGAATTCACTTAGAGGTGAATAACAGATTCAAACAATAGTTATGCTCAGAAATTATTTGAAGACGGCATTTAGAAACCTGACCAGGAACAAAGGCTTTTCAACGATCAATATTGTTGGATTGGCCGTGGGTATGGCGAGCACCATCCTTATTCTGATATGGATTCAAAACGAATTGAGTCATGACCGCTTCCATGAAAATACAAGCAGACTTTACCTGGTCGCTACACGTCACAAAGCCAATGGTAACTACCAGGCCTGGACTTCCACTCCCTCTCCACTGGCTTCGGTGCTGAAACAGGATTATGCTGAAGTGGAGGACGCCACCCGCTTTCAGAATATTACATTCCTTCTCAGCGCAAACGATAAGCACTTTAACCTTCGTGGAGCATTTGTGGATCCATCCTTTCTTAGCATGTTCAGCTTCCCCTTGCAGCAGGGCTCCGGAAGGGCTGGATTGGAGGGGAACTCCAATATTGTCATAACACAACAACTGGCTAAAAAACTATTTGGTGACGAAAATGCAGTTGGCAAGATCATCAGAATTGACAGTGTTGAAAATTTTATGGTTGCGGGCGTGCTTAAAGACTTACCCAACAATACGCAGTTTGAGTTTGAGTATTTGCTGCCCTGGACCTTTCTCAAGAGACTGAATTGGGATAATGACTCCTGGGGAAACAGCAGCCTCACCACTTTTGCCTTATTAAAGCGCGGCAGCAGCGAAGCCGGTTTTGACGAGAAAGTGAAAAATATTATCAGCTCCCACTCCGATGAAACCATTGAAACATTTACACAGCCTTTGAGCAGGATGCATTTGTACGGCAAAGCTGATAATGGCAAATTCATTGCCGGGAAAATTGAATTGGTTAGACTGTTCGCGGTCATTGCGGGGTTCATCCTGCTTATCGCTTGCATCAATTTTATGAACCTAAGCACAGCAAGGAGCGAGAAAAGGGCAAGGGAAGTGGGTGTTCGGAAAGTGGCTGGTGCGGGAAGGAAAATGTTGATCTTTCAATTCATGGGAGAAAGCATTTTGACCGCCAGCATTGCCGGCATATTGGCAGTGGTATTGGTGCAAATTAGTTTACCCGCATTTGGAACCCTGGTCGGCAAATCATTTGTGCTTGATTTTTCAAACCCGGTATACTGGTTATTGGCTATCCTCTTCATCATAGTTACAGGGCTTATTTCGGGTAGCTACCCTGCACTCTATCTTTCTTCCTTCCAACCGGTCAAGGTTTTGAAAGGAACGTTCAGATCCGTCAATGCCTTGGTGACGCTCAGGAAATTTCTGGTGGTGCTCCAATTCAGTTTTGCCATCATTCTGATCATAGGCACGATTGTCGTTAAGCGTGAAATCGATTTTGTCCAAAATCGGGATGCCGGCTATTCGAGGAATAATCTTGTATTTACTTTCATACAGGGGGATGCAGACAAAAATTACAACATTATTAAGCAGGAGCTGCTCAAGAGTGGCGCTGCAATTGCAGTAACCAGGTCCGCGAATCCCATAACCCGCCGGTGGAATGGAGGATACGGATTCATGTGGCCCGGTAGCACTGAGGAAGATAAGAATCTGCTATTTGTGAGACTGGGCTCAGACGCCGATTTTACCAGGACCATTGGAACCAGGTTGATTGCTGGTCGCGATATTGATATCTATAATTATCCAGGTGACACTACGGCGATGTTGCTTAATGAATCGGCCATCAAAGCAATGGGCCTTAAGAATCCCATTGGTCAAAAGGTGAAAAGGGAAGGCGATCATAGTTGGGAAGTAGTGGGTGTGGTAAAAGATTTTATCCTGGAATCACCCTTTGAATCCAAGGTAAACCCCATGATGATCACAGGTCCTACCGACTTTTTTCAAGTCATACATTTTAAGCTGAATCCTGCGAATACTACCGAGGACAATATTGCGAAAGCCGAAAGTATTTTTACGAAATACAATCCCGAATATCCATTTGAGTATGTTTTTGCCGATGAAGCGTATGCGACAAAGTTCAATGACGAAAGGAGAAGTGGCAAGCTCGCCGCGTTATTTGGAGGACTTAGCATTTTCATCTCTTGTCTTGGCCTTTTTGGATTGGCTACCTATATGGCTGAGAGCCGAATCAAGGAGATTGGCGTTAGAAAAGTCCTCGGCTCCTCAGTATCCGGAATTGTTACCCTCCTATCAAAGGATTTTGTAAAGCTGGTATTAATAGCTTTTATCGTTGCATCACCCGTTGCATGGTATATTATGAACCAGTGGTTAAAATCTTACAGCTACAGAATTAGTATAAACTGGAAAATTTTTGCGATGGCGGGCTTATTGTCGTTGTTGATTGCCGTACTGACGGTGAGTTATCAGGCAGTTAAGGCAGCGTTGGCAAGTCCGGCGAGGTCGCTGAGAACAGAATGAAATTCAGATTGTGGATTGTAGATTGTTGATTGTGGATATCCCCATCAACAATCTACAATCAACAATCTACAATCTACAATCTACAATCCTTGATCTTAAAATATTAAACTAAATGTTTTCAAACTATTTCAAAATTGCATGGAGAAATATTGTGAGACACAAAGCCTATTCGGCAATAAACATTTCCGGTCTTGCGATTGGTATTGCGGCCTCCTTACTCATTTTTGTAGTAGTAAATTATGAATTGAGTTACGATCGCTTCCAGAAAAACTATGATCGCGTATGCCGTGCCGTTACCTATACCAAGCATGGCGACGGAACAGTTGATCCTAATCCTGGTATTCCTAACCCGGCTGTTGACGCGATCAGGGCAGATTTCCCGCAATTTGAAAAAGTGGTTCCCCTGTCATCAACCGGGGGCGCTATGTTCACAATTTTAGGGTCCAATCCCAACGGCGATGTCACCCTGAGTAAGAAGCTGATTGAGGACAAACAAATTATTTTCACCCAGCCGGAATACTTTGAAATTTTTAATACCCAATGGATATCCGGAGATGCGTCGGTGTTGAAGGATGCGGGAAATGCGGTGATTAGTGAATCGCTGGCAACCAAATTTTTTGGCGACGTGAAATCTGCGATGGGTCAATATTTGAAGGTCGAGAATTCGTTGGTGGTCAGGGTAGCCGGGATCATAAAAGATTCGCCTGAAAATACAGACTTCCCGGTCAGGTTCTTCGGTTCATATGAGGCCTATAAAAAATATCCAGACATATTTGGCTATACTCCCGAATGGGGCAGCCTTAGCAGCAATCATCAGGTATATGTTCTGCTTCCTAAGAATACGACTCCGGCTAATTTCGAAAAGCAAATGCGGGCTTTTTCGAAAAAGTATTACAAAAACGAAGGCACCAACGATCGCGAGCAGATTTTGCAGCCATTGCCCATGATGCACTTCGACGGCCGTTACGGCACACTTGGCGATCATATTAGCAGCAAATCCATCCTTTGGACACTTTCCCTGATCGCGCTGTTGATTATTGTAATGGCTTCTATCAATTTCATCAATCTTTCCACTGCACAGGCTGCAGGTAGAAGCAAGGAAATTGGCATCCGAAAGGTGTTGGGTGGTCAAAGAATGCAACTTATTGTGCAGTCCATGGGTGAAACCTTTCTTATCGTTTTATTATCCATGTTCATTGCCGTTGCGATTGCAAAATTAGCGATGCCCTATTTAAAGCATGTGGCTAGTATTCCAGATAGCCTGCCGCTGCTAGCCGCGAGAGGTTGGGCCTTTCTTGCCCTGGGCCTGGTGCTCATCACACTGCTTGCGGGAATCTACCCTGCCCTGGTGGTTTCAGGATTCAAGCCTGCCATGGCACTCAAAAACAAAATTACGTCTGCGAACATTGGCGGAATTTCTTTACGAAGAATTCTGGTGATCACCCAATTCGCGATCTCACAGATCCTGATCATCGGAACTATTGTTGCTGTGAGTCAGATGAATCATGTAAGGGATGCTGATCTCGGCTTTAATAAGGAAGCGGTGATGGTTCTGCCCGCTATCTCGCTGCCTGAAACACTGGCAAGGATGGCCCCACTCAAACAGGAATACCTGCAAAATCCAAATGTAATCAGTGTTTCATTTGCCAGTGATGAGGCTTCTTCCGACAATAACTGGGCTTCGAATTTTGCCTACGACAACAGAAAAGACGAAGACTACCCGGTCTTCCACAAATATGGTGATGAAGATTATATAAAGACCTATGGTTTAAAATTAATTGCCGGAAGAAATTATGTAGCAAGTGACACGACCAGGGAAATCCTGATTAATGAAACACTCGCGAAAAAATTGGGTCTCCACGATCCCTCACTCGCCGTTGGAAAGACGCTTCGAATTGGCGGCAGTCACTGGGTACCCATTGTTGGCGTCGTAAAAGATTTTAAGACAAACAGTCTTCGGGAGGAGACCAAGCCATTGACTATCGGGCCAAAAAAGGAGTTTTATTTTACGGTTGCACTCAAACTGCGTACGGCAAATCTTCCCGCAACAGTGGCATCCATTGAACAATCCTGGAGAAAGACTTATCCTGAATATGCATTCAAAAGTCATTTCGTAGATGAGACCATCGAAAATTTTTATAAGCAGGAACAGCAGCTGACGCTTCTCTACAAAATTTTTGCGGGCATTGCCATCTTCATTTCTTGTTTGGGGTTGTATGGGTTGGTATCGTTCATGGCAGTTCAAAAAACCAAGGAGGTTGGAGTCAGGAAGGTATTGGGTGCCAGTGTTGGGAATATCGTCCTGCTGTTTTCCCGCGAGTTCACATTGCTGATCTCGATTGCATTTGTTATCGCGGTACCTGTTGCCTGGTATTTCATGAATGGCTGGTTGCAGAATTTTAACGACAGAATCAAAATCGGAGTAGGCATTTTCCTGTTGGCGATCCTATCCTCCCTGGTGATCGCCTGGATTACCGTGGGCTATCGGGCTGTGCGGGCGGCGCTGGCGAATCCCGTGAATAGTTTGAGAACGGAATAAAAGAAAATTCAAAAGTAAAAAGTAAAAAGTGAAAAAAGAGAGATGAATCGCAACGACCTTAACTTTTGAATTTTTACTTTTTACTATTTAATTGTACAACGACTATAAATGATACGAAACTACTTCATCACTGCCATTCGGAACTTTTCAAGAAACAAGGCGTACGCTATCATTAATATCTTTGGCCTTGCCATTGGCATTGCGGCAAGTTTGTTAATCTTCCTGATCATCAAATTTGAAACGAGTTTCGATGATTTTCATCCGAAACGGCAAATGATCTACCGGGTAGGCACCGAATTACATTCCGAAGACGGTGTACGCTATACTGATGGCGTACCCTTTCCGGTTGCAGATGGATTGAGAAGGGACTTTGCACAACTGAAAGGGGTGGCTGCGATTTTTAAAAGAGAAGGACAGATTACGATCGACGAAAGCTCTGGAAGTCAAAAGAAATTGACGGAGCAAAATTTCTATTACGCGGAACCAGAATTTTTCAATCTCTTCAATTTCCCATTTCTCTACGGAGACGCAAACGCGACCCTTAGCGATCCATACAACGCCGTGCTTACTCAGGAAACAGCGGAAAAATATTTTGGCGATTGGAAGAAGGCAATTGGACGCACATTGAAATTCAGAAATGATCAGGTTTACAAGGTGGCCGGCATTGTTAAAAATGTTCCGGTGAATACAGATTTCCCATTAGCCGTAATTGTTCCCTATGCCGCGCTTCACCACACGAATATGAAGAGCAATCTTGAGGACTGGGTTAGCACCTGGGGAGGTGCTAACGTTTATGTTGTGCTTCCTTCCGATCTAAAGGTCGAAAATTTTAATGCAGGCTTAAAAGCATTTTCAAAACGGCATAAGCCGGCACAGTATGCAAATGATGTTCCCATTGCGCAACCTTTTTCGGAAATCCATTATGATGAGCGCTTCGGAAATTTCAGAGATCACACTTTTAGTCATGGCCTGGTTGAGGCACTTGCACTAATCGGGATTTTTTTGTTAGTGATCGCCTGTGTGAATTTCGTAAACCTGGCAACGGCGCAAGCTGTGAATAGGTCGAAGGAAGTGGGCGTAAGAAAAGTGTTGGGTAGCGGTAGAAGGCAACTTGCCATTCAATTTCTCGGTGAAACTGCATTGATTGTGTGTTTTGCGTTATTACTTGGGATCGTTATTGCAGAAATCGGCCTTCCCTACCTCAACAATTTATTGGGCACAAAGATCAGCCCAGATTTTCCGATTAACCCCACCGTCCTTCTATTCCTTTTGACCATTTTAATATTGGCAACGGCATTTTCCGGAATTTATCCTGCACTCGTGCTAAGCCGGTTTAATCCGATTACGGCGCTGAAGAGCAAGATCACGTCGAAGATGATTGGTGGTTTGACACTGAGGAGAGGCCTGGTGGTGATGCAATTTGTAATCGCTCATATTTTAATTATAGGCGTAATCGTGGTGGTATCACAAATGAATTATGTGCGACGTGCTTACCTTGGATTTGACAAGACTGCCATCATTAATTTGCCTTATCCGGGTGACAGTATTGCACGTTTGAAAACTGATTATCTTAAACACCAGCTGCTTGCAAATCCTGATATACTATCAGTGAGCTTCAGCTATGGCAGCCCATCTTCTGATGGAAATTGGAACAGTGATTTCAAATTCGATCATGCACAGAAAGCAACCAATTTCGCCGCAAATCTGAAATGGGCGGATGTAGACTATTTTAAAACCTTTGCGATTCCCTTTGTTGCCGGCGGGCCCTACGAGCAGAGCGATACCATCAGGCAATTCGTAGTGAATGAAACGCTGATACACAAACTGGGTATAACGGATCCGCAAAAGGCCATCGGAAAGGAAATCAATTTCTGGGACGAGAAAAAGGCGCTCATTGTTGGCGTAGTAAAAGATTTTCATGCACTTTCGCTCAGGCGTCCAATGGCACCGGTGGCCATGGCTACCTGGCAGGATACGTATGAAACCATCAATGTAAAAGTGAGACCCACTGCGGCCAACACCATTTTGCCCTTCCTACAAAAAACATGGACTGAAAGTTTTCCAAATTCGGTGTACGAATATAGTTTCCTCGACAAGACCATTGAAAATTTTTACAGGCAGGAAAGCCAGCTTTCAACACTCTACAAGACGTTTGCAGGCATCGCCATTTTCATCAGTTGCCTGGGTCTGTATGGGCTGATATCATTTATGGCCGTTCAAAGAACAAAGGAGGTTGGTATCAGGAAAGTGTTGGGCGCAAGTGTGGGTCACATTGTTTACCTGTTTTCAAAAGAGTTCACCGTACTCATCCTGATTGCCTTCGCAGTAGCCGCTCCGGTCGCCTGGTATTTCATGAATCATTGGTTACAGGGTTTTACCTATCGTGTAGGACTCGATGCCGGGATATTTTTGTTGGCTATCGCAGGCTCAATTATTATCGCATGGATCACCGTGGGTTATAGAGCGATACGGGCGGCACTGGTTAACCCGGTGACCAGTCTGCGCTCTGAGTGAGTTTCGGCGAAGAAAGTTCAAGGACAGGTAGATAATAATTCAAAAGTAAAAAGTCGAAATTAAAAAAGATGGAAGGTCAAATTGTACCAACTTTTGAATTTTTCACTTTGAATTTTTAATTGTTGATTTATGTTCAGAAATTATTTAAAGACCGCCTGGAGAAATTTCGCGAAGAATAAATTCTATTCTGCCATCAACCTTTTTGGATTGACAACTGGCTTGGCTATCGGTATTCTCATACTCCTGTGGGTACAGGATCAATTGAGCTACGATCGATTTCATTCTAACGCGGATAATCTTTATAAACTTGAAAACCGGGTGGGCACTGGAAGCAGCACCCAAATCTGGCAGTCGACCAATGGTGCTATTGGCGTGATGGGGAAAAATGAATTGCCCGAAATTGAAGCGGTGACGCGGATGCGTGGGAATTGGACTTACTCGCTTTTC